>OGHJ01003189.1_pt1 | contig 12330 bp, 7 predicted proteins | sample 1571351 | NCBI WGS metagenome assembly OGHJ01 (sample SAMEA2582037, study PRJEB24529) | metagenome | biome: Human gut stool | place: China | collected 2011 | reverse complement strand
ACTCACGTATGGCAGAGTTAACAGCTTACCTGGAGGAACACCTCAGTGGCTTCCCTCACTATGACGATGAGATCGTTCGCAAGATGATTGAACGGGTCACTGTAGTCGATGAGGAAACAATCCGGGTCAAGTTCCGATACAGCGATTTGGAGATTGAACAGACCGTGCGCTAGAATAAAAGTACGAAGGAATGGCTGTGCTGATGCACTGCCATTCCTTCGTACCTATTTGCAGTTGGCTTTGTCAGTTATGTCGGTAAAGAAAACCACGCCCAACGTACAGACTTCCTTTCATCCTGTTCAGATTACGATTTGCTTGGAGCTTCTGACCCAATTTCTAAAAGATCATTCCAGAGTGAGTCAATCTGAGCAGAATTAAATGTTATTTCAGCGCACAGCTTGTAAAGGCGGCGCTTGTAAACGGTCTCCTTGGCCGCGTATTGGCCCTGGATAAAACAGGCGGTACCGAAGCAGAACTTCACGGAAGAGATGTCCTCAGAAGGGACTGTGGTCAGTACACAGTCTTTTCGCAGTTTTCCCATCCTGCCCAATATGAAATCGGCCTGATAATCATTCCGGTTATAGCGGACGATAACTTCCTTTGTATGTGCAGAAAAAATTGTGCGGAGGATGTCATCGTTAAGCAATTCTGCCAAAAACGGTGCCTGGATAAAGATGCGCGGTGCCTTAAAAGCGGCGCAATGGTACAGAATATCCTGAAGTTCTCCGTCCAGCAGCGGGCGGTCGGCGTAATAGGCCGCTTCCAGTAAATCTGCCCAGTCACTCTGCACTCCACGGAGTTTGAACGCCGCAATCAAGTCGTGGGGCAGTTGTTCCTCCTCCGGGGAAGCGGCGCAAGGACGGTTGGGCGGAGAGAAGAGGTTCCAGGCACCCAAGTGTCGGCAGTTGAGCTGTTCCGCCAGTACATCTGCATAGGCTTGGATTCCAGACTGGAAGTGAAAGGCCAGGGAGCGATCCGCCTGATTTAGATATACGAAGCAGAACTCGCGCTGATAGGACAGTGTGTGATAGGAGATATCAAGAATCCGATACAGCTCAGCGCTCTCAGCAGTACTCTGGAATACCACATTGGCCAGACGGCTCTCTCGGTAAATTACCGCTAGCGTATCGAACTGACTGCGCAGGAATTCCAGATTGAGTGGATACTTCTCCAGAAGGTATGCCTGCCCCCGCGGCGGCTCCCGGTAGGTGCCCAAGAGGGGCGTATCCGAGACCTCACCGGTGATCTGGTTTACCGATATGCGGCTGAGCTGGCTGCGCAGGGTCTTGACCTTCTTCTGGCTCTCCAGCACCTTTTTCCCCAAATCAGTCAGGACAATGTCGCCACAGGAAACAGCGGCGAGCTGTTCACTGTCCAGCTGTGATACGATTTGTAGCATAATACTTTCTGGCAGGCCGAACTGATCGGCAAGATCGGGGAGGGATTTGGAACCGATGCGGATGGCGGTGAGGACACATTCTTGAACAAAGGAGAGCACCTGGACACGCCGTTCCCAGACAGTCAAGCCGATTTCCTGGACAGGAATATAGACTGGAACCCGACAGATGAAATCATAGCCGGAAAGCTGCGGAGGAATGTATTTATCAACATTTTTTTGCCATTCAGACAGCATTTGTAAACTCCTTTATATCGATTTCCTGACAAAATTCGGGATGCTCCTGCATATAGCTGAACACATAGGGAAAGCGGTTGCCGGGGATATGGGGATTGCGGAGAAACTTTCCGTCACCGACAATGATCAAGGCCCGTTTCGCGCGGGAGAAGGCAACATTCAGCCGTGCTTCCTCTTTCAAGAATCCGATACGCCGCTGATTGCTGCTTCGGACGGTGGAGTAGATGATGATGTCACGCTGACTGCCCTGGAATGCATCCACGGTGTTGATATCGACTTCAATGTGGCTCAATGGGATTTGCTTGAGGCGGTTCCGGATTAGCTCCAGCTGCGCCCGGTATGGCGTGATGATGCCGATGGAATACTTCTCCCCTTGAGCGGAGATTTCTTGGTTCAGCCTTTGCAAGCAGCTTTGGATCACAGTGACTTCCAGATGGTTGATGTATCCGCGTTGGTGCCCGACGGATTGTTCAAAGCGGGCGGAACCGGCATTGGAGGTGGTTAGCCAGGTGATGGCGCGGTTATTGAGCATGGGAAGGTTCGTAGTTCGCTCAGATGCCTTAACGCCATTTTGCACTTTGCTATCGTAAAAGAGAAAGCTGATGAGATCGCCGATCGCCGGATGCATCCGGTACTGGGTGGAAAGCGTCTCTTTACAGCTGTCGGGCAGGATGTCAAACAGTTTCCCGAACCCGGTGTTTTGAAGCTCATCGATCTGGGAAGACTGGAAGCTGGCTTTGAGGGCATTCCGATCAAAGACCGGTGGCAGTTGCTTGTGGTCGCCCACTAAAATTGCTTTTCGTGCCCGAACCAAGGGAACCATGATTTCCGGCAGAGTTGCCTTTGCTGCTTCGTCTACAATCACATAGTCGAAGGTCGAGTCACGGACGCGGGGATCCGAAATGACGCCAATGCAAGTACCTACGATAATGGAAGCGTTTTTGATATAAAACTCTCCCAGCTCATTGCTCTCACTGATGCGTCGGATCCATTGTTCGGAAATCAGGCAGCTCTGTACGTAAGGATTGGTGCGGCTTTTCCCGTAAGTGTTTTCAAAGTCTGTGGCAACCCGTTCCAGACGTATGCGCTCTGTTTCTTCCAGATTTGCAAGTTTCAGCTCTTCCAACACTTGTGCGTATTTACAGAATGGCTCCATGGGGATGTGCTGTTCCAATAAATGTTGGGCCAGCCACGCTTTACAGTTCTCAACGCTTTCCTTCACCCATAGGGTCTGGCAGTGGTCCAATCCGAAACGTTCATTGATCTTGGGGTCAATATTTTCCTCGTGACCAATACGGATGGTCGTATGTTCCAGATAGGCTGCAAGGTCTTCCAGCAGTTTATCCACGGCGGCATGAGATTGGGACACAATCAAAATTTTCTGATCCAGTGCAGGATTCCGTTGGTTTTCCCCCAGAATCTGCCGGATTACTTCCACCAGGACATTGGTTTTGCCGGTGCCTGGAGGCCCCTGGATCAAAGCAATATCCTCCGCTTCCAGCGCTTTCCGGACCGCGCGCTTCTGGGTAAAATCCAGCTGTTTATTATAGAAGCAGGGCATAGCCTTGAGCTGGAAATACCCGGGCTGCTCGGCACCCACAAAAATGCTCTTCAGATTTCCGCCGTTGGCGGTCTCAGATCGGCGGAATTCCTCCAGTGCTGCCTCCTGGCGGCGGTACTGCTGGATCTCTTTGCGGTAATCCAAACAGATAGAACCATTGTTCGGCAGCCGGGGCTTCCTGGGTGCGGCCTTGATAGCCATCACAGCGCCGTCCTCCCGGTATTCCCAGAAGGTACCGACCTCTGCCAGAATTGGCTTCTTTTTGAAATGCCCACGCTGCTCAAAAATAAACAGGGTATCCTGGCTGAACGTCTCATCCGGCACGCTGTCCGGATCCAGCCGGAACAGGAACATCCCGTCTTCATAGCGGACACTTGTGTAGTACAACCGGACAGTATTCTTAGACGCGTCTGCAATCATAGCTTGGATGAATTCCCGCCAGATACCGTACTGTGTGTCGTATTCCCGGTCGATATTTTTCTGCGAGTGGATATCCGCTTGAAAATCAGCAATCCGGTTGCTTAGGATCTGGCTGCAATTGTTGGGAAGAGGGGTGTTTGCGATTCTGTGCGAAAACAGAAATTGAAAATGCCCAGGAACCTCCATGGAAAAGCGCTTGTGCTGCTCCCGCTTGAAGGCATCCAGCCGGCGGAAAGAGACCACCTGAAAAAAATCGTCCGACAAAACGCATTCCATTGAGATGCTGATGCCGTCAAAGCAATAGATGGAGGTCTGCCCCTCGGCACGAAGACGGATCAAGCCGCCCGCAAACTGGGCGGGAAGGAAGCTGTCCAGCAACTCTAAATAGGGCATATCCCGCCGTACTAGGTTACGTCTTTTCAGATCGTCGAGCGCATTGGTGGGGACGGCGAAAAAGTACCGCTCGTCGCTGCCGCAATACCGCTGGTAGAGCGGAGCCAGGGCCAGTTCGCAGTCATCAATGTTTTCATATCGGTCCGCCGGGGCAGGGGCACACATCTTCAAAAGGACTTCCTTTAACTTTACATCGATGCCGCCAGCGGATTGGATAGCCGTGGGCATTTCAGCAGCCGTCACTGGGACTTCACCGGTGAAAAGAAAATAAATGACAGCACCCAGCGAATAGATATCGCTGCGCTCTGTTGCATTTTCACTGTGGACGGTTACTTCCGGCGCGGAATAATTCTGGGTAGCAAACTGATATGTGGTTCCGTCCTGGAACATCCCGCGGATTTTTGCGATTCCGAAATCAATTAGCTTCAGCTCAAACGAGTCGGTAATGAGGATGTTGGAGGGATTGATATCCCGGTGAATCACGGAATTTCGATGGGCGTGTTGGATGGCATTGGTCAGTTGCTTTACCAGGTTGTACCGGGTTGAGGCATTCGGAATCACATCTAGCATCTGGGACAGGGGGCGTCCCTGAACATACTCCATGGAAATGATGCCTTCACTCCGTCCATCCAGAGCGGCCTGGATATCCGAACGGAATATACGGACAATGTTCTCGCAGGCCTTCAGCCGCGTCAGGGCCTGTGTTTCCTTCTGAAAAATAGCTCGGTAGATAGGGGCCTCCAGATTCTGGACTCGCTTCACCACAAAGCGAAACCCTGCTTCATTTTCCACCAACTCTACAATTGTTCCGGAGTCCCTCTGCCTGCTCAGCGTCTGAATCACTTTTTCCTCCATGAATTGTTCCTTTCTTACCTCAATAGATGGCCTGAATGCGTGGTAACAGGATATTAAAAGTATAGCATAGCCAACGGATATCTGCAATTGTACACATAGTCGACAGGATATTTCGCAGAATAAAACTGTAGAACATCAAATTAACATAGGCAGATGTATCTTTTTTGGCAACAAAAGACATTTTCACCAGAAAAACCGCCTAAATCGGCGGTTTTTCTGCGTTTTTTGTTCTATTTTCGATTTGAACAATTGCTGTTCTGCGGTGATTCAAGGAGCAGAAAAGTGATAGACACCCGAGTAAGAATCGTACCTGAAACGGTCAAATTCCTAACCAATCCCTAACTGGCGGGACTGCTGTATTCATCATTGTAGATACGACGCATTCTTGAGTTTTCCAGTCCTATCCTTTATAATAGCTATACGGTGAGCCTTTGTGCCACCAAGGCTGCCGTTTGGGTGTATTCCCATGCGGCTTTTATGATATTCATAGAAGTTTACGGTCTATGTCAGAGAAATTGGAGGGGTGCATATGTCAAACAAAACTTTGGTTCCCGATAAGTTACATGGGTATTTACTTCAAGTGATACATATGCTCTATGAACTCATTTCCGTCGATGACCGTGTTGTAAGTGTGGAGAAACTGGATGATGTGGCTGTAGAGATTGATGGAAAGGTTATTGCTGAACAATTAAAAAGCGTTACATCAGCTAACAACCCAATAGCCAATCGAGCCTCAGTTTTTTGGAAAACGCTTTATAATTGGTGTACTTATATTGAAGATGGTTCCTTGCCATCCGATGCTATTTTGCGTTTTGTTGTCGTTTCAAACAGTACAGTTACACCTGGCAGTATCCAAAAGATTTTCATGGATGCTCACTCTGATGATGCTGCACAAAAAGCTTTGACTTATGCCAAAAACACCATTCTTCATACAGCGACAGAAGATCCAAATGTTGATGTATATGCAACTCTGCCAGATTCATATAGAGATTACATTAGATATCTTTTTGATGATACCAGATCTCAAATTGTCTGTGGTATCATAAAATCTATGGAGATTGAAATACATAATGATACCTATAATGAAAATCTCTTGCACCGGTTCAGCAATCAACCGGGACTTCCTCCTGAATATATTGATCTTCTTCTGACAGATATGCTCGGTTGGGTTACGCAGACGGTGTTGTCATTTACAAAAGAAAATATGCCCGCCTACATTTCCTCAAAAGACTACCGGAACGCCTTGACACTGCAGATAAGAGCATGTAATACAAATGCCGTTCTTAAGGCCATTTCATTACCGCCTTCACATACTGAACAAAGTGGTGAAGTTGCACGCTTAGACACTTACATTAGGCAGCTAAAGCTGATCGAAGTGGATGATACTACCCTCTTTGAAGCTGCCAGCGATTTCTTGCGTGCAAAAACTGATAAGATAGAGTGGGCACAGCGCGGACTTGTAAACGAACAAAGTTTTGAAGATTATTATGATGCGCTTTACCGGACCTGGGTGAATCAAAAATATCTTATGGGATTGCAATACAGAACAGACCCTATTTCTTGCGGAACAGCAGTGTACTTTAAGTGTAGAGATGATTCTAAACATCAAAAATTACAAGGTATCGAGACTCCTCCCTTCTTCGGTAGCGGAACCTTGCAGTTCTTGGCAAATAATCCCGCTGATGCGCCTAAAATTGGATGGCACCCACAGTATATAAAGCTATTGAAAGAGGATAATGTATGAGAAATTTTGATATAGATGTAAGATATGTACAAAATCCAGCGATTGGTGCCGCTTTGCTCTGGCGATTTGTTTGCGGGTATTATGATAACAAAAATCAGCCGGTTCCTTTTCCGTTGTTGTTCGTAGTTTTACCCATTGTCTTTCGTCAAGATCTGTGTACCATAATTAGAAGCACGCAAAAAGCCAGTGGTTTGCCAAAGGTATCAGAAAAACTATTCTCAGGAAAGCTAAACGACAGCATTCATTATGTGAATAACACTGCTATACAAATGCGTGAGCTAACACTTGATGCATTTAATATCGCAGTTGAAGCAAATCTTGTGTCATTATTACCTGAAACCGCAACAGTATTTCCGTTGCTTACAACTATTCGAAAATATGTCCCCAAAGGAGACTGTAGAAATATGATGACAGCAGCGGAAAAACTTGGAGGATGGTGCTCTGAACTCACACTTCTTGAAATTGCGAAATGGTTGAAAGTGAGGTTTTAAAATGAAATTTGCCATAAACTCTATCATTTTATGGCCCCGAAAACAAGAGTATTCCCCTCGTATCTTGTCGTTTAAAAGTGGGGTAGTCAATATAATTACGGGTGCTTCGCGCACTGGCAAATCAGCGATTATTCCAATCATTGACTATTGTCTTGGTTCCGATAAATGCACTATTCCTGTGGATGTCATCCGTAATGCGTGTTCATGGTTTGGTGTGCTTTTCGATATGAAGGGAGAGCAAATTCTCCTTTGCCGACGTGAACCTGGAGATAAAGCATCCACTGGCGATATGTTCATCCTTCGCGGCAAAGAAATAACTGTTCCTGAATACATAGAAAAAAACGCAAATGTTGAATCCATTAAGGATATGCTAAACGAGTTATTTGCGATGTCTTTTCTTGATCTTGATTCCAACGCAAGTGCATTTCATCCTTCATATCGCGATTTCATGGCATTTCTTTTCCAGCCACAAAATATCGTTGCCAATGCGGATGTCCTATTTTACAAAGCAGACACCATGGAACACCGCAAAAAGCTCATTGATGTTTTCCCATATGCACTCGGGGCTGTAACTCCCGAAATTCTCGCCAAACGCAAAGAAATTGAAAGACTATTAAAGATGTCTGAGCGATTTCAGCGAGATCTTGATCAAATTAAAACCGTTGCTGAGGGATGGAAACAGGAGGTTGCTGGTTGGTTGACCCAAGCATATGAATATGGTTTAACCAATTATATTGCTAACGATGCTGATGAGTTTGCCCGTCAGGTCGACGAACTTCGTGCTATTTCGCAAAAACGAATTACAGATGCATCAGTTGCCCCCGAACATGTTACAGATTTGTCCAAGGACATTGCAGCATTGCGGCAAGAAGAGCAACAAATATCCAGTGAATTGTTTTCTGCCCGGAAACGCCATACAGACATGCTTCAATTAATGCAATCCATGGGGAAATATGATAAATCACTGCAAATTCAGCTTGATCGTCTTGATATATCGACTTGGATCCGTTCCAACATGACAGAACGCAATATACTCCCTATCTTCCAGCCAAGCCACGAAAATGTCATAGAGGATGTGAATGCCTTGTGCACTGCGCTCGAACAGATTGAGCGCAGCACGACTGAGATGGCCGTTGTTCCAGCGGCTTTTGAGAGAGAGATTCAAATTGTTCAGGTACAAATACAAGAGCTGGCTGATAAGTTGGAAGCTGTTCAAAAACGCATTAGAGTTGAATCTCAAGCACTTGCCGTCCAGCGCGAAGAAAGTTATACACTGGAGTCAATCTCTCGTTTTCTTGGGCGCATAGATGTTGCAATAAGTACTTACGAACGTATCGGTACAGATAGCGAACTTGAAGCTAAGCTTGACGAGGTGACCACCCGTATTGAGCAATTAAAAAAAGAAGTAAATGAGTCTGAAATACGACGTAAACTGGACTATGCGCTGAGCTATTTAAAGACAGAGATGGGAAAGATTCTCGCTCAACTGGATGTTGAGCATCCAGAAGATCCCGTGGAGTTTGTTATAAAAGATTTGACCGTGCGGGTGAAAAGTCAAACAGGACGTGATGATTACCTATGGGAGATTGGCAGCGCATCCAATTGGTTATCTTATCACATAGCGTTGATATTAGCCTTACAACGTTTTTTCCAAACCAAGTCGAGCGTGAATGTGCCAAACTTTATTATTTTTGATCAGCCCAGCCAAGTCTACTTTCCACGCACCCGAAATTCTGCAAATGAGACTAAACTGCAATTAAATGATGACGATAAAATTGCGGTTAGAAAGATATTCGAAAGCTTATCCTCCTTTGTGAAGAGTGCAGGCTTTGACATTCAGATTATTGTTACCGAGCATGCTGATGATGACATATGGGGCAACATACCCGATTCCTGTATTCATCTGGTTGAAAAATGGAGAAATAATGTTAAACTTGTTCCGATTGAGTGGTTAGAATAATAAATACACATCAAACCACTATCTTGTCAAGTGGGAGGTAAGCATGGTCAGATTGGTAAAAGATGAGAATGATTTGGCCACTGTGAATCCCATGTTGGCAAAAGAGTGGCACCCCACAAAAAATGAGAACTTAAATCCGGAAGATATCACGTCTGGATCGAGCAAGGAAGTTTGGTGGCTGTGTCCCAAAGGGCACTCCTATTCAATGGTGGTCAATCAGAGGACAAAAAGAGGATATGGCTGTCCCTATTGTTCTGGGCATCGAGTTCTCAAAGGCATAAGCGATTTGGCAACGACAAATCCAGACTTGGCAAAAGAATGGAACTATGATAAAAACATTGATTTAACGCCGTGTGATGTAACTGCCGGTAGTCGGAAAAAAGTATGGTGGCTGTGTGAAAAAGGACATGCCTACGAGCAGCTCATTATCAAACGAACCAACCGAGGATACTCTTGCCCGTACTGTTCCGGACATAAAGCACTTAGAGGATTCAATGATCTTGCAACTGTAAATCCTCGCTTGGCGAAAGAATGGCATCCCACGAAAAACGCTGATCTAACTCCATTTGATGTTACCGCAGGAAGCGGGAAAAGAGTGTGGTGGGTGTGTCCGGTGGGACATGAGTATCAGGCGACGATTCACGATAGAAATAGCGATGATACACAATGTCCAATTTGCAATGCCAAGAACCAGACTTCATTCCCTGAGCAGGCGATCCTCTATTACGTTAAAAAGCTATATCCTGATACAGTCAACAGATATAGAGAGATATTTGAACATTCCATGGAATTGGATGTTTATATTCCATCTATACGATTAGGAATTGAGTTTGATGGTGCAGCCTGGCATAACTCCGCAACACAGTTGAAACGAGAAAAGAAAAAATACACCATCTGCCAGAAACATCACATTACACTTATTCGTATTAAAGAAAACACGGACCAAGAATGGAATGATGTTGCGGATGCAGTCTATTACATTCCCAAAGTACGGACATATTCTGCGTTGGAAGGTGTTATTCAGGCGATACTGGATTCCATTGACCAGAATTCAAATATGTGGACAAGAAAAAATCCTTACTATCTTCATAGTGCTGTCACAGTTGATTTGGAAAGAGACAGAGCGGACATTCTCAACTATCTGAATGAAATCAAGAACTCGTTGGCGGATCTTCGTCCAGATGTTGTCATGTGCTGGGATTTTACCAAGAACAAGAATTTAGTCCCCGGTATGTTTACAGTTAGTTCCAATCAAGTCGTGTGGTGGAAGTGTCCAGACTGCGGACATGAGTGGCAATGTAGCATTAACAGTATGACACGCCCAGGAAGATATGGCTGTGCGGAATGTTCCAAGAGTCGACGGGGAACTACATATACAAAACAAGTTGCAAAACGGGTGGGATCTCTTGCTGAGACAATGCCTGATTTAGCAAAAGAGTGGCATCCGACAAAAAACGGAGCACTATCCCCCGATGATATATCAGCAGGGCGATTTAAGGTTGTTTGGTGGCTTTGTCCGCAATGTGGTTATGAGTGGGAGGCAAGCCCTAATAATCGCAAGAGAGGTGTGGGATGCCCATGTTGCAGTGGTAGGGTTCCTAAAAGCGGTGTAAATGACCTGGCAACTTTGTATCCGGGGTTGATGGAGGAGTGGGATTTTCAAAAAAACGTAGGTTTGAATCCGAGTCAGTTGCTTCCCGGAAGTGGGAAAAGGGCATGGTGGAAGTGCTCACAGTGCGGACACGAATGGGAAGCTGTCATTGCCAGCCGAACAAAAGGACATGGCTGTCCCAAGTGTGCCAAGCAGAAAAAACGACCTAAATCAGAAACGAAAGGGCTGGTATAACGGATATACCAGCCCTTCTTCTTTAGGTCGGTGTTCGCCCCAGCATCCCCCGTATCATCTCATACCACTTCGCCGCCGTATGCCTCGTCACCCCGGCGCCTCTGGCGATGGCCCGGTAGCTGGTCACGTCGGGGTGGAACTTCATGTACGTCCAGATCTTCTTCTGCGTCTTGGTGAGCTTATCCGGCGGAGTGATGCCCCGTGCCTGGTCCCGCAGGGCCTGCCGCTCCGCGTTCATCTGCTGGATCAGCGCCTTTAGCTTCGCCTCGCACGCCTCCCGGGTGTGGGCGTAGACGCATTTGGAATGCTTGGTGCCGTCCGGCCAAGTGGGGGAGTAGCGGCCCTCAAACAGGTGGTCATTGATCTGGGTGACGCACCCGGTGCCGGGCTTCCGGGTCTTTCTCAGCACCGGCTGGAAGTCTGCGACCGGGTCCTGCCCTGTCTGAGTAGGGCTCTCCCGCACCTCGTTGCCCAGTCCCCGGTCGATTTTCGCCGCCGCCTCGCTCTGCATGTCCCCGGTGACGTGGGTGTAGATGTCCAGGGTGGTGGCGGCCGACACATGGCCCAGCATGGCGGAGAGGGTCTTCACATCCATGCCGCTCTCCAGGGACAAGGTGGCAAAGGTGTGCCCTTACGGTATAATTACGACAAACCGGAAAAGCCCCGTAGGATCAAGGGTTTTGAGGTTTTCAGTCTGATTTTTTCATCCTTTTCCAAACCGAAAAATCATACTGAAATAAGTCGAATTGCAGGAGGTGTTTCATTAACGACAAATGAATAGCAGAAAGGAACTCAAAACCTTTTGATTCCAAACACAACAGAATATTGGATTTAAGCGAAGCCGTCACTTGTTTTAAGTGGCGGCTTTTGTTGTTTCCAGGGCTGTTATGCAGGCACATGACAACACCCAATCAGAAATGAGGTGAAGTCATTGAACCCACAAATCATCGCCGTTGCCAACCAGAAGGGCGGCGTCGGCAAAACGACTACCTGCGCCAACTTAGGCATCGGGCTGGCCCAGGCCGGAAAGAAGGTGCTGCTAGTGGATGCTGACCCGCAGGCCAGCCTCACCATCAGCCTGGGCAACCCGCAGCCGGACAAGCTGCCCTTTACCCTGTCCGATGCGATGGGCCGTATTCTCATGGACGAGCCGCTGCACCCCGGCGAGGGCATCCTGCACCACCCGGAGGGCGTGGACCTCATGCCCGCCGACATCCAGCTGTCCGGCATGGAGGTATCGTTGGTGAACGCCATGAGCCGCGAGACCGTCCTGCGGCAGTATCTGGACACCGTGAAGGGACAGTATTCCCATATCCTCATCGACTGCCAGCCCTCCCTGGGGATGCTTACGGTCAACGCGCTGGCGGCAGCCAACAGGATCATAGTCCCCGTCCAGGCGGAGTACTTGCCCGCCAAGGGCCTGGAAC
>OGHJ01003188.1_pt1 | contig 12338 bp, 8 predicted proteins | sample 1571351 | NCBI WGS metagenome assembly OGHJ01 (sample SAMEA2582037, study PRJEB24529) | metagenome | biome: Human gut stool | place: China | collected 2011 | reverse complement strand
TTTCCCTACACGACGCTCTTCCGATCTCAATTTTATTTTTTTGTGTTACAATGATACAAAAATATATCTTAAAGAGGGGTTTTTTATGAAAAAAATAAGTTTTTTGGTTCTTATTGCAATGCTTGTAAACCTTTTTTCGGTTTGCGCATTTGCAAAAAACGACGAGAATATAAAAATTGAAAGCCTTTTCTTTTATGACGAATTCGGCAACGTCTGCCTAAACGCAGGCGAGAACGAAAAGAGCCTTATGCCGTGCGTTGTGATTTCAAAAGACACGGGAAATATAAGCCTCGACAATTTGAAAATCGCCGCGGCGGTATACGAAAAAGACGGCAGTTTAAAAGATATTTCACTGTTTTCGGTAAATTCCGAAAGCCTTTTGCACGGCGAAAAAATATACGGTTTTGACCGCCGAACGCTTACGGGTGACAAGCTTGTTTTCCCGAAAGACGGCTATGCAAAAGCATATCTTTTTGAAAGCTACCCGAACATTAAGCCTTATACCGAGTGTGCGGTGCAGGTTTTAAGCGCAGATACCGTTCAGCCTGTCGGCAAGCTTAAACTTGACGTTGACACCGACCATTTTTCAAAGCTTATAGACGGCAGATTTGAAATAAGAAAAGAAAACGGCGTGCGCAAGTATTCGCACAATGCAACATATGACAAGCTTTTTGACACAAGCGGTGCAACAAACGTTTATTTAACAAGCAGCACAACCGCGGAGCAGTATCCCGTTTACCGCTACGGATACGGATACGACAATTCCGCAAAGGTGGGGAAGCTTGACGGAAGCGCGTCGGGCGGAAGCTGTTTTCAGGGACCTTTGTGGTATTTTCAATACACAAAATCCATTGCGTCAACAGAAAGCGTAACATATGAAAACCTTGTCGCCGAGGCAGACACTGTGGCTTTGCGCTGGAAAATCGCACAGGGCGGAGGAAACTACCCGGGGTTCAGAAATTTTGCCGGACTCTGGGGCAAGGGCACAGCGGGCGACACGGTGCTGTCATTTAAGGCGCCGTACAGCGGAACGGTGAAAATCACAGGCTCACCGTCCGCACTTTCCGCGTCGGACACAAAGGGACTTATGTTCAGAATAAGCAAAAACGACAACACCGAGGTTATCTTCCCCAAAACTATGCGCGAGGGAATAGACACCGCTTCGGGCTGGAGCTATTATAACGCGAGTGTTGAAAACGCGTCCGACGCCTGTGATGTAAACTGCACTGCGGAGGTTAAAAAGGGCGATTTTATAAGATTTATCATCACCGCCAACGGCAAGGGCGGTGACATAAAGTGGAGTCCGAAAATCGAGTATACGTCAATAACGGGCGAAATTCCCGATACATACACCGAATATGATGATGACGCACTTGTGTCCCAAACTGCGGAAAACACCTTTTATGCGCCGTACGACGCAAAGAAAACGAACGATTTGAACGTTGTGACAATACCCGTTACAGACGTTTCGGACGGTCAGAGTGTTTCGGTTACGGTAAACGACGAAAGCGTTCTTGAATATATCGGCGGTAATAAATTCAAAGTAAAAGGGGTTTCGGTATCGCCCGTGACGGTGAATGTTAAAATTACCGAAAACGGCGAAGAAATATCGTCAAAAGACATAACCGTTCGGTGCGTAAACATAATGGCGCTCACCTCAACCGCGGCGGCGGAAACAGGGAGCGGTCTTGAAAAGGATAAACCGATAAACGCATATGCGTTTGCAAAAAACATCACGGACGGTGTGTATAAAGACAAAAACGGCGAAAATCAGAAGAATTTTATTGTCAGCATTGTTGACGACGTTTATTCGGGCGACAGCGACTGTTCAATCACGGTAGGAACATCAAATTCTCTTAACGGTATCAATCTTCCCTACAACATAAACTGTGTGATAAGAAACGATTCGCCGTCGGGCTTTACCTGGATCGGGAGATTTTTAAAGCAGAGTGAATATAAGTCGGACTGGGAGAGCAACGGCGGTGTGTACCAAAGGAGCATAAACATAAACGGCGACGTGTCGCCCGTAAATATCTGCGATACCGACAGTTACGGTATGCCCCGGGGATACACGCTAAAAAAATCGCTTGACGAATGTAAATCGCAGAAAGGGTCTTATTATCAGGACGGGTACACTGTTTATGCAAACCCGTTCGACGGTGAGAATTTTGAAAATTTAAAGCTTCTTCTTGCCGACAATGTGCTTGTGAGGGTCAACGGATATGCAAGATGGCTCGGAAAGCTTGTTTTTGAAAATATCGGCTTTATGCCGGGCGCGCTCAACACCGCAAACGACCAGATTATTTACGGCGCCGACCATTCGGGCACAACGTTTGCATTTTTCGGCTGTAAATTCTTTAAGGGCAAAAACTGCGCGGTGAGCATAGCGGCGCGCTACAACGCGTTTTTGTTCGACTGCGTAAGCGCATATGCGTCCACCGACGGATTTAACTATCACAGCAACAATGACACCGAAAACAAAATTGCGTCCTCGGTGATTGAGGTGAACTGCATATCGTATAACAACGGCTCGTTTAATCAGCTTGCGGGCAGTACCGACAAAAATAATTCAAACAATTCGTCCACCGCGCACGACAGTATGTACGTTTTGCGCGTCGGGGGCAAATACTGGAATTCGCAGGGCGGAATTGCCGCGGACGCCGGCGGAACAAAAAGCATCACAATAGGCTGTGAGGTTTACGGCATTGCAACCGATACATTAAACCAGCCGGCGGCGTATCTTTTCTATGATACAACCTCCGCGTCGGACACAAACAATCTTCACTGGGAAAATCCGCCCAAGTATGTTATAGACTGCCTTGCAACGGGAACATTTGTGCGCAACAGCGTTGTCGGGACGCAAAACACATATGTCCTTGATTTGTGCGGATTTCAAAGAACGGTTCTTATAAACACAACAAATCAGTATGATATGAAAACTCTTTCGTGGTCCGAGGTTATCGAGGCTGATGAATAGAGCGTTTTGGACGGTGAGTATATGAAATATTCCGTCGGATATAAAATATCGCGGAACAACGGTTTGGTAAACAAAATTATCGAGTGCAAAGAAAGCATATCGGAGGTATATTTTTCGTGGGGCGGTTTTCCCAACGGACGGAACAATCAGCTTAAAACCGACGGTTTTGCGCCGTGGCAGGCACAGCAAAAGCAGATGGAAGATTTGAAAATTTTAAACGAAAACGGCTTAAAATTCAATCTTTTGTTCAATGCAATGTGTTACGGCGCCGAAAGCCAGTCGCGCGCTTTTTTTGAAAAAGTCGGCGAAACGGCGGATTTTATAAAATCGGAATTTAATTTAAAATCGGTCACCGTAACGTCACCGCTGATTGCAAGGTTTATAAAAGACAATTTTTCGGATATTGACGTCCGCGCGTCGGTTAATATGTCAATCGGCACGGTTGAGGGAATGGATTACGTTAAAGATTACTTTGACAGTTTTTATTTAAAGCGCGAACTGAATCGCGATTTTAACGCTGTAAAAAAGCTTAAAGACTGGTGCGGAAAAAACGGCAAATCGCTTTATGCGCTTGCGAACAGCGGTTGTTTGAATAATTGCAGTGCGCACGTTTTTCACGACAATCTCGTTGCGCACGAGAGCGAAATTTCAAGCCGTGACAACGGCTATGAATTTGACGGAATTTGCAAAAAGTATTTGAAAAACGCAAAAAATGCGGAAAAACTTTTTGATATAACAAATTTTATACGCCCTGAAGATGTTTATTTATATGAGGGGTTTGTTTCGTCGCTCAAGCTTGCAACGAGGGTGTCGGCAAATCCGCTCGCGATTATCGGCGCATATATTAACGACGGCAAATATTCGGGCAATGTGCTCGACTTGCTCGAACCCAATCACAGTGCGGTGTTTTATCCGAAAATCATCGACAACGCCAAAATTATCAGCCGAACCGAAAACGGCAGGCTTATTTACGAAAACACAGGCGGTGCAACGGTGAATTTGGAAAATATCGGGCAAAATTTTCTTGAATACGAATAAAGGAGACAGAATATGCTGACAAGCGAAATAATAAAAAAAGCGGCTCTCGAGGCAGGTGCGGATAAATGCGGTATTGCGCCTATGTCGCGTTTTAACGGCGCGCCCAAGGAGATGAATCCGCAGTATCTTTTTCCGCGTGCAAAAAGCTGTATAGCGTTTGTTTTCAGAATACCGCGCGGAGTTCAGCGCGGAATAGAGGAGGGCACGCAGTTTTATCAGTATCCGTCAATGGCGTACGGCGGTATTAACGAATTTTACGCGCCGTCGGTGCTTTACCGCGTGGGAAAGGTTATAGAAGATTACGGATATGAGGCGTTTTTATATAAAAACACCGGCGCGAGAGGGGTTGTATCCGATATGGACGGAAGTCCCGGAAACACATTATCGCCCGAAGAACAGATTGAAGTAAACAAGCACGCAAAAGGAAAAGCGGCGCATCACAGAAGCGTTCAGTTTACGCGTGAGGTGGGCGAAAACAAAGTTCCGCCCGACTTGCAGTTTCAGTTCAGGTTGGCCGCCGTTGCGTGCGGACTCGGCGAAATCGGCTGGAGCAAAATGCTTTTGACGCCCGAGTTCGGACCTCTTCAGCGTGTGGCATTTATATTCACCGACGCAGAGCTTGAATATGACGAAATGTATTCGGGCAAACCGCTGTGCAGACGGTGCGGAGCGTGCGTGAGAGAATGTCCCGGCGGCTGCATACCGCCCATAAAGGACGGCGCAAAGGTTACCGTTGACCTCGACGGCAAAATATGCGAGTGGGGCGATATTGATATGTGGCGGTGCTACGCGTTTTACACCCACGGCGGACGGTATTTCAACCCGTTTGTTCCGAAAGAGGTTTTTGACAAAAACGAGAACGGTATGCTCGACCTTTTGGAGGGCGTAACCGACGTTGCAAACGAAAAAGAGGTTATGAAAGTTTACACAGCGCTCGAAAAATATTTTCCGAGCTGGGTGGGCTACAATATGGCAAAATGCGGCGGCTGTATAAGAGCGTGCGTGTCTGTTCTGGAGAAAAAGGGCGGTTGTATGGAAAACCGTTTCAAAGCACCGCTCCGCACAAGAAAAGCGTGGAAAATGGACAGATAGGGGGACGTAAAATGAATGCAGAATACATAAAAAAGAAAGCAAAAGAGCTGGGAGCCTCCGTGTGCGGTATCGGCGACGTGTCGCTTTTTAAGGGCGATAATCCGCAGCACAATCCTTATTCCATACTCCCGAACGCAAAGTGTATAATAGGCTTCGGGCTGAAAATTCCGCGCGGACTTTATGACACTATGGAGAGAAAAACACAGTATTATAACTACACAAATCTCGGTGTAAAATATACTGACGAAATTTTCGCGGACATATTTCTTTTCAAGATGGGCATAATCATTGAAAATGAGGGATATGACGCGTGCCTGCAAAGGAGTGTTCCGGGGTTTAAGGTTAAAGGCGACAAGTCGGCAAATCCCGAGGTAAACAGGGTTTTTGAACTCAAATTTGCGTCGCCCGTCGAGGAGGGCAAGGCAACGCCCGAAGTAATAATCGACTATAGCAAAGCCGCAGTTGTGTGCGGACTCGGAAGCATAGGTTTGCACAACAAGGTTATTTCGCCCAAATACGGAACGTTTATGCGGTATGTTTTTATTGTGACCGATATGCCTCTTGAAACCGACAAGCCGTTTGAAGAAAATCTTTGCGATAAATGCGGAGAATGTATAAAAGCTTGTCCCGGCAAGGCGATTGACAAATCGGGCGTCAATTCGTGGCAGTGCAGTGTGTATTACCGCGGTGCGCATAAGTCAAATCCGTTTATGACGGAGAATTTTTTGAAGGACAATCCCGAGAAAGACGCAATTATAAACGGCGAAAAAAGGTTTGACAGCGAAAGTGCGCAAAAAATTTACGGATATCTGAAATTTCTCCCGAATACGCATTTCGGATACGTTCCGTGTCTGTGCGGTAAAAAGTGCGAAACGGCGTGTTATAAGCATTTAAAGGAGGTCGGGGTGCTGTGAAAGACAAAATCATAGAAATTGCCAAAAAATACGATGCCGACATTGTGGGCTTTGCGTCTGCAAAAAGCTTTGACAAAGACGACGCCGTGTTTAAAATTTTTCCCGAAACAAAAACGGTCATCGGGCTTGCGTTCAGAGTGCTCCGCGGTGTTTACCGAGGCATTGAGGAGGGAAGCACATATTATCAGTACACGACAATGGGCGTTGAAAATCTTGAAGAAACGGTTATGCCTCTTGCGCTTTTAAATGTGAGCAATTTCATTGAGGACGAAGGATTTACCGCCGTACCTCAAAGAAGAAATCAACTTATTATGAACGATACCGAAAACACCAATCCCGAGATGGATTATTCCGACGTTATGCGCGGTGTGAAAGCGGAAAATCAGATTGATTTTCTAAACTGCGCCGTTTTGTGCGGACTGGGCGAAAAAAGTATGATAAATTCGCTTCTCACCAAAGAATACGGCCCGTTTGTACGCTATTGCTTTATACTCACCGACGCGGTTATTGAGCCGACGGAGCATAAGGAAGAAAAACTTTGCGACAGGTGCGGTGAGTGCATAAAAGCCTGTCACGGCGGTGCGATAGACGCTGACGGAAATATTGACACGTGGCGATGTGCGGTGTATTACAACGGCGCAAACGGAAGCAAAAATCCGTTTATGCCGCCCGACGCGTTTTCCGACCTTGCCGACCGCCTCAAAATAATTGACGGCAGTGCGAAAATAGATACCGGTCTTGCTGTGGAAATTCTCAACAGATGTCTGTTTTATCCGCCGGCAAAGCACTTTTACAGAACGTCAATCTGCGGACGCGCGTGCGACAGGGCGTGCTATATCCACCTTGAAGAAAAGGGCGTTTTGTCCAAAAAGTTTAAATATAAATTCCGCGAGGGCGACGATTGGAAACTGTCGCTTAACCAGTTTAAAACGGGCAAACGCGACAAAGAGTGGGATTTTACAAAATAAGATAAATATAACACGGGCATCGGGAAGATGCCCGTGCTTTTGTATGCAGACTTTTTCCTGTTCAGCTTTTGATTTCATTTGAAAATAAACATTTATTTTACACAAATAAATGTTTATTTTTTTTTTTTTTTTTTTTTTTTTTTTTTTTTGCTTTTTATTGCGCAAAACATTCCGCAACCGTAAGATTGCCGTCAATGACGCATTTTCCGACGGCGTTGTGCGGAAGAAGAAAATAGTCGCCTCTGTTTATTTTGCGTTTTACATCGGGTGCGGTTACGGTGCCGTTCCCCGAAAGAACAACGTAAACACCGGCGCTTACGTCGGGAGTGAAGCTTGAGTTTTTCAAGATAATTCTGTTAATTCCGAAGTTTTCGGTTTGATTTTTTCCTATCAGCATTTCACGGTGCATATTGCCGTTTTCGCTTATTGTAATCGGTTTTTCTTTTATAAGCGGCGTGCTTTGGTATTTAAAGCAGTCAAGGCATGCGTTTTTGTCAAGTCCCATATACATCTCGTGTTCGGTAAGCCTTATATCACCGCACATATGTTCAGGCTGAATTGTGAAATCGGTGGGTTCCTGCACTTCGAGAATAAGGCATCCCGAGCCGATTGCGTGGACGGTTTTCGCAGGTACGAATATAACGTCGCCTTCTTTTACGCTGTATTTTACAAGCAGACGCTCCATTGCGCCGGCATCTGTTTCGCTTTGGTCAACAGCTTTTGAAAACATTTCTCTTGTGACACCGTCTTTAAACCCGAAATACACAGACGCACCGGGTCTTGTTGCAAGAATAAGCCAGCTTTCTTCTTTTCCGTGAGTGCTGTTAAAATATTTAAGCGAAAATTCCTTGTCGGGGTGTGCCTGAACAGGCAGACGCAGTGCACTGTCCAAAAACTTGATTAAAACTCCGAGTTCTCGTTTTTCACCGAGTATTTCCTTGGGATATTTGCCGATGAGATCATCAAGATAAAAACCTCCGTTATCGGTTATTGAAACGCCTTCTTTTTCAGATGACGTATTGGGATTTTCCGCAGTTACGGAGGAGGCTATCCACTCCTCGGGATAATTTCCGTCACCGCTCCCGTCACCCACGAATTTTCCCAGAAGCGCACCGCCTTTGTATGCCCTGTATACTCTGTTTTTTTCAAAAAATATAGGATTATCGTAAATCATACTGTATTATCCTTTCTGCCGTTTCCAAATTTTTGTATATTCCGCACCCTGTCATTGCAAAAATCGCCGCGCCTGCCGCCGCCTCCTCGCACAGCGACGGAATGTGAAGCTTCATACCGAATGTGCTTTCGGTTATGTTTTGCAGATGCCTGTTTTTTCTTATGCCGTTTCCGCTTGCGATAAGTTTTGTGCAGTTTGTTCCGCCCGATTTGTAAAGGCAGTAAAGCTCGTTTGCAATGCCGTGCATACAGCCCAAAATCATATCGCGCGGTGTAAAGTTTTCTGTTGATATATTTTTGATGCTTCCGCGGATTTCTGGCATTTTGCGCGTTCCGCAAAGCCTTGTGTCAAAAGAAATGCCGGTTTTATACGTTTCGCCGATTTCGTCTGCCATTTTTTCGTAAAGCGGTTCTTGAGATACACCGCACATTTTTAAAACCTTTTCAAAAAAACCTTCAAGCACAGCATATGCTCTGCCGCCGCAAAGCGAACTTCCGACTGCTATGAACTTTCCGTCAGATAACGGACGCGTTTCGAGTCCGTCGGCTGTTATCGGTTCGTTTACCGAAAACGAAACCTGACTCCCTGTTCCTATATTAACCAAAACGCACCCGTCATTGCACCCCGAACCGATAAAGCTTGCCTGGTTGTCACCGATTGCCGTATAAACGGGTATGCCGTGCCATTCGCCGAGTTTTTCCGCAGTGTCGGTTGTTTCGGGCAAAAACGGATTTTTGTCGGTAAACTTATTGTTTTTAATGTCAAATCCGCCGAGGCTCGCCGCATCCGAAACGTGCATAACGGGCGATTTTCTGCCGGCAAGGCGCGCGGCGGCATAATCGTGAATTGTGCAGTACAAAACCGCATTTTCGGGTATGATTTTATTTGTTTCGTTGTAAAAATGCGTAACATTTCCGTATCCTGTAAATGAGTTTAAAAATGACGCATATGTGCCGTTTTTGTACGGTAGATTGCCGCGCCCGTCCTGCCAGGTGAAGAGCGGACTTACCGCGCGGAGCGATTTATCAAGATACACAATGCCGTGCATTTGTCCCGTTATGCCGATTGCGGCTGTGTTTTCGTCTTTCAGTTCGTTTGCCAGCGACAGTACGGTATCAAATATTTTTTCTGCGTCCTGAAGCCTTTCAAACGGCGCTCCGTCAATCCAAAAATCGTTTTTTGCCGAAACTGTTTTTTCGCTTTTTCCGCTTTCGGCGTTTATGCGTACACCGCATATGCTTGTTGTGCCGATGTCAAGACCTATTGTATTCATAAAAAATCTCCTTTAAAGCGACGCCGAGCACGGGTCAAGGCGTTTGATTATATCCTGCTGTATTGCCGGGGATAAGTCGAGAAAGTTTACAAAAGTTCCGTGTATTCTCATTATGTAAACACCGCTCGGCGCATATTTTTTCGGGTTTTCAAGCACCTTTCTCAACGTCTGCGGAGTTGTCACGTTGACGTATAGATAGAACGGTGAAATGCCCTTTTTCATTTCGTTGAAAAACAGCGATTTTATAATTATTTCGCCGAATTCCGCACCTTTTTTCTCAAATGTATTTCCTTTAAAATAGTTAGGGTCAACACCGAAGTGCGACGCATAACCGCCGTTCATTTTTTCGTACGGCAAGCCGAAAGATGACAAAACGCGGTAACCCATACCGTTGGACGCGTCGCCGTAAAGCGGGTCGACACCGTATCCGAGCATTTCGCGGCTGTGTCTGCCGTCGGGAGTTGCGCCTACCCAGTATCCGTACAGCAAATGCGTTGACGGACTGGAAAAGTCGGGTCTGAAACTGTTTCCGAGATAATTTTTAAGACTTGCAACGGTATCGGCAGCCATATTTGCAACCTCGGCGGTTTCGTTGTCTGCCTCATTGATGAAGTTGCCGTATTTCGGACATTTGCAAAGATAGCCGTGCAAATCGTCAAAGCCTTTAAAATCAGCTTTTAACGCTTGTTCAAGTCTGTCTTTGTCATTCGGTCTTTCGTTTAACATATGCCTTATTGCAACAATGCTGTCCGCCGCGACGCTTATGCCGTGAATAAGGCATCCGCTTCCGTTGTATTTTGTACCTTGATGTTTTGTGTCGCGGACGTCAATGCCGTTTTCAAGACCGCCCATAAAGCAAGAAAGAAACGGCACGCGGAGGTGCGAAACCGCTTTCGACGCACCGTTTGCGGCGTCTGCCATACGCTCTGCAAAATATTTTGTGTTTTTAAAAAACTCCTCTTTTATGTTTTCGAGAGGCGCTTTTTTGATGTCGGCAAGCTTTTCGCCTGTTACAAGCGAAACACCGCCGGTTATTGTAAGCTCTAAAATTTTCGGCAGATTAAGCCAGCTGTTTGTTGTGTTGCCGTTATCTTTTCCCATTATAAGCGGTTCTTGGCACCCGGCTATTGAAATATCGGGTAAATCTTCACTGTCGACCCCGTGGCTTTTCAAAATCTCAAACAACGAGTCGTCGTTGAAAAACGACGGAGTGAGAACGCCGGGAGTAAACAGAAATTTCCCCATATTTTCATAAAATTCCCTCGGGGTGTTTTTGTGAAGCTTTACCGACAAAATAGGCTGCGGTAAATTCATATTGTAATATGCGTCCATAATTGCGTATGTAACCTCGTTTGTAAGGTCGCTGCCGTCAACATCGCGTCCTCCGAGAATGATATTTTGCGAAATTGCCCAACTTCTGTCCGCAACGTTGAAAAAGACCAGAAAATGCTCAAAAAGTTCTGACGCGGTTTCTCTGTCGGTGTCGTAATAAGGCGCAAAAATTCTGTCCGCATTGCCGACCGAAAACGCAAACGGATTCGGCGCCTGTTCAAGGCACATCACCTGCCACAGAAGAATGAACATTTGTATTGCCTCAAACAGTCCTCTTGCGCCGCGGCGCGGAACACGCTCCAAAGTTTTTATCATATATTCAAGCTGATTTGCTCTGTTTTGCGGTGCGTCTTTAAGCTGATTTTCCAAAATTTCACGGTATCTGTCCGCAAGAACGATTACGCTCTGAAGGGCGAGCTCCATAGCGCGGCAGCCGTCGCCCTCTTTGTCTTTTATTCCGTCAATCATTTTTAATACGCCGTGCTTTAACGCATAACGGAAATCGGGTATAAGATGTCCCGTAACCTGTTCAATAAAATATGCAACCTCTTTTGTGTCGCTTTCATATTTTTTATAAACCTCGGACAATGTTTTTACATAATCGGTGTTTTGCATATACTGTCTTACCGTTCGTATCCGTTCCGATGTAAATTCTTCATTCGGCTCAATGTCATTGAAAACCGCAGTCGGGTCACAGTAGCCGTTAAATTCTTCAACCTTAAAACTCGGGTTGATAAGTGCATAGCTTCTTGCAAAACTGTCACGCTGTGTGCCGACAAAGATGTTGTTTTCGCTTACCGAAAGCGGAAGAATTTTCACTGTTTCCAATAGGGTGTTCGCCTTGTCGATTTCCTTTGATTTATACTTTCCCGAAGTTTTCATTATTGTTTCCTGTGCAATAAACCAGCCGTCAAGCCTTTTTATTGCGCGCTCCTGTGCAAAGAGAGCTTTTGCCATATCGGTAAGCTCGCCTTTTTTAAATTTAAACATATACATCGTTCCTTTCTATGTATTGATTACATTAAGACCGCAGTTTGCATATACTTCTTTAAATTTATCCAATGTTTCTTTGGTTATAAATCCGTTTTGAATTTCGTATTTTTCACGCCATTTGGCTTTGCCGAATTCGTGATAAGGCAGAAGCTCAAACGAAAAACTTTCGCAGTCAAGCTCCGAAAAATAGTTTGCAAAGCCGTAAGGGTCGGCATTTATTCCGTTGATAACGGGAGTGCGTATCAGCACCTTTATTTTTTGTTCCGACAGCACTTTTAGGTTTTCCTTGGTCTGTTTCAGTGAATGACCTGTGTATAAAATGTGTGTGTCCTCGTCGAAATGTTTAAAATCCATTATCAGATTATCAATGTAGGGGATAAGCTTGAAAAGATGCTTATGTGAACCGTTTGTTTCTATAGCAGTGTTGATTTTTTCTTTTTTTAACGCTTTTAAAAGGCACAGTACATTTTCAAACTGATATGTGGGTTCGCCTCCGGTCAGCGTAACACCTCCGCCTTCAAAAAACATAGGACGGCATTTTACTGCCTCGTCAACAAGCTCGCCTACTTGGTATTTA
>OGHJ01003187.1_pt1 | contig 12342 bp, 8 predicted proteins | sample 1571351 | NCBI WGS metagenome assembly OGHJ01 (sample SAMEA2582037, study PRJEB24529) | metagenome | biome: Human gut stool | place: China | collected 2011 | reverse complement strand
AGACAAGCAGTCCGGTGAATTTACACAGGCTAAAGGACAGGAAGTTATGGAGTCCATGCTGAAACAGTATGACAACATCAACGTTGTATATTGTGAGAACGATAACGAAGCATTCGGTGCAATCGATGCAATCGAAGCAGCTGGTAAAACAGTTGGTTCTGATATCGCAAACGGCGAGATCATGGTTATGTCCTTCGATACAACTAATGCAGGTTTAACAGATACATTAGCCGGAAAGATCACATGTGATGTTGAGTGTAACCCATTACACGGACCACGTGCTGAGGAACTGATCAAAGCTCTTGAAGCTGGTGAAGAAGTTCAGAAACTGAACTATGTAGACGAAGAAATCTTCGCAGCAGATGATACAGTAGACAAAGTTACAGCTGTAAACAGCCTTGACGAAGAAGGCGAATATGCAGTTACACCTATCACACAGGAAATTATTGACGGACGTGCATACTAATTTTTGACAACAAATAATAGAAGTGTAATAGAAGGAATATAAATAATCCGGAGCGTGGTTCATAATTCGGAGAAACCCGGATTTATGAATCACGCTCTCTTTATGCCGAAATGATTTACAGATACCCGCTTTACTGAAGCTTTTCAGTAAATGAGGGGTAAACCAGTTTAGAAAGCAGGTGGAAAGAATATGGAACAAAATGTAGTATTGGAAATGCGTGATATCAGCAAATCCTTCCCCGGCGTCAAGGCCTTGGACAACGTCCACCTGACGGTCCGGCCCGGCACCGTCCACGCCCTCATGGGTGAGAACGGCGCGGGCAAATCCACCCTGATGAAGTGTCTCTTCGGTATTTACTCCAGAGACAGCGGCACCATCGTCCTGGACGGCAAGGAGGTCAACTTCAGGAGCTCCAAGGAGGCCCTGGAGAACGGCGTGGCCATGGTGCATCAGGAACTCAACCAAGCCCTGACCCGCAGCGTCATGGACAACCTGTGGCTGGGGCGCTACCCCAAGGTGGGCGGCATCATGGTCAGCGAGCGGGCAATGGCCAAGCGCACCAAGGAGATCTTTGAGCAGCTGGAAGTGAACGTGGACCCCAAGACCATCATGTCCACCATGCCCGTCTCTCAGCGGCAGATGGTGGAGATCGCCAAGGCGGTGTCCTACGACTCCAAGATCATCGTGTTCGACGAGCCCACCTCGTCCCTGACGGAGACCGAGGTGGAGCACCTGTTCCGCATCATCAACATGCTCCGGGACAAGGGCTGCGGCATCATTTACATCTCCCACAAGATGGAGGAGATCCTCCGCATCAGTGACGATGTCACCATCATGCGTGACGGCACCTGGGTAGCCACCCGGCCCGCCAAGGAGCTCACCATGAATGAGATCATCAGACTCATGGTGGGCCGTGAGCTCACCAACCGTTTCCCGCCCAAGACCAACGAGCCCGGCGAGGTCATCCTGGATGTGCAGCACCTCTCCGGCAAGTATACCCGGCTGAAGGATGCCTCCTTCCAGCTGCGGAAGGGCGAGATCCTGGGCATCGCCGGTCTGGACGGCTCCGGCCGTACCGAGGTGCTGGAGAACCTCTTCGGCGCCATGACCAAGGGCGGCGGCACCATCAAGCTCCACGGCAAGGAGATAAAGAACCGCACGCCCCGGGAGTCCATCAAGAACGGCTTTGCCCTCCTCACCGAGGAGCGCCGGGCCACCGGTATCTTCGGGATCCGGGACATCAAGGAAAACACCGTCATCTCCAACCTGAAGAGCTATCTCTTGGGCGGCATCTGCCTGAGCGACAAGAAGATGCGGGAGGACACCGACTGGGCCATCCAGGCCATGCATATCAAGACCCCCAGCCAGGCCACCCAGATCCGGTCTCTCTCCGGCGGCAACCAGCAGAAGGTCATCATCGGCCGGTGGCTCCTCACCAAGCCGGAGGTTCTGCTGCTGGACGAGCCCACCCGCGGCATCGACGTGGGCGCCAAGTATGAGATCTACGAGCTCATCATCGACCTGGCCAACCAGGGCAAGGGAGTCATCATGGTCTCCTCCGAGATGCCGGAGCTGCTGGGCGTGTGTGACCGCATTCTGGTCATGTCCGGCGGCCAGCTGGCCGGCGAGGTAGACGCAAAGAACACCAGCCAGGAAGAGATCCTGACCCTGGCCGCCAAATATGTGTAAAGGGGAGGAACCGAGAATGAGTAACCAGACCAAGACACTGGAAAAGCCGGCGTGGGATGCCAAGCGGATCGGGGATCTGATCCTCAACAACGCCCTCATCATTCTGATGCTGCTGGCCGTCATTTACATCGCCATTTCCAACGAGAATTTCCTCAAGGCAACGTCCATCATCAACATCATCTCCCAGACGGCCGCCTACCTGCCCGCTGCCCTGGGTATCGCCGGCTGTATCGTCCTCACCGGCACCGACCTGAGCGCCGGCCGTATCGTGGGCCTGACCGCCTGTATCTCGGCCTCCCTGCTCCAGAGCACCGCCAACCTGGCCAACAAGATGTGGCCTGATATGGGCACCCTGCCCATCTGGGCCGTCATCCCCATCGCTATGATCATCGGCGCCGCCTTCGGCTGCTTCAACGGCTTCTTCGTGGCCAAATTCAAGCTCCACCCCTTCATCGTCACCCTGGGCACCCAGCTCATCGTCTACACCCTGCTGCTCCTGTACGTCCAGGCCGGCAACAACAAGGGCATGGCCATCTCCAACCTGGATGCCTCCTACACCGATTTCGTCAAGGGCTCCATCCTGAGCATCGGCGGCACCGCCATCCCCAACTATGTGTGGTTCGCCATCGCCCTCACCGCCATCATGTGGTTCATTTGGAACAAGACCACCTTCGGTAAGAACATGTTCGCCCTGGGCGCCAACGAGGAGGCCGCCCGGGTCTCCGGCGTCAACGTCTTCCTCACCACCATCATGGTCTTCGCTCTGGCCGGCGCTATGTACGGCTTCACCGGCTTCATCGAGGGTGCCCGCATCGGCTCCAACACCGCCAACACCGGCCTCAACTACGAGCTGGACGCCATCGCGGCCTGCGTCATCGGCGGCGTCTCCTTCGTCGGCGGCATTGGTAAGATCCGCGGCATCGTCATCGGCGTGCTGATGCTCCGCCTCATCTTCATCGGCCTGACCATGATGAAGGTGGACCCCAACCTCCAGTACCTCATCAAGGGCGCCATCATCCTCTTCGCCTGCGCTCTGGATATGCGTAAGTATCTGGCCAAGAAGTAAGGACTTTTACCAAAGGACTGTGCAGCAGCACGGGATTATGGTACAATAAGAGACAGGGCAGGAAAGGAAAGCCTGCCCTGTCTCTTTTTATCACAAGGGCGGTCATTGCCGCCAAATCATAGAGAGAGGTGAGCCATATGGCCGATATCGTCGGCAAAACGGAGGCATTTCTGCGCAAATACGGCCTGGACCCGGCGCTGGTAGACGTGGATGCCTGTTCCAGAGCCTTTCAGGCCGACATGGAAAAAGGACTTCGGGGCGACCCCGATGCCTGGATGATGATGCTCCCCACCTACCTGTCCTTGGACGGGGATATCCCGAAGGATACCCCAACCATCGTCATTGACGCCGGCGGCACCAACTTCCGCATCGGCCTGGTCACCATCACGGATCAGGGACCGGTGGTGGAGGACCTGCGGGTCTTCCCCATGCCCGGCTCCCAGGCTCCCATCACCTGGGAGACCTTTGTGGATGAGGTGTCCGACGCTGTCCTCCCCCTCACGGGCCGCAGCCGCAGGGTGGGGCTGTGCTTCTCCTACGCCGCCGAGATCCTGCCCAACCGGGACGGCAAGGTCCTCAACATCTCCAAGCAGGTCCAGATCTCCGGCTCCAAGGACAAGGAGCTGGGCCGTGACATCTCCGCCGCTCTGGCTGCCAAAGGGGCGGAGGGGGTCACCTTCGTGGTCCTCAACGATACGGTGGCCGCTCTGCTGGGCGGTGTGGCTGCTCTGAGAGAGGAACGCTTTGACGGATACATCGGCCTCATCTACGGCACTGGCGTCAACACCTGTTATGTGGAAAAACGGGAGCACCTGGGCAAGGTGACTACCCCCTGGGACCAGGACACCATGCTCATCAACATGGAGTCGGCCCGGTTTGACGGTGCGCCTCTGAGCGCCTTTGACAAAGCGCTGGATGAGAACAGCGTGGACTCCGGCCTGTGCCACTACGAGAAGATGGTCTCCGGCCGCTATCAGGGTGAGCTGGTGTGGCGGGCTCTGCGGCAGGGGGCGGCCGACGGCCTCTTTTCCGCCAAGCTCAACGCCTTCCTGACCGGCCTGGAAGGACTCACCATGGTCCAGGCCGACACCTTCACCGCCCGTCCCTACGGAGACAACCTCCTGGCTGCCGCCTGTGACGGGGAGGAGGACCGGGAGGCGGTCTATACCATCATCGACCGTATCGTGGAGCGCTCCGCCCGGCTGGTTTGTGCCAATCTGGCGGGGATCCTCCTCCAGACCGGCGCAGGGCAGCACATCCACCGCCCCGCCTGTGTCGTGGCGGAGGGCTCTACCTTCTATAAAGGACACCTGTTCCGGGGCAAGCTGGAGCGGCTGTGCGGCAGCTATATTACCGGCACCCTGGGCCGGCACATGGTGTTCCGTCAGATCGAGGACGCCAATCTGGTGGGGACCGCGGCGGCGGCCCTGCTGAATCCATAAGTACGGAGAAGAGAGAAAGGGGTCGGAAGCATGAAAACGGATATTGAGATTGCCCAGGCGGCGGAGATGCTGCCCATTGCTCAGATCGCCCAGCAGGTGGGCCTGGACGAGGACAAGCTGGAGTACTATGGAAAATACAAGGCCAAGGTGGACACCCTGGCCCTGCGGGATGTGCCCCGGAAGGGCAAGCTGATCCTGGTGACCGCCATCAACCCCACCCCGGCGGGTGAGGGCAAGACCACCACCAGCGTGGGCCTGGGCGACGCCCTCCACCGGCTGGGAAAGAAGGCCGTCCTGGCTCTGCGGGAGCCCTCCCTGGGGCCGGTCTTTGGCGTGAAGGGGGGCGCCGCCGGCGGCGGCTATGCCCAGGTGGTGCCCATGGAGGATATCAACCTCCACTTCACCGGCGACTTCCACGCCATCGGCACCGCCAACAACCTGCTGGCCGCCATGCTGGACAACCACATCCAGCAGGGGAATGCCCTGGACATCGACGTCCGCCGCATCACCTGGAAGCGGTGTGTGGACATGAACGACCGGCAGCTGCGGAACATTGTCTGCGGCCTGGGCGGCAAGGTCAACGGCGTCCCCCGGGAGGACGGCTTTGATATCACCGTGGCCAGCGAGATCATGGCAGTGCTGTGCCTGGCCTCCGACCTCATGGATTTGAAGGCCCGGCTGGGCCGCATGGTGGTGGCCTACAACCGTGCCGGCGATCCGGTGTACTGTTCCGACCTGAAGGCCCAGGGGGCCATGACCGCCCTGCTGAAGGACGCCATCCGGCCCAACCTGGTCCAGACCCTGGAGCACACCCCCGCCTTCATCCACGGCGGCCCCTTCGCCAACATTGCCCACGGCTGCAACTCCGTGTCTGCCACCGACACCGCCCTGAAGCTGGGCGACTATGTGGTCACAGAGGCAGGCTTCGGCGCCGACCTGGGGGCTGAGAAGTTCCTGGACATCAAGTGCCGTGCGGCGGGGCTCACCCCTGACGCGGTGGTCATCGTGGCCACGGTCCGGGCCCTGAAGCACCACGGCGGCTGCCCCAAGGCGGACCTGGGCAAGGAGAACCTCGCCGCTCTGGAGAAGGGCCTGCCCAACCTGCTCAAGCACGTGGAGAATATCACCAAGGTGTACGGTCTGCCCGCCGTGGTGGCCATCAACCAGTTCGACAGCGACACCGAGGCTGAGATCGCCATGATCCGGACGGCCTGCGAGAAGTACGGTGTCCGGGTGGCCCTGAGCCAGGTGTGGGGCAAGGGCGGCGAAGGCGGCGAGGAGCTGGCCCGGGAGGTCCTGCGCATCATCGACGAGGAGAAGCCCGACTTCCGTTTCGCCTATGAGAGCGAGGCTCCCCTCACTGAAAAGATCGAGGCTGTGGCCAAGAAGGTCTACGGCGCCGACGGGGTGGACTACGCCCCCGCTGCCGCCAAGGAGCTCCAGCGGCTCACCGAGCTGGGCTACGGCGACCTGCCTGTGTGCATGGCCAAGACCCAGTACTCCCTCTCTGACGACGCCGGTAAGCTGGGAGCCCCCACCGGTTTCCGCATCAAGGTGCAGAAGGTGAAAGTCTCCGCCGGCGCTGGCTTTGTGGTGGTCCTCACCGGCGACATCATGACCATGCCCGGCCTGCCCAAGGTCCCCGCCGCCGAGAACATCGATGTGGATGAAAACGGCGTCATCACCGGTCTCTTCTAAGGGGGCAGAGACCAAGTGAAGGCATTTGTCAAAAAGGAAGCGGTGCTGTGCATCGCCTTCCTGTGCGCGGTGGTCTCCATGTTCCTGGTGCCCCCTGACGGCGGCTATGCCGACTATGTGGACTACCGGGTGCTGGCCCTCCTCTTCTGTCTCATGCTGGTGGTGGCCGGGCTCCAGGACTGCGGCCTCTTTGACCTGCTGGCCCGGCGGCTCCTGGCGGGGGAGAAGCGGTTCCGCTTTTTGGCGCTGGCCCTGGTGCTGCTGCCCTTTTTCAGTTCCATGCTCATCACCAACGACGTCTCACTCATCACCTTCGTGCCCTTTGCCGTACTGGTACTGGAGCTGACGGGACGACAGGCCCAGCTCCCCTATATCGTCACCCTCCAGACCGTGGCCGCCAACCTGGGCAGCATGGCCATGCCGGTGGGCAACCCCCAGAACCTCTTTCTCTGCTCCAAATTCGATATCCCCATGGGCGCCTTCTTCGCCGCCGTCCTGCCCCTGACGGCGGTAAGTCTGGTGGGGCTGGTGCTGGCTGCCGGAACCACCAGCGGAGATATCATCCGGGTGGACTTCAAGGACGCCGGCGGCATCGGCAAACCGGGACAGCTCAAGCTGATGCTCCTCCTCTTCGTCCTGTGTCTCCTCTCCGTTTTTCATGTGCTGCCCTGGCCCGCCCTGCTGGTGGTGGTCATTGTGGCGGCGGCCGTCTTTGCCCGGCACCTCTTTCCACGGGTGGATTACGCTCTGCTGTTCACCTTTGTGTGCTTCTTCGTCTTCTCCGGCAATCTGGGCCGGATCGGGGCGGTGCGTACCTTCCTCACCGGCCTCATGGACTGGAACACCGTGGTCACCTCCGCTCTGGCCAGCCAGGTCATCAGCAATGTGCCCGCCGCCGTGCTGCTCTCCACCTTTACCGAGGACTGGAAGGGCCTGCTGGTGGGCACCAATGTGGGCGGCCTGGGTACCCTCATCGCCTCACTGGCCAGCCTCATCTCCTTCAAGCTCTACATCCGCACCGAGGGGGCCAAACCCCTCCGGTATCTGGGACTCTTCACCCTGGCCAATGTGATCGGGCTGGTGGTGCTGGGCGTAGTGGTCTGGCTCCTGCCCTGAATGGAACAAAAAACAAGCGTGGACGCAGAGCGTCCACGCTTGTTTCATGATTTGGGAAAAGTCAGGCGTTTGCCTGGGCCTCCGCGGTGAGATAGTCCACGATGCCCTGGGCGATCCCCTGAGCCAGCAGCTGCTGGTAGCCGTCATCGGTCAGGTTCATGAGCTCCTCATGGTTGGTCATAAAGCCCATCTCCACCAGCACTGCGCACATATCGGTCTCCCGCAGCACCACGAAGTCGGCATCCTTGATGCCCCGGTCGATGCCGCCGGTGATCTGGCACAGGGGAGTCTGAATGGCCTGGGCCAGCCGGGCGCCCCGGTTGCTGGACGGGTGGTAATATGTATAGATGCCCTGGTAGTCGGGGCGGTTTTCCGCGGCGTTGGAGTGCAGGGAGACAAAGACGTCGGCACCGGCGGCGTTGGCCAGGTCGGCCCGCTCATAGAGACCGATCTCCACGTCGGTGGAGCGGGTCATGATGACCTGGAAGCCCTGGTTCTGAAGGATGGAGACCAGCTTCAGCGAGACGGCCAGGTCAATGTCCTTCTCCATGATGCCCTCGTAACAGGCACCGGGCCGGTCTCCGCCGTGGCCGGGGTCGATGACAATGGTGTAGTCCTGTGGGATGATGGAGACGGTGGGCGCGGTCTCAGAGGTACCGTGGGTGGTCACACTGACACCGGTGAGGGTGGTGGTGATGGTCAGGTTGCCGACAACGGTGGCACCGGCGGCCAGATCCAGTACGAACCGCACCGTGTGATCGCTGCCGGGGTAGAAGTTGGCGCCATGCTGGGCCCAGCGCACATCAGAGAGGTAGGTGTCACTGGCGGTGCAGCCGGTGAAGTCCTCCGACAGCACGGTGTCCAGAAAGTCGATGGCCACCCGGTCGCCCAGGTCGGTGACCTTGCAGTTGGGCGCCTGGTCCGTGGCAATGGTGAGGGTGCCGTCGCTCCAGCTCATGCCGGTGATCTGGACCGCGTCAGCCGGGACTTCCGGCTCCTGGGAGGGAGTCTCCGGCTCCTCCTCCGGGGTCTCGGGGACGGTTTCCGTGAGCTCGGCTGTCAGGTGGGCGGTATAGGTGGCCTGATCCCATTCCACCTGAGCGCCCAGGGTCTCGGAGACGAAGCGCAGTGGGATCATGGTGCGGTCGGCACCGTCGTAGGCCACCACCTGCGCGGGGACTCCGTCGGGCAGGGGGGTGTATACGCCGTTGACGATGGCGGTGGCGCTGTCCAGGGTGAGGACGATGACATCCTCGCCCTTGGTGAGGATGACCTGTCCCGTCTGCTGGACCCAGAGGACCTGGGCCTGGAGGGCCTCACCCACCAGACGAACGGGAACGAGGGTCCGTCCGCCCTGAATCATGGCGGGGACATCGCCGCTCAAAGGGTCGCCGTTGAGGGTGAGCTTCACCACTTCTGCGGAGGCCGGTGTGTAGGTGCGCTGGTTCCAGCTGTAAAGCTGTACGGAGAGGGTCCCGTTGGGACCGGCGGCAAAGGCGGTGAGGGTCAGGGCGTACAGCAGGGCCAGGACCATCAGGACTGTGGTGAATCTCTTTCTCATGGCGTCCCTCCTTGGGATGGATTTCCGTTCTATTTTATCCAACCCGTCCTCTTTCGTCAAGAAAAGAGGAGAATATTGGTTGACATAAATTTTGGCAGGAAGTTGTGCCAAGTGAACAAAACCTACCATTTTGGAGGGCGATATTTGGACTTGCCTTCCCCCGGGGGACGTAGTAGTATAAAGAGCGGAAAAAGTTTGACAAGACTAATCCTTCGGAGAAGAAATATTGTCTCCGGAGAGCAGTGGAGGCAAGGAGTAAGCGATGGCGTCAGAGACGTTGAACAAGAGGGGCACGCTGATGGACCTGGAACCGGGTCACAGCGCGGTCATCCTCAAGGTAGGCAGCGATAAGGGGCCGGTAAAACGCCGGCTGGTGGACATGGGCCTCACCCCAGGTACCACGGTGACGGTGCGGAAGGTAGCGCCCTTCGGCGATCCCATTGAAGTGAATATCCGGGGCTACGAGCTCTCTCTCCGGAAGGAGGACGCGGCACAGATCGCGGTGACCACCAGCGAGGAGGAGGCCAATGCCCGTCGGCAGGAGCGCAGCCGGCGGCGGCAGGCGGTGCAGAAGACGCCGGATGAGGCTACCCGCCAAAAGATGGAGGCCGCCCACGCCCATGAGAAGGAGCACCACGGCGGTGTGCCCGACTATGCCAGCCATGACACCCGCGAGATGAAGCTGGCCCTGGTGGGCAATCCCAACTGCGGCAAGACCACCCTGTTCAACGCCCTCACAGGCTCCAACCAGTACGTGGGCAACTGGCCCGGCGTGACGGTGGAGAAGAAGGAGGGCAAGGCCTCGGTGGACGGCAAGTCGGTGACCATCGTGGACCTGCCGGGCATCTATTCCCTCTCCCCCTACTCCATGGAGGAGATCGTGGCCCGGGACTTCATTGTGGGGGAGCACCCCGACGCCATCATCGACATTGTGGATGCCACCAACATCGAGCGGAACCTGTACCTCACCGCTCAGCTGCTGGAGCTGGAGCGGCCCATGGTCATCGCCCTCAACTTCATGGACGAGGTGGAGAAGCACGGCGACCACATCGACGTGGAGAAGCTCTCCAAGGAGCTGGGGGTGCCGGTGATCCCCATCACCGCCCGGTCGGGGGAGAACGTGGAGGAGATGCTCCGGGTGGCCCACCGGCAGATGCACATCGGCGTGACGGTGGAGCCGGACGACCTCTATGATGACTATACCCACCGTATCCACCACCAGGTGGGCGAGCTCATTCACGACAAGGCCTACGAGGTGGGACTGCCCGCCCATTGGGCCTCCATCAAGCTCATTGAAGGGGATTCCCTGGTGGAGCAGGCTCTGGGCCTGGACGAAAAGACCCAAAAGTGGCTGGAGTCCATCTATCAGGATTACGAGGGGGCTTATGCCCTGGGCGACCGGGAGACGCTCATTGCCGACAGCCGCTATCAGTTCATCCAGAAGGTGGTGAGCGCGTCGGTGGTGAAGGGCCGGCCCCGGGATGCCCTCACACGTTCCGACAAGATCGACGCCATCGTCACCCATAAATACCTGGCCATCCCCGTGTTTCTCCTTATGATGCTGGCCATGTTCGCCATCACCTTCGGACCCATTGGCTCCTTCCTCTCTGATGGGGTGGAGTTCCTGGTAGGCGAGGTCTTTGCCGGCTGGGTGGCCTCGGCTCTGACAGCCGCACAGGTGGCACCCTGGGTAGAGTCCCTGCTGGTGGACGGCGTCATCTCCGGCGTGGGCGGCGTGCTCACCTTCCTGCCCCAGATCGCCCTGCTCTTCCTCTTCCTCTCCATCCTGGAGGACTCCGGCTACATGGCCCGGGCCGCCTTCATCATGGATCGGCTGCTGCGGCGGTTCGGCCTCTCGGGTAAGGCCTTCATCCCCATGCTCATGGGCTTTGGCTGCACCGTCCCCGCCGTCATGGGTGCCCGGACCATGGAGAACGAGAAGGACCGGCGCATGACCATCATGCTGGTGCCCTTCATGTCCTGCTCCGCCCGGCTGCCGGTGTACGGCCTCATGTCCGCCGCCTTCTTCCCCAAATACAGCGGACTGGTGGTCTTTTCTCTTTACGTTATCGGCATTCTGTTCGCCATCATCTCCGGCCTCATCCTGAAAAAAACCATGTTCCAGGGTGAGCCCGCCGCCTTCCTGCTGGAGCTGCCCCCCTACCGCCTGCCCACCTTCAAAAACTGCGCCATGCACGTGTGGGAGAAGGTCCGGGGCTTCCTGGTGAAGGCGGGCACCCTGATTCTCGCTATGAGCGTGGTCCTCTGGTTCCTCCAGTCCTTCGGCTGGAGCGGCGGCATCGCCATGGTGGAGGATGCGTCCGACTCCTTCCTGGGCGCGGTGGGCGGCTTTATCGCACCCGTGCTGGTGCCCCTGGGCTTCGGTACGTGGCAGGCCGCCGTGGCCCTGCTCACCGGCCTGGTGGCCAAGGAGGCGGTAGTCTCCTCCATGAGCCTCTTCTACGGGTTCTCCGTGGGCGCGGCTGGCAGCGTGGTGGCCGGGGCATTGTCCGGCACCTTCGCCACTCCCGTGGCCGCCTACGCCTTCCTGGTCTTTGTCCTGCTCTACGTCCCCTGCGTGGCGGCGGTGTCCACCATCCGCAAGGAGATGAACTCCACCAAGTGGACCCTGCGCTCCATCGTATGGCAATTGGGCGCGGCGTACCTCGGATCGTTCCTGGTCTACCAAATCGGCAGCCTGATTTTCCGCCTCTTTGTGTGACGGCGGACCGTGCAGCCGGCAGAATTCCATAAGGGAGAACTATGAAGTACTTGATTTATATCGCGGTGGCGGCCCTGATTCTCTGGGCGGTCGTCTATCTGGTCCGGCATATCCGCCGCCAGATGAAGGGGGACTGCGGCGGCTGCGGGGGCGCCTGCGGCGGCGACTGCTCCAGCTGCGGCTCCGCCTGTGACCACCGCAAGAGCCGCAAATAGGAAAAACGGTCTCCTCCAAGTGGGGGAGACCGTTTTTTAATCATGCTCAGGCCTTCAGCGCCCGGACGAAGATGTCCACCGTCTGGTTGATATAGGTATCCTCGTCCACGTCGCACTCCACGCCGCCGATGATGTGGTACATGACCACATAGGACATAAGGGACCCCATAAACACATCCATACAGTCCCGGAGGTTGGCGCCGGGGCGGATGAGGCCCCGCTCCTGCTGGATGGTGAGAAAACGGACGATGTTCTTCCGGGCGGCCTGATAGCTGTACTGGTAGTAGGCCGCGCCGAATGCCGGAAACTTGTTGGAATCCCGAATGACCGTACCCAGAAAGGCGTTCCGATCCGGCTTCCTGGCCCC
>OGHJ01003180.1_pt1 | contig 12375 bp, 9 predicted proteins | sample 1571351 | NCBI WGS metagenome assembly OGHJ01 (sample SAMEA2582037, study PRJEB24529) | metagenome | biome: Human gut stool | place: China | collected 2011 | reverse complement strand
GGAAGAAGACCAAGAGACGTCCCATGATCCTTCCGATCATTATGGAAGTGTAATATTAGCGATTGCTGGAAAGGTCGTAAGCAGATGAAGATTACAGCGGACGAAAATGTGAACGAGGCAGTGAAACAACTGGTCGGCGCAATCCGGAACACGGACGCCTATCTGGAATATCAGAGGCAATTGGCGCGTGTCAAAGAGCAGCCGGAGCTGAAGCGGCAGATCGATGATTTCCGGATCAGAAACTTTGAACTGCAGACCAGTAAGGACACCAATTTTGACAAGATCGATCAGTTCACCAGAGAGAATGAAGCGTTCCGTGAGAATCCGCTGGTATCTGATTTCCTGGCGGCGGAGCTTGCTTTCTGCCGTATGATGCAGGAGATCGGTCTCTATGTTACCGATCAGATGAGGTTCGAGTAGTTCCAGTAGGAAAGGACAACAACATGAAAGCAGCTAATTTAGCAGGCGCCGTTTTGGGCGCGATCTTAAAAGTAGTGTTTGTGGTGATCGTAGTATATATGGTATATACCGGTGTATCCAAATGTTATGATTACGGATATCGTATTTTCACAGAGCCGGCAGTTTCCTCCGGAGAAGGCCGTAAGGTTACGGTGACGCTGACCTCCGATATGTCTGCTACGGAGATCGGGGCAGTCATGCAGGAAAAAGGTCTGGTAAGAGATGCGAAACTGTTTGCATTACAGTATTTGCTGTCAGAATACAAAAAAGAGTGGAAGCCCGGTACCTATGAACTAAGCACCGCAATGACTGCAGAAGAGATGATGGAAGTCATGGCAGGACAGACGGAAACCAGCACGGAGGAGAGCGTAGAGACGATCGACAACGGCAGTGCGGTGACCGGAGATACACAACAGGAGACCGTTGTACAGTAGGGTGCTATATGCCAGTGGCACATGTTTAGCACGGAGCAATCCGTAAGTATCAAAGGCAGGGGTGCCCCCAACATCATTATATGAAATGAGGATAGTATGATCATAGACGAAAGAATGTCCGCATTTATTGATTCCCTGGACAGCGGGAATCCTGCATGGCTGAATGAGATTGAGAAATATGCACTGGACACACAGGTCCCTATCATACGCAGATCCATGCAGAGTCTGTTAAAATTTTTGCTGAGATTCACAAAGCCGAAGAGCATCCTGGAAGTCGGGACTGCGATCGGCTTTTCTGCGTTACTGATGAGTGAATATGCGCCTAAAGATTGCCACATCACCACCATAGAAAAATATGAGAAAAGGATCCCTATTGCGAAAGAAAACTTTCGGAAGACGGGACGGGAAGACCGGATCACATTGTTAGAGGGAGATGCCACAGAGATTCTAAAAGGACTGGACGGCACATATGACATCATCTTCATGGATGCGGCAAAGGGGCAGTATATTAATTTCCTGCCGGATATTTTACGGCTGCTGCCTTCCGGAGGCCTATTGATCTCTGATAATGTATTGCAGGACGGAGACATCATAGAATCCCGCTTCGCCGTCACCAGACGCAACCGCACCATTCACGCGAGAATGCGGGAATACCTGTATGAATTAAAACACCATCCCAAACTGGAGACCGTGATACTGCCGGTGGGGGATGGCGTGACGCTGAGTACGAAGAAATAAGGAGAAAGAAAATGACTTATAAAAAACCGGAACTTTTGATTCCTGCCAGCAGTCTGGAAGTATTAAAGACCGCGGTGATGTTCGGAGCAGACGCTGTATACATTGGTGGAGAGGCTTTCGGACTGCGTGCCAAGGCGAAAAATTTCAGCAGCGAAGAGATGGTGGAGGGAGTGGCTTTCGCCCACGCCCATGGCGTGAAAGTCTATGTGACCGCCAATATTCTGGCACACAATTACGATCTCGACGGAGCGAGAAAATATTTTGCCGAGCTGCGGGATATGCAACCGGAACAGCCGGATGCGCTGATCATCTCCGATCCCGGAATGTTCATGATCGCCAAGGAAGTATGGCCCCAGGTGGAAGTACACATTTCCACACAGGCGAATAACACGAATTACGAAACCTATCTATTCTGGTGGAAACTGGGAGCTAAAAGAGTAGTATCTGCCAGAGAACTTTCTCTGACGGAAATCAAAGGTATTCGAGAGAAAATCCCCGCAGATATGGAGATTGAGAGCTTTGTGCACGGTGCAATGTGTATTTCCTATTCCGGCAGATGCCTGCTGAGCAATTTCTTCACCGGAAGAGATGCCAACAGAGGTGCCTGCACCCATCCCTGCCGCTGGAAATATGCGGTGGTAGAAGAGACAAGACCCGGAGAATACCTGCCGGTCTATGAGAATGAGCGGGGGACCTATATTTTCAATTCCAAGGACCTGTGCATGATCGAACACATTCCGGAGCTGGTGGAGGCGGGGATCGACAGCCTGAAGATCGAAGGCCGTATGAAGACGGCACTGTATGTGGCTACCGTTGCCAGAACTTATCGGAAGGCTATTGATGACTATTTTGCCGATCCGGATCTGTATGAGAAAAATATGGACTGGTATAAGGCGGAAATTTCCAAATGTACTTACAGACAGTTTACGACAGGATTCTATTTTGGCAAGCCGGATGAGAACACCCAGATCTATGATAACAACACTTATGTCAATGAGTACATTTACCTGGGAATTGTAGAAGCGGTAAAAGATTCCCTGTGCCGGATCGAACAGCGGAACAAGTTCTGTGTGGGAGACTCCATAGAGATCATGAAGCCGGACGGCACCAACGTACCGGTCACGGTGGAAGCCATGTACACCGAAGATGGGGAAAGTGTGGACAGCGCGCCCCATCCGAAGCAGGTGTTGTGGATAAAGCTGTCAGAGACACCCGAGAAGTTCGATCTGCTGCGCCAGAGAAACGACGAATGAGAAAAGCCGACCGGAGGTGACACTTTATGAAGAAAGGTGCCCCAATTCATAAAGCATTGACCATTTTTGCCTATACAGTAATGCTGACAGGAATGACGCTTCTGCTCGCTGTGGTATTCCGATATCCGCAGAATCACCTGATCCCCCGGCAGATGATACCGGGGGTGGGCATATGTGTCATAGTCTTATTGGCGGCAGGTGCGTTATGGAATAAGATATATTTTCTGATCGGGAAAAGGACGCCGCTATATCTGCTTGCCCTGGCAATCTTCGGTGTGCTGTTATACATAACATCTCTGAGCCGGCAGGGGAATGAGAACACTTTGGTGGACTACACTTACGTGTACCGGGATGCCATGAACCTGGCGACCGGCGGAACCCCGGAATATACGGATTATTTTGTGACGTATTCCAATAATCTGAAGCCGATGCTTCTGCTCTCGGTATGGTTCCGGGTGGCGGACTTACTTGGAATATCTCCGTTTCATTTCGTATTGCTGCGAAATGTACTGTTGGTACTGCTGGTGGTATGGGCATGCGGATATCTGACGGAACAAAATGAGGACTGCAGATGGAGATTTCCCATACTGCTTACCTTTGCGTTCCTGCTTCCGCTGTGGGATATGGTCTCAGTGTTTTATACAGATTCCATGAGCTTCGGGCTGGGAATCCTGGCTTTGGCTCTTCTGAAAAAAGCCGGAAGCACCAAGACAAACATGGGAAAAATCCTGTGGTCAGTGCTTGCCGGAGTGACAACGATACTGGCGATTATCTGGAAGATCACGGCGATCATTCCGCTGATCGCCGGTGCCATGATTCTGTTGTGGCAGAGAGAAAAAGCAGACCGGCGGGTGCTCATGCAGTATGCAGCAGCTGCGATTGTGTTTTGCGTGGGACTGCAGCTGTGGGCAAATACATATGACGTTACGCGGAAAGCAGCAGTTACAGCGAATCCGGTGATCAGCTGGGTGGCATTGGGAATGAAGGAAGACGGTTCCTGGACTAATAACACGGAACTGGTGGAGCAGATGTATCAATTTTCCACCAAAGAAGAAAAACAGCAATACTGCGTGGAATATATCCGGGAGAATAAAGCAGATTTTTTCAATGCGGAGCATCTGAGAAAAAAGGCAAGCTATAATTTCGCAAACGGCAATCTGGGTGCCAGTGCCTTCCTGAATGTGGAGCAGAACGACCAAACCCTGATCTGGGAAATGTTTTCTCCCTGGGGCAGTTATTACTGGAGAACCAGCCAGCTCTGCTATTGTTATCTGGTGTCCGTGTATGTACTTTTGTGGATCGGAATGCTTTTCAGCCTTAGAAATGTTATCAGAGGACAGAATCCGCCGTCGTTATTGATGATATGCCAGTTGGGCTTTTTTGGCATTGTGGTATTTCTGATGCTCTGGGAAGCCAGCAGCAGGCAGCTGTATAATCAGATGCCCGGAATTCTGTTGGGAGGAGTTCTGAGCATAGATTATTTTTGGAAAAACTTATCGATAAAACCCCGAAAATAATAATTGACCACTATAACGCACATGTTGTACACTGTAATCGATGTAATTCTATAGTATATCGAAGGGAAGCAGGGACATGCGCGAAGAATTAAATGTAGAGGAGCTTTTCGCCAGCAAAGTATTTACTTTGGGTAAAATGAAAGAGAGACTCCCAAAGAGCACTTACAAAGAAGTCAAGAAAGTCATGGATCAGGGAGGAGAACTTTCCCTGGCGACTGCCGATGTGGTGGCAACAGCAATGAAGGACTGGGCGATCGAGAACGGGGCAACCCATTATACCCATTGGTTCCAGCCGTTGACCGGTATCACCGCTGAAAAACACGATGCTTTTGTAACACATCCCGATGAGGATGGCCGTATGATCATGGAATTTTCCGGTAAGGAACTGATCAAGGGCGAGCCTGATGCATCTTCTTTCCCGTCCGGGGGTTTGCGTGCGACTTTTGAGGCAAGAGGTTATACCACATGGGATATTACCTCTCCTGCATTTATCAAAGAGACAGCAACCGGTCCGACACTTTGTATCCCCACTGCTTTCTGTTCTTATAAGGGCGAAGCTCTGGATAAAAAGACACCGTTGCTTCGTTCCATGGAAGCTCTGAGCAAACAGGCAATCCGCATTGTACGTCTGTTCGGTAATACAGAGGCAACCAAGGTACTGCCTTCCGTCGGTGCAGAGCAGGAATATTTCCTGGTGGATTCTGCCAAGGCGCTGCAGCGTGAAGATATTATTTTCTCCGGACGCACCCTGTTCGGTGCCCCTGCACCTAAGGGTCAGGAGATGGATGACCATTATTTCGGTGTTATCCGTGAGCGTATCGGCGGATTTATGCATGACGTGAATATTGAGCTGTGGAAATTGGGCGTGACTTCCAAGACCCAGCATAATGAGGCAGCTCCCGCACAGCACGAAGTGGCTCCCATCTACGAATCCGCGAATGTGGCAGTGGACCATAACCAGCTGGTAATGGAGACACTGAAGCGTGTGGCAGGCAAACATGGCCTGCGCTGTATGCTGCATGAGAAGCCTTTTGCCGGAGTGAACGGTTCCGGTAAGCATAACAACTGGTCCATCACCACGGATAACGGAGTGAATCTGTTAGAGCCGGGACAGACCCCGAATGAAAATATTCAGTTTTTGTTAGTGCTGGCATGTATCATGAAGGCAGTAGATACCCATGCGGATCTGCTGCGCCAGAGTGCATCTAATGTAGGCAATGATCACAGACTGGGTGGCTATGAGGCACCTCCTGCTATCATCTCTATTTTCCTGGGTGAGCAGCTGGAGGATGTCGTGTCACAGCTGGTAGAGACCGGTAAAGCGGATAATCTGAAAGAGGGCGGCATGCTCCGTACCGGTGTATCCACGCTTCCTGATTTTGTAAAGGATGCGACGGACAGAAACCGTACTTCACCCTTCGCGTTTACCGGTAATAAATTTGAATTCCGTATGGTGGGAAGTGAGGATTCCATCGGAAGTCCCAACACCACTCTGAATGCCATTGTGGCAGAGGCTTTCTGCGAAGCAGCAGACCGCCTGGAAGGTGCGGAAGATTTCGATATGGCAGTTCATGATCTGATCAAGGAATATATGACCGAGCATCAGAGAATTATTTTCAATGGCAACGGTTATGCCAAGGAATGGGAAGAAGAAGCAGCCAGAAGAGGACTGCCCAACATTCCTTCCATGGTGGCGGCAGTAGACACCCTGACCACCCCCAAGGCGATCCATCTGTTTGAGAAGTTCGGTATTTTCACCGAAGCAGAGCTGCGCTCCCGTGCGGAGGTACTGTATGAGACCTATGCGAAGACCATCAATATCGAGGCGCTGACCATGGTGGATATGGCGAATAAGCAGATCATCCCCGCAGTCATGAAGTACAGCAAGTCTTTGGCGGATGCTGTGATCGCTATCACAGAGGCCGGCGGAGATACCTATGTTCCTACCCGTATGCTGCAGCAGATCACACAGAAGCTGACGGAGATGGAGAAGGCATCCGAGGCACTGTTAGAAGAGGAGAAGAAAGCTTCTGCCATGCCCAGAGGCAAGGAGCAGGCATTCTGCTATCACGATAAAGTCATGGTGGCAATGAACGCTCTGAGAAGACCTGCGGATGAACTGGAGAAGCTGGTGGATAAAAAATACTGGCCGTTCCCGACCTATGCAGATCTGCTGTTTGAAGTATAGAGCGCTTCAAAGGTCGTTTCGGATGCAATAATAAAAATTTTTCAAAAAGGGTATTGCAATCGAAAAAAAACTGTTGTATAGTAATGAACCATAGAGGAGCGATTCTCACAAGTTAATATTTTTCAATGCGAAACGAAGGCGTTTACACTAGGAGTGTAGCGCCTTTTTTTGTTGCTATTCAGAGCCGTAACTATCGTACATCTTCGGCGAATGCTTGCATGCGCAAGAAGATGTAACGATAGTTATTCGGCGAAGTAACTTACATAAGCAAAAGGAAAGCATCGCAGATGCGATTTTGCGCATGTAAGTTCTGAATAGCAACTGTGTTGGTGTAGTCGCAGGAAGCATGAAAAATAGGGAAAAATAAGGAGGAAACGAAGATGAGTGAAGTATTAAACGTGGAAGAAATCTTTGGCAGTAAGGTATTCACTCTGGGTAAGATGAGGGAAAGATTACCCAAGAGCGTCTACAAAGAAGTGAAGAAGATCATTGATCATGGCGGAGAGCTGTCTTTAGCTACCGCAGATGTTGTGGCAAAAGCAATGAAGGACTGGGCAATCGAGAACGGTGCAACACATTATACTCACTGGTTCCAGCCTCTGACCGGTATCACTGCTGAGAAGCATGACGCATTCGTAACTCATCCCGATGAATCTGGTAAGATGATCATGGAGTTCTCCGGCAAGGAACTGATCAAGGGCGAGCCCGATGCATCTTCCTTTCCCTCCGGAGGCTTACGGGCAACTTTTGAGGCAAGAGGCTATACCGCATGGGATATCACATCTCCTGCATTTCTGAAAGAAGATGCAACCGGCGTGATCCTTTGCATTCCCACTGCTTTTTGCTCTTACAAGGGGGAGGCACTGGATAAGAAGACCCCCCTGCTTCGTTCCATGGAAGCTGTCAGCACCCAGGCACTGCGTATCGTAAGACTGTTCGGCAATACCGAAGCTACCAAGGTAGTAGCAAGTGTAGGACCTGAACAGGAATATTTCCTGGTAGACAGAGATAAATACTTAAAGCGTGAAGATCTGATCTTCGCAGGACGCACCCTGTTCGGTGCACCCGCACCCAAGGGACAGGAACTGGAGGATCATTACTTCGGTACCATCCGCGAGAGAATCGGTTCCTTCATGAAGGATCTGAATATTGAGCTGTGGAAGCTGGGCGTAACCGCCAAGACACAGCACAACGAGGTAGCTCCCGCACAGCATGAACTGGCACCCATTTATGAGACTGCTAACATCGCAGTAGATCATAACCAGCTGGTTATGGAGACGATGAAAAAAGTAGCCGGTCGTCATGGAATGACCTGTCTGCTGCATGAGAAGCCTTTTGCCGGAGTGAACGGCTCCGGTAAACATAACAACTGGTCCCTGGGAACTGATAATGGCGTGAACCTGTTAGATCCCGGTGACACTCCGAACGAGAACATCCAGTTCCTGCTGGTACTGGCATGTATTCTGAAAGCCGTAGATACCCATGCGGATCTGCTTCGTCAGAGTGCATCCGATGTCGGCAACGATCACAGACTGGGAGCTAACGAGGCACCTCCCGCAATCATTTCCGTATTCCTGGGCGAACAGCTGGAGGATGTAGTAAAGCAGCTGGTGGAGACTGGTGATGCAACCCATTCCATCCAGGGTGGTAAGCTTTTAACCGGCGTATCCACACTGCCGGATCTGGATAAGGATGCAACAGATCGTAACAGAACTTCACCGTTTGCTTTTACCGGTAATAAGTTTGAGTTTCGTATGGTAGGTAGTGCAGACTCCATCGCAAGTCCCAACACCACTCTGAATGCTATCGTTGCGGAAGCTTTCTGTGAGGCAGCAGATATTCTGGAGAAGGCAGACGATTTCGATATCGCAGTACATGATCTGATCAAGAAGTATCTGACCGAGCATCAGAGAATCATTTTCAATGGCAACGGTTATTCCGAAGAGTGGGTAGAAGAGGCAGCGAAAAGAGGGCTTCCCAACATTAAGTCTATGGTAGAGGCTTCCGAGACTCTGACCACCGAGAAGTCCATCAAGCTGTTTGAGAAATTCGGTATTTTCACCGAGGCGGAATTAAGATCCCGTGAGGAGATTCTGTACGAAACCTACTCCAAGACCATTAATATCGAAGCTCTGACCATGGTAGATATGGCGAAGAAACAGTATATTCCCGCAGTTATGGAATACACTAAGACTTTGGCTGATACCGTACTGGCTGTTAAGAGTGCAGGTGTCGATGCTACTGTGCAGACCACAGCTCTGAAGAGTATCTCCGAGAAACTGGCAGAGGCACAGACAGCAGAGACTTCACTGGAAGATAAGCTGGCAGAGGCAGCAGGTATCGAAGATCCCAAGAAGCTTGCTTTCTTCTATAAAGATGTGGTACATACCGCAATGGATGACCTGAGAGCTCCCGTGGATGAACTGGAGATGATGGTTGACAAGAAAGTATGGCCAGTACCTACCTATGGCGATCTGATCTTTGAAGTATAAAAAGTAATGCAAATACTATAATACGTTTCTCTCATTGTGTTGAACAGAACGAGGCTTATTGCATTGACAGTAAGCTTCGTTTTTTGTAGTTCGCCTTGTGGCGCACGCATCTGACAGGAAAGCTGTTCGGAGGCCGTTTGCTGATTGCTATCAAAAAAATCCTATGTTATGATAACAGCATGATGAAAAACAAAAAATTTTGGAAAACTATTTGCGTTCTGGCAATAATTGCATATACGTTAAAAAATCTGTTGATCGGAACAGATACAGATGAAGGGTACGGTATCATGGTGGGATACCGGCTTGCCATGGGCGACCGGCTGCTATTGGATATGTGGGAACCTCATCAGACGTCTGCTATTTTTACGGCATTGTTTATCGGACCGTTTGTACGTCTGACCGGCGGCGTGAATTACCTGAATCTGTTTTTAAGAGTGGTATTTTTCCCGATTCAGGCAGGGGTCAGTGTCTTCCTGTATAAAACAATCAGAAAGACTGCACCTCGGGTGGATGCGTCCGTAGCTGCCCTGATGGGGCTGTTGTATTATGTGACAACGCCAAAATCTGTTTTTATTCCTGAGTATTCTAACCTTCACAACTGGTTTTTCTCGCTGATGGTGCTGTGTCTTTTGAGATATTTTGGAACAAAAGATTCTGAGGGCAGCCGGGTGGAAGGAAAACTTAGCTATCTGGTATTTGCGGGAATTTTTATGACCTGTGACGTGCTGGCGTATCCCAGTATGGTGCTGGTGTTTCTATGTTGCATGGGCTTCCTGCTTTTGCGTAAGTCAAAGAGGAAGGCGAGAGAGGTTTTAGCGTATGCGCTGCCCTGTGTATTGAGTGCGGGGACGATGCTTGGGTATCTGCTGACCTATATGACGCCACAGATCATGATGCAGATGATAGGAGAGATTCTGGGAGAAGGATCCCACCAGACATCGACAGCAGATAAATTGCTGTTGTGGTTCGGAAGCCTGGGAAAGGTGTTGGCAATTCTCCTGGCAGCGTTGCTTATTGCGGGATTGATTCGATGGATTGTAGAGAACAAGATGAAAAAGCAGCTCCCGGAACTGCTTCGTCAGCCGGGAATGCTATTTTTCCTGATTGCATTCGTGGTTCAGATCGGATTCTGGCTGTTCAGTTCCTTTAATGCCATCTATCCACAGCTTCTTCTGATGGCGTTATCTTTGGAAGGTATATACATTTATCTTCAGAAGGACCGGTCGGAAACACTTTTCTTCCGATGGATCCTGCTTGTGTTTGTGAATTATATTGCAGTGCTTTTACTGTCTAACTGGGAGCCTATGCTGTTAAATACTTATCTGATCATGGGAGCGGAGGCAGGACTGGCAGCCTTAAGCTGCTATTGGCAGAAAACGAGCGCACAGGGGAAAAAGGCGCTGCAGGTTCTGTGCCTGTGCCTGGTATTGGGCAATGCGTTTTCTTATACGTATCTGATTTTGGGATCTCAGGAATACCATGCGTCCGTAATTCGTAATGTGCGGGGGATTAACAGGAAAGGTCTGCGGGCGGGTATTCTCACAGACTATATGACGGCATACCGCTACAACAATAATATGGAAATATGGCAGGAGGCGGTGCCGGACGGCAGCACAGTACTCTATGTGGGACCCTCCCAGTTCTATTGCATGTTGGGAGAACATACCCAGGCTTCTCCCGATACCATCTGCTCCATGATCTATGATGAGCGGCTGTTGGATTACTGGGAACTCCATCCGGAACGTTATCCGGATGTGGTAGTGTTTGAAAGCAGCTATGGTGATATCCGGCAGGAAGGCGATAACTTTATCTGGCACTGGCTGATGGAAGATTTTCAGCCGGCGGAGAGAAAAGATTACCCCTATATCGCAGTGTTTACCAAGTGATTTTACAGAAATTGTTTTAATTTCATATACTTTTTTTAAAATTTTTTAAATTAGGTATTGCAAAATAGAAACAGATAGTGTATACTTCATCAAGTAAACGACATAGGGCTATCGCCAAACGGTAAGGCAACGGACTCTGACTCCGTCATTTCAAGGTTCGAATCCTTGTAGCCCTGCGAAGCAGGGGTTGACCTGCGAAGGAAACCTCAGTAGAGAAATCTGCTGAGTTTTTTTTGTGTCAAATTCTAAAAAAAACCATAGCAATCACTAAAATTCTCATATTTTCAAAAAAAACACAAATGTTAAAATGAAATCATTCCAAAAAGAAAGAAGAAGGAGTGAGTTTATGGGAAAAACAAAAATGAAAAGAACGGAGGCTGGATCCGGTAATTTAAAGGAGCATTTTAAAAGAAACTGGCCTTATTATGTGATGATGTTGCCTGGAATTATATATCTTGTTATGTTTAAGTATATTCCTATGGGCGGCGTTTTAATTGCATTTATGGATTATAACCCGGTTCGAGGGATTCTTGGAAGTGATTGGGTTGGACTGGAACACTTCAGAAGATTTTTATCATCACCGGATTTTATGAGATATTTAGTAAACACATTGAAGCTTAGTGTGTATGGCTTATTGTGGGGCTTTCCGGTGCCGATTTTACTTGCATTTTTGTTAAATCGAATTGTTAGTAAAAGAAAGAAGAAAAATATTCAGCTCGTACTGTATCTTCCAAACTTTATTTCTGTCATTGTACTATGTGGTATTGTACGAATCTTCTTGTCTGTAACAGGACCGGTAAACGGACTGTTTGGAACAAGTATTAACTTTATGACAATGCCGTCCGCTTTTCGTACGATTTACATTGCCAGTGGAATTTGGCAAGGAGCAGGTTGGGCTTCGATTCTGTATACAGCAGCATTATCAAATGCAAGTCAGGAGTTAAAAGAAGCTGCAGTAATTGATGGGGCAAATATTTTCCAACAGATTAAAGCGGTGGAATGGCCAGCCATCAAAGATATTGTATTAATCCAGTTAATCATGCAAGTTGGAAACATTTTAAGTATTGGTTTTGAAAAAGCCTATGCACTTCAAACCGATTTAAACCTTCCTACAGCTGAAATTATCTCGACATACGTATATAAGAAAGGTTTGATTGATGGAGATTATGGATTTTCAACCGCAGTTGGCTTATTTAATACGGTAATCAATGTCATCTTATTAATTGCAGTAAATAAAATCGTTGAAAAAATGAACGATGGAAAAGGAATTTAGGAGGTGTGAGTATGAAGGCAAAGAGAAAAAGTCAATTTTCCAAATATGGCCGACAAGATAAAATTATTTTATCGATTGGATATTTTTTAATTGCATTGTTTGTGCTTGCAATTATTGTGCCGATTTTTTACATCA
>OGHJ01003175.1_pt1 | contig 12403 bp, 14 predicted proteins | sample 1571351 | NCBI WGS metagenome assembly OGHJ01 (sample SAMEA2582037, study PRJEB24529) | metagenome | biome: Human gut stool | place: China | collected 2011 | reverse complement strand
TGTGGTCTTTGCAATTGACAGAGCCGGATTAGTCGGAAGTGACGGAGAGACACATCAGGGAATTTTTGATATTTCTTATTTATCCTCGATTCCGAATATGACGATCATGGCACCGAAGAATAAATGGGAATTATCCGATATGATCAAGTATGCAGTGAACTTTGGGGCACCGATCGCAGTGCGTTATCCGAGAGGTGAAGCGTATGACGGACTGAAAGAGTACCGTGCGCCGGTCAGCCTTGGCAAGAGTGAATGGATTTACATGGAATCGGAAATCGCGTTGTTTGCGTTAGGTTCTATGGTAAAGACAGCGGCTGCGGTGAGGGAGATTTTGAAGTCACAAGGATATTCGTGCAGTCTGATCAATGCACGTTTTGCAAAGCCGCTGGATGAGGATGTATTAAAACATATCACCGAACATCATAAAGTGATCGTTACACTGGAAGAAAATGTCATCAGCGGTGGATTTGGCGAGCATGTAACTGAGTTTTATAATAATGAGGACGGCAGAGACATTCGCATTTTAAACATTGCAATACCGGATGAATATGTGGAGCATGGCAATGTGGATCTGCTGCGGAAAGAAGTAGGACTTGATGTTGACACGATCGTGGAGCGCACGATCGCTGCATATGAGAAGTGTGGAATTAGAATAGAAAATGGATAATTGAGAAACTCATAAAAACCTAAATTAGATTGTGAAAAATTGACAAAAGACATGAAAGACACTGGGGAGCCGCCGGCACTTAGAAGGCTGGTACAACGGTAAGTTGTGCCTGGCTTCTTAGTACCGTTGCGAGCGACACGTAGCGAGAGCGTGTCTTGAATGATTTTGTTAATTTTGAACAATTTAAAGAAGATTATGAGGAGTTTCGCAATTGCCTAAAATAGAAAAAAGAGAGCGGAGAGAATGAAGGAAAGATTAGATATTTTACTTGTAAATAAAGGACTTGCACCGTCCAGGGAAAAGGCGAAAGCCATGATCATGGAAGGAAATGTGTTTGTCGACAATAACCGTGAGGATAAGGCAGGCTCTACTTTTGATGAAAACGCCAATATCGAGGTAAAGGGCAATACGTTAAAGTATGTAAGCCGTGGCGGATTAAAACTAGAGAAAGCCATGACGCATTTTGGCATTACCTTAGAGGGAAAGATCTGTATGGATATCGGAGCTTCCACTGGCGGATTTACAGACTGCATGCTGCAGAATGGTGCGGTTAAAGTTTACGCGGTGGATGTAGGTTATGGTCAGTTCGCATGGAAGCTGCGCCAGGATCCGCGCGTGGTCTGCATGGAGAAGACCAATATCCGCTATGTGACCCCGGCGGATATCGATGACGTGCTGGATTTTGCGTCGGTGGATGTGTCGTTTATTTCCCTTACCAAGGTTTTAATCCCGGCTCGGGAGCTCTTAAGAGACGGCGGCGAGATGGTCTGTCTCATCAAGCCCCAGTTCGAGGCCGGAAAGGACAAGGTGGGCAAGAAGGGCGTGGTCCGGGATGCGTCGGTCCACCTGGAGGTGCTGGAGCACTTCCTGGAGCACGCCGCCCACGGAGGATTTACTGTAAAGGATATTACCTTTTCCCCTATTCGCGGGCCGGAGGGCAATATTGAGTACCTGGGCTATCTGTCCACCCAGCCGGGGCCGGCCTACGGCGGCGACCTGAAGGCGCTGGTGGAGGCCTCCCACGAGCTGGACAAGGGGGACAGGGCATGAGGATCATTTTAAGCTCCAATCCATACCGGGACAAGGGGCTGCGCACCGCCCTGGAGGCCGACCGGATCTTACGGAAGGCTGGGGCGGAGACGGTGCTGTGTCTCCCCTTTGTTCCCCGGAAGGGGGACCGGCTGGATTTGCCCCGGAACCTCTCCCTCCGCCAGCTGGAGGAGGAGCTGCCCCGGGCCGACCTGTTGGTTTGCTTCGGCGGGGACGGGACCATCCTCCACGCCGCCCGGGACGCCACCCTCCACGGGGTGCCCATCCTGGGGGTGAACATGGGCAGCGTGGGCTTTATGGCCGAGCTGGAGCGCACCGAGCTCTCCCTGCTGGTCCCCCTGGCCCAGGGGCACTTTGTCACCGAGGAGCGGATGATGCTGGACGTGCAGGTGTTCCGGGGCGGGCGGCCGGTGAGCCAGGACCTGGCCCTCAACGACGCGGTGTTCTCCAAGGGCTCTATGGCCCGGGTGGCCGAGGTGGAGGTCTGGGCCGACCAGACCATGGTCCAGCGGATCATGGGGGACGGGGTGATCGTGGCCACCCCCACCGGCTCCACCGCCTACTCCATGTCGGCGGGGGGACCCATTGTGGAGCCCTCCTCCCAGTGCCTGATCGTCACGCCGGTGTGCGCCCACCAGCTGGCCGCCCGGGCCCTGGTGCTGGAGCCCACCCGGCGGGTGGTGGTGCAGCTGCCCCGGGGGAACCGGAAACACCTGTATCTGTCGGTGGATGGCGGCAAGGCGATCCGCTTGACAGGCGGCGAGCGGGTAGAGATCACCCGGTCCCGGTACAAGACTCAGCTGGTCCAGCTGTCCGGCCGGAGCTTTTATGAGATCATCAACCAGAAGTTAGGAGGATACACCCCATGAAGCGCGCGCGTCAAGCGGAGATCTTGAATATCATTCAGGCGGTGGACGTGGAGACCCAGGAGCAGCTGCTGGACGAGCTGAAGGCCCGGGGCTTTTCCGCCACCCAGGCTACCATTTCCCGGGACATCAAGGAGCTGCGGCTGGTGAAGGAACTCTCCGGCGGCGGGTACCGCTACGCCTCCTCTGAGCGGAAGGGGCTGGCCGACTCGGACGCCCGTCTGCGGAACATTTTCAAAGAGGGGGTCACCTCAGTGGACAGGGCCCAGAACATCGTGGTGGTGCGCACCATGCCGGGGCTGGCCTCGGCGGCCTGCTCCGCCCTGGACAGCATGGAGATCCCCGGTATGGTGGGCAGCCTGGCCGGGGACGACACGGGCATCCTCATCATGCGGGACAACGACGCGGCGGAGCGCTTCAACCAGGAGGTCCACAAGCTCTTAAAGTGACCGGGAGAGAGGAGGAGTACAGCTTTGCTTTCCCTGCTTCACATTGAAAATATCGCCCTCATCCAGTCGGCGGACATTCGGTTCGAGCCGGGGTTCAACGTGCTCACCGGCGAGACGGGTGCGGGCAAATCCATCGTCATCGACTCCATCGGCGCGGTGCTGGGGGAGCGCACCAGCCGGGAGCTCATCCGCACCGGGGCCAAGTCCGCCCTGGTGACGGCGGTGTTTACCCAGGTGCCCCCCCTGCCCTGGCTGGAGGAGAACGGCTTCCCCACCGGGGAGGAGGATCTGCTCCTCCAGCGGGAGCTCCAGGGGGACGGCCGGAACGTGTGCCGCATCGACGGAAAGCTGGTGACGGTGGCCCAGCTGCGGGAGCTGGGGCGGCAGCTGCTGAACATCCACGGCCAGCACGACGGGCAGCAGCTCCTGGACCCGGCCAGTCACCTGGGCTATCTGGACCAGTTCGGCGGGTGCCAGCCTCTGCTGGAGGACTATCAGGAGGCCTACCGCAAGTGGCACGACATCCGCCGGGAGATGGACAAGCTCCAGATGGACGAGGCGGAGCGCTCCCGCCGGGTAGACACCCTGAACTACCAGATTCAGGAGCTGGAGCGGGCCCAGCTGAAGGCTGGGGAGGACGAGGAGCTCTCCGCCCGGCGGACCCTGCTGCGCAGCGCGGGCAGGCTCATGGAGGCGGTCCAGAGCGCGGAGTTTGCCCTGTCCGGAGACGAGGACCGGGACGGGGCCTGCTCCCTCATCGCCCAGGCGGAGGGGGAGGTCCAGGGGGTGTCCTCCATCAGCCCGGAGCTGGGGGAACTGTCCGAAAAGCTCACCGCCCTGCGGTGCGCCGCCGACGACGCGGCGGACACCCTGCGGGACCTGAGCCGCTCCTTCGACTTCTCCCCCGGGGAGCTGGACCAGGTGGAGGAGCGGCTGGACCTGCTCTACCGCCTGCGGAAGAAGTACGGCCCCACGGTGGAGGACATGCTGGCCTACCTGGACCGGTGCCGGAAGGAGCTGGACCAGATCCAGTACGCCGACGACACCCTGGCCCGGCTGGAGAAAGATCTGAAGAAGGCACAAAAGGAGGCCGCGCGCCGGGGCGAGAGCCTGTCCCAGGCCCGGCGGGAGGCGGCCGGGGCCCTCCAGGCGCGGGTCCAGGAGGAGCTGCGGCAGCTGGACATGCCCAAGGTCCAGTTCCAGACGGAGTTTACCCCCAAGGGGGGCGAGGCCGGGATGGACGAGACCGGTCTGGACGAGGTGCAGTTCCTCATGTCCGCCAACCTGGGGGAGGCCCTGAAGCCCATCCAGAAGGTGGCCTCCGGCGGCGAGCTGGCCCGGATCATGCTGGCCCTGAAAAATGTGCTGGCCGAGGGGGACCAGATCGGCACCCTGGTCTTTGACGAGGTGGACACCGGCGTGTCCGGCCGGGCCGCCCAGAAGGTGGCCGAGAAGATGGCCCAGGTGGCCCGGGGCAAGCAGGTGCTGTGCGTCACCCACCTGCCCCAGATCGCCGCCATGGCGGACACCCACTTCTCCGTCCAGAAGGGGGAGCGGGAGGGGCGCACCTACACCCGGCTGGAGCGGCTGGACCGCTCCCAGCGCCGGGAGGAGCTGGCCCGCCTCATCGGCGGGGCCTCCATCACGCCCTCCCTGCTGGAGAGCGCCGAGGAGCTGCTGCGCCAGGCGGAGCAGCAGAAACAGGCATAATCATAAACGCGGACCGCGCCGCTCAGAGCAGGGGGCGCGGTCCGCGTTTTGTTGAGCCGGAGAGCGCCTCCACAAAATATTTTTGTCAGTCAGAAAAAGAATTATTGGGATGAAAAAATTGCATTTCACTTGCATTCTACAAATGCGCCTGATATAATAATTTCGTTAAGAAAAGGCCCGCGTCTCTGAATTCTGATGCGCGGAGCACCCTGGAGGAGGAGCGAGGCCCTTGTTTGTTCTGCTGCTTTTGGTGTGGATCGTACTGAACGGGAGCCTGAATCTGCAGGTGATTGCGGCCGGAGTGGTGATTTCGGCTGTCTTGTCCTGGGCCTCCTACCGTCTATTACAGCTGCCGCCCATGGGTGGAGCAGGCCGGATCGACCGCTTCTCCAGGGCGGTTTTTTATATCCTCTATCTGGCCTGGGAAATTCTGCGGGCCAACCTCCAGGTGATGGGCCGGATTCTCTTCCCCAAACGGCGGAAGGGGGCGCCCAAGCTCACCTGGTTCCAGTCCGGGCTGAAGGAGCCGGGACACCAGATGCTGCTGGCCAACTCCATCACTCTGACCCCGGGGACCATCACGGTCTCCCTGAAAAACGGGCGGCTGTGCGTCTACGCCATGGATCAGGAATTTGCCGCGGGGCTGTCGGAGTGCGGCTTCGTCCAAAAACTGCGCCGTTGGGAGGAGAAGTGAGATGGCGGAATGTACGCCGGTCCTGCGGGACGTGCTGATTGTGCTGCTGTGTATCCTCACGGCAGTGATGCTTCTCTGTCTGATCCGGGCGGTGCGGGGGCCCCGGTACACTGACCGGCTGGCGGCCCTCAATTTGATCTGCACCGTGGTGGTGCTGATGGTGTGCATCCTGTCCTATGTGCTGGGCGCGTCCTACCTGGTGGACGTGGCTATCCTGTACGGACTGCTGAATCTGCTGGCGGTGGCGGTGCTCAGCCGCATCTCGGTGCGCCGCCACCGGGAGAGGAGAAGGGGGAAGAAGTCGTGACGCTGCGGACGGGAATTGGAGTGCTTCTGCTGGCCCTGGGGGTGCTGGTGGTGGTGATCGCCGCCGTGGGGCTGTTCCGCTTCCGGCGGACCCTGGACCTGCTCCAGGCCAGCGCCCTGGCCGACACCCTGGGGCTGTTTCTGATTACGGCGGGACTGCTGGTGCTGTGCGGGTTCACGGTACACTCCGCCAAGCTGATTCTGGCCGCGGTGATTTTGTGGACGGTGAACCCGGTGGCCGCCCACCTGATCGCCCGCATGGAGGTGCTGACCGGGCTGGAGCTGGACCCGGACCAGCTGCCGGGAGAGGGGGAACAGGAGCTGTGACGGTTTTGCTGGAGGTGCTGCTGCTGGCCTTTTTGATCTTCTGCGCCGTCGCCGCCATCCTGTGCAGGCGGCTGGTGTCGTCAGTGATCATTTTTATGGCCTACTCGGCGGTGATGTCCCTATTGTGGTTCCTGCTGGAGTCCCCCGACCTGGCGGTGACCGAGGCGGCGGTGGGGGCCGGGGTGACCACCCTGCTGTTTTTCCTCACCCTGCGGAAGATCAACGGATTGAAGGGGATGGAGCGGGATGAAGACTGATCCCACCAGAGAGAGCTTGTATGAGCGCTTTCTCCGCTGGGCCGGCGGGGAGGAGGCCGACGGCCCCGAGGGGCCTGAGGACCCGGCCCGGCAGGAGTTTCAGGAGTATCTGGAGTACATGGACGCCCACGGGGAGATGGACTTCGGGGCCTACCGCCTCATGCGCTGGAAGGAGCGGAGGGCCAAGGGGCTGATCCCGGACACCGCCCCGGCGCCCCACAGCCCGGACCCGGTCCCGCCGGATCTGACGGGGCAGGAGCCCCTCAGACACCGCCCCGGCCGGCTGAAAAAGCAGATCAAGCTGTACTGGGCCCTCAGTGCGGCGGTGACGCTGGTGCTGGCGGCGGTCTTTCTGGTGGTGGCCCTGGAGCTGCCCGCCTTCGGCGACCCGTCCGCTCCCGCCCTCAATGAGGTGTCGGAGCGCTACCTGGAGCGGGGGACGGAGGAGACCGGGGCGGTGAACGCGGTCACCGGAATGATTCTGGACTACCGGGCCTTCGACACCTTCGGGGAGTCGGCGGTGCTCTTTGCCGCGGCCTCCAGCACCATTCTGCTGCTGAACAGCCCCAGACGGCATCTGCGCACCTACCGGGGGCCCGATCAGCTCACCAGCCTGCTGGGGCGGTCCCTGCTGCCGGTGATCCTCCTCTTTGGCGTCTATGTGGTCCTCAACGGCCACCTGAGCCCCGGGGGCGGCTTCTCCGGGGGCGCGGTGCTGGGGGCAGGATTGATCCTGGCCTCCCTGGTGCTGGGGGAGGAGCGGATGGAGCAGCTGCTGCCCGGCCGCCGGACCACGGTTCTGACGGCGGCCTGCCTGCTGGCCTATGGGGTGATGAAGGGGTACTCCTTCTTCACCGGGGGCAATCATGTGGGCTGGGACGTGCCCAAGGGGACCCCGGGGGAGCTGCTCAGCGGCGGGCTGATCCTGCCATTGAACATCTGCGTGGGGATCATCGTGGCCTGCACTATGTACACCTTTTATACCCTGTTTTTGCCGGGAGAGGAGGAGACGGAATGATAGAGACGCTGCTGCAGCAGCGGTACTATGTGGCGGCGGTGGTGCTGTTCAGCATCGGCTTCGTCACCCTGTTCCTGCACCCCAATCTCATCAAAAAGATTATCGGCATGAACCTGATGGATACGGCGGTCTTTCTGTTCCTGGCGGCCATGGGCTATGTGGACGGGGGGAAGGCCCCCATGGTGGAGCCGGGAGCGGCGGCGGAGGCCTACGTCAACCCGGTGCCCGGCGGGCTGGTGCTCACGGGCATCGTGGTGGCGGTGAGCACCACGGCCCTGTTTCTGGCCCTCACCCACCGCCTGTACCGGAAGTACCACAGTTTGAATCTGGACGTGATTCTCATGCTGGCCCGGGAGGGCGGGGAGAAGAACGATCACTGAAACCTGCTGCAAGGAGAGAGGGGGAAAGCCGTTGTCCTCGTCCTATAATATCCCGTTTCTCAGCATCCTTCTGGCCATGGTCAGCGCCATCCTGGTCCCTCTGCTCCGCAATGGGCGCTGGGCCCTGAATCTGGTGCGGGGGGTGCAGCTGGCCGCGGCGGCGGCTTCGGCCTATCTTCTGGCGGAGCTGAGCCTGGCCGGGGAGAGCTTCACCTTTCAGATGGGCCACTTTCCCGCCCCGTGGGGAAACATGCTCCGGGCTGGTCCCCTGGAGGCGGCGCTGGCCCTGACCTTCAGCCTGGTGATGGTGCTCTCCCTCACCGGCGGGGCCCGGGAACTGAGGGAGTCCCTGCGCTCCGACCAGCTGGGGTGGTACTGCCTGCTCATGCAGCTGCTGTACGGGGCGCTGCTGGCCATGGTGTACACCGACGACCTGTTTACCGCCTACGTCTTCGTGGAGATCGCGGCGGTGACCGCCTGCATCGCCGTGGCCGCCCGGGAGAGCGGCCGCTCCATCCTCTCGGCCATCCGGTACCTGATGTTCAGCTGTCTGGGGTCCGGCCTCATTCTGCTGGGGATCTCCATTTTGTACAGCATCACCGGGCATCTGCTCTTTGACAGCCTGGAGGGGGCGGTGGCCGCCCTGGCGGAGAGCCGGACCTACTTCATCCCACTGGTGGTCTCCGCTCTGCTGATGACCCTGGGTCTGTCCATCAAGAGCGCCCAGTTCCCCTTTCACGCCTGGCTGCCCGACGCCCACGCCAGCACCTTCACCGCGTCCAGCGCCATTCTGTCCGGCCTGGTGCTCAAGGGCTATCTGGTGATTATCATAAAGCTGATCCTGCGGGTGTTCAGCCCGGCCCTGCTGGTGAGCATCTGCATGGACGACCTGCTGTTCCTGCTGGGGCTGGCGGGGATGCTGTTCGCCTCGGTGGCTGCCCTGCGGCAGGAGGAGGTCAAGCGGATGATCGCCTACTCCTCCTCGGCCCAGATCTCCTACATCTTCCTGGCCTTAGGGCTGGGGAGCACGGAGGGGCTGATCGCCGCCTGCTATCAGATCCTGGCCCACGCCATGACCAAATCCATGATTTTCCTGGGGGCGGGGGAGATGATCCGGGCCTCCGGCGGCCACTACTGGGGGGAACTGCGGGGGGCGGCCCGGCTGGCCCCTCTGGGGGGGCTGGCCTTCACCGTGGGGGGGCTGTCCCTGTGCGGACTGCCCCTGCTGGCGGGCTTTTCCGCCAAATACTGCATCGCCGGGGCGGCGCTGGAGGCGGAGTGGCAGACCTTCCCCGCCCTGTTCGGGCTGGCGGCCAGCTCGGTGCTCAACGCCATGTACTACATCCCCGCCATCCTGGCCATCTGGGGCCGGAAGCGGGCGGGGGAGGAGCAGCCTTTGGTGTGGGACTGGAGCGACAAGCCGGGGAAGGGGACCCTGGTGGTCCTGCTGGCGGGCAACGTGTTCCTGGGGACCGCCTTCGGCCCGGTCTGGGAGCTGCTCCAGCAGGGAATCGCCCTGTTTTGAACGTAACGGCAAAATACGCTGGGAGGAGGTGAGAAGATGCCGGGAAGCTGGCTGCTGCTGCCCATCCTGTTCCCGCTGTTAGGCGGGCTGGGGGTGCTGGGCATTCATACGTTAAAGACCCGCCGCCGGGTCATCTTTCTCCTCCTGACCGTCCAGCTGGCGCTGGTGGCTGTCCTGGGGGCGCGGGCGGCGGAGCCCGCCCAGCTCCTGACCCTGGCGGGAGGGGTGCGGCTGGTGCTCCAGGCGGACGCCCTGGGGCGGCTGTTCTCCCTGCTCATCTGCGCCGTCTGGCTGGCGGTGGCGGTGTTTGCCTTTGAGTACATGAACCACGAGGGCCACCGGGAGCGGTTCTTCGGCTTCTACCTGATGACCCTGGGGGCCATGATGGGGGTGTGCTTCGCGGGCAATCTGGTCACCCTGTACCTGTTTTACGAGATGATGACCCTGCTCTCTGTCCCCCTGGTGCTCCACATCGGCACCCGGAAGGCCCTGGACGCGGCCTACCGCTATCTGGGCTTCTCGGTGGCAGGGGCCGGGCTGGGCCTGCTGGGCCTGTTCGTCCTCCAGGGCTACTGCACCACCGACCTGTTTACCCCCGGGGGGGTGCTGGACGCCCTGCGGGCGGGGGAGGACCGGGAGCTGCTGCTGCTGGTGTTCTTTGTGATGGCGGTCGGCTTCGGCTGTAAGGCGGGGATGTTCCCCCTCCACGCCTGGCTGCCCATCGCCCACCCGGTAGCGCCCGCCCCCGCCTCGGCGGTGCTGTCCGGCCTCATCACCAAGATGGGGGTGCTGGCCCTGATCCGGGTGGCGTACTACCTGTTCGGCTGGTCCTTCCTGGACGGCTCCTGGGCCCAGGCCGCCGTGCTGGTGCTCTCCCTCATCACGGTGTTCATGGGTTCCTCCCTGGCCCTGCGGGAGGACACCCTGAAAAAGCGTCTGGCCTACTCCACGGTGAGCCAGGTCTCCTATGTGATCTTCGGGCTGATGCTCTTTCACCCTCTGGCCCTGGAGGGGGCCATCTATCAGGCGGTGTTCCACGCCATCGCCAAGAACGCCCTGTTCATGGCCACCGGCGCCATCATCTATCAGACCCACCTGACCCAGGTGTCCCAGCTGCGGGGCATCGGCGGCCCATACAGCATCACCATGTGGTGCTTCACCCTGGCCTCCCTGTCCCTGGTGGGCATCCCGCCCACCGGCGGCTTTGTGAGCAAGTGGTTCCTGGCGGAGGGCGCCCTGGCGGCGGAGACCGGCCCCATGGCCTTCTGGGGCATCGGCGTGCTGATGGCGTCCGCCCTGCTGACGGCGGGGTACCTGCTGCCCATCGTGGTCCGGGCATTTTTCCCGGGAAAAGACTTTGACCAGCAGTCGGTGGTCCGCCAGCAGAACACCTGGCTCATGTGGATCACCCTGTGCCTGCTGACGGCGGCGGTGGTGCTGCTGGGGATGTTCCCCGGGGTGCTGGACCCGCTGATGAAGGGGATCGTGAGCCCCATGTTCCAGGGGTGACCAGCGGTCCGCCCAATAAAAATCCACCGGAGAGGAGTGAATCAGCCCATGTGGATGCTGTTGGCCATCGCCCTGCCCATGCTGGCGGGGGGAGCCCTGGCCGCCTGGCGGCCCAAGGACCGGACGGCCCGTCAGAATTTTGTGGTGGGGTCTGCCTGCCTGACGGCGGCGTGCGCCCTGGCGGCGGTGTTCACCCTCCGGGGGGAGGACCCTCTGGTGCTCCTGTCCATGGGGGAGAAGCTGACCATCGCCTTCCAGGTGGACGGCCTGTCCTGTATCTTTGCCGCCCTGGTGTCGGTGCTGTGGCCCCTGGCCAGCCTGTATGCGGTGGAGTACATGAGCCGGGAGGGGAGCGAGAACCGCTTCTTTGTCTTTTACCTCATCAGCTTTGGTGTGACCCTGGGCATCGCCTTCTCCGCCAATGTGCTGACCATGTACCTCTTTTATGAGCTGCTCACCCTGGCCACCCTGCCCCTGGTGATGCACCATATGGACGGTAAGGCCCGGTATGCCGGGCGGGTGTATCTGACCTACTCCATGTGCGGGGCCGCCCTGGGCTTCATTGCCATGGTGCTGATGATCGAACACGGGGCCTGGTTCTTCCAGTTCGGGGGCAGCGTGACGGTGACGGCCAGCAAGGAAAATACCTTGCGGATGGCCTATATTCTGGGATTCTTCGGCTTCGGCGTCAAGGCGGCGGTGTTCCCCGGCCACAAGTGGCTGCTGCGGGCCTCGGTGGCCCCCACGCCGGTGACCGCCCTGCTCCACGCGGTGGCGGTGGTGAAGGCGGGGGTGTTCGCGGTGGCCCGGATCACCTGGTACGGCTTCGGCCCCGACCTGCTCCGGGGGAGCTGGTGCCAGTATCTGGCCATGGGGGCGGCCGTGTTCACCATTGTCTACGCATCCTCCAAGGCCCTGCGCACCAAGCACCTGAAGCGCCGTCTGGCCTGGTCCACCGTCAGCAACCTGTCCTACATCCTCCTGGGGATCGCCACCCTCACCACGGCGGGGCTCATTGCCGGCATGGTCCACATGGTGGTCCACGCGGTGCTGAAGATCACCCTGTTCTTCGGCGTGGGCGCCGTCCACTACAAGCTCCACCGGGACTTTGTCCCGGACATTGAGGGCTGCGGCCCTCTCATGCCCACCATCTTCGCCTCCTTCACCGTCTCTGCCCTGGGCCTGATGGGGGTGCCCCCTCTGGCGGGCTTCTCCAGCAAGTGGATGCTGGCCACCGCCTGTGCCGGCATGGGAGACTGGCTGGGCTGGGCGGGGGCGGCCGCCCTGGCCGTTTCGGCCATCCTCACCGCCCTGTATTTGATGGAGATCGTGATGCTGGCCTATTTCCCCCGGCAGAACCGGGCCATCTCGGTGAAGATCCCCCGGCAGGCCCGGCGGGACCCCAACCGGCGCATGACGGTGCCGGTAGTGACGTTGTCCCTGGCCTCGGTGGTGCTGGGGCTGTGCGCCGGCGGGCTCACCCAGGCCATCGCCCGGCTGGTGCTGGGGGCCTGAAACTTTGATTTTCCGGGAAAGGAGGTGCTCTCCCCGTGTTTCAAACCCTGCTGCTGCTGGTCTTTCTGCCCATGGTGTGCGGCCTTTTGTCCTATCTCATCGGCCGGAAGTGGCCGGAGGGCCGGGACGT
>OGHJ01003169.1_pt1 | contig 12432 bp, 10 predicted proteins | sample 1571351 | NCBI WGS metagenome assembly OGHJ01 (sample SAMEA2582037, study PRJEB24529) | metagenome | biome: Human gut stool | place: China | collected 2011 | reverse complement strand
AAACACATTCGGCAAAGAAAAAACCGTTTTGTCCGCAACATAATACTGATTATGTTACGGGCAAATTTTTTTATCTATAAAATAAAACGTACGCTCAAAGGTCAAATCGGAGGTGGAAAAGATGAGGACTGCCGCTTATCAGGTGGACGAAAAAGATATTTTGGAAAGAATATTTTCGTTTTTCGTCAACCGCGGACTTGAAAATGTGACAATACGCGAGTTGAGTAAGGGAACGGGGCTTGTTCAGGGCACACTCTACTACTGGTTCGGCGGAAAAACAAACATTATCTGCGAAACCGCCGAATACGGCTTAAAAAAAGTCACCGACGAAATATTCAACTACGTTTTTGCAAATATGAACGACCTGCGCGCGTTCTTTTCGGGCTGTCTTGACGAAATAAGCCGATACAAAAACGAACTGCGTTTTATCTATCAAATGGCGGCAAGTCCCGTGTACGGAGAAAAAATCCGCGAAAGAAGCAAGGATTTCAACCTTATCTACGACCGCTATGCGCATAAGCTTGCAGTGGTTTTGCAGTGCGGCGTAAACGCGCTCCGACCGCTTGTATACCTGTTCATTTCAGCGGTTTTGGATTACGTCATCTGGAAGGAAAAAGAAAAATCGCAAATTCAGCTTGAGTGTATCTATTCGGTGCTGATAAAAAGCGTTATAAATTGACATATTGGAGGGCTTTTTTATGAAACTTAAATTTTTTGCAAAAATCATAGCTGTGTCAATGTCCGCACTTATGGCATTTTCGCCCGTTTTCGCGTTTGCGGACGGCGAGAGCGCGGAGGACAAAAAAACCGAGTTTATCCTCACCGATATAACCGATACCGACACAACGACTCTTGAGGGCGAGGCAAAAATTCTCGTCAGCGTAAAGGGCGCGGACGGCAAGCTTACAATAGCGCAGACCGCGTTTGAGTTTGACGGCGGTTTAAGCTATAAATCGGTGCGTTTTTTAAAGGGCAAAAACAATCCGCCCGAGGGCGTTTGGTATTCGCCCGACGCAGTGTCGGCAAACGAGCAGAAAGGCTTTATGACAAGTATTTTAACCCCGAACGGCATTGACGTAAACGGCGAAACCGAGCTTTTTGTGCTCACGTTTTCGGGAGACGCCGGAAAAAGCGTGAATGTGAAAATTTCGAGTCTTGACGATACATACTGCGTTGTTGACGGCGCGGAGCGTTTTGCGAAAGATACCGCGGAGGTGACCGCAAAGGCAAGCAGTAAGTCGAACAAAGGAACAGACGCAAAAATCAAGCTTACAATGGACAAAGTGAGCGATTTTTCGGATAACGACGCGCAAATCAGCATTAACATAACGAGCGAAAAAACCGACGGCTACACGGTTTACACGGCGTTAAACAACACCGCGAAATCGAAAGGCGGACACCGCGAAAGCGAGAGTGTGCCGACGTTTACCGTTGAAAACACACTCATTTCGGGCGATACATATACCGTTGAAATTTCGGGAATAGGCTATGTGACATACAAAAAAACGGGCGTGACGTTTGATGACGTTCTTACCGTTACAAATGCAGAGTTTATCCCCGGTGATGTCAATGCGGACGGCAAAGCGGACAGCGCGGACAAAACCGAGGTTGAAAAGTTTATAGAAAACGGCGAATACAGCATTGCAGGCGACTTCAACCGTGACGGAAGTGTTGATAAATACGACCTTGCAGTGTTTGACGGTATTTCGGATGGCGGAAAAGACGACGGCAAGGACGACGGAAAAGATGACAATACGGGCGGAAGCACCGGCGGAAATACAGGAGGAAACACGGGAGGTCCGACAGGCGGAAATACAGGCGGAAACGGTTCGTCCGGCGGAAACGGCGGATCGTCAAAAGGCGGTTCGTCGGGCGGAGGCTTCGGCGGAGGAGTGCCGAGCGTTCCGACAGTTTCAAACGAACAGTTTACCGACCTTGAAAACCACGCGTGGGCGAAAGACGCGATATATGCGCTCAAAAATAAAGGCATAATCAGCGGTGTGAGCGACACGGAATTTGCGCCGTCGAACAATATAAGACGCGGAGATTTTATGCTTATTTTAACGCGTATGCTCGGCATAAACAACGAATTTACCGATAATTTTGCGGACGTTGCAAAAGACTCGTATTACTATAACGCAGTAGGCAGTGCAAAATCGGCAGGCATAGCAAAGGGAAACGGTGAAAACTTTACGCCTGACAACAGCATAACAAGGCAGGATTTAATCAGCCTTGCATACCGTGCGTTTGCCGAAAAAGGATTTTTGAACGAAAGCGGGGATTTATCCGCGCTTGACGCATTTGCCGACGCAGGCGAAATTGCAGAATATGCAAAAGGTGCAATGGCATCAATGGTGAAAGCAGGCATAATAAAAGGCGCAGACGGCTTGGTTAATCCGAAAGGAAACGCAACGCGCGCCGAGGTTGCCGTGATGTGCGCAAGAATGGCGGAAATGATGAAATGACAGAAACAGTGGCAGAAGAAATGACAGAAAGCTCATACATAGCAATGCACGGAATTATTTTGCTGATATTTATATTTATGATACTTGCGGTTTTTTGTGTAAAAGTGCTTGTGCCGTTTGTACGCGAGCGTAGCTATATTAAAACGGAAATAAACCGCACGGACGGCGAGGAGCTTTATTATTGGAAACGCGAATTGAAAAAGCTTTATTTAAGGCAAATTCCGTTTTTCGGCAAAATGATATTAAAAAATATGCGGTAATTATCCGATGAAATCGGTTAGTTATGCAAAATATAATTATCCGATAAAATCGGCTGGTTATACATTTTCGCAGTCAATTTTAATAAAAGGAGGGCAGGACTTTTATAAAAGGCTGTGGATAAAAATAAAAAATTTATGAAAGGAACAAATTTTTATGAAAATCAAGAAACTTTTGTCTGGCGTATTGGCAGGCATAATGGTGCTTGGCACCGTAAGTTTTTCCGCACTTGCGGAAGATGCCAATGTTTATGAAATAGGCATTGACAAAGCATATGCGACTTTGAAAGAAGCACGCGAAGCTGTTGCGGAAGATGCAACGGAAATCACCTATAAAATTTATGGTGAAATAAAACTTCCCGACGGCGAAATTACTGATTTATGCGGAAAAGCAACAAATGCAGAAACAGTAAATTTTGTTTCGGGAAATGATAATGCCGAACAGGATAAACTTATTCTTTCGGGAGTTTCAGGAAAAGCGAATTACATCGGCAGAGATATGAAAGGCAAAGTAAAATTTGTTAATTATAAAAACCTGACACTTGACCGCAATCCTGAAGGCGGTTGGATAAATGATGCAGGTCACGAAAATAATTACTTTACGACGACTATTCGCAATTCCGAGAGTAAAGTAACATACGAAGGTTGTATTTTCCCGAATAACGGAAGTTGTAATAACCGTTACGGCGAAACAATATATACAAACTGTAAATTCAACAATAATAAGGAATATGCTCTTTGGATTTACGGCGGTAAAACAACTGTTACAGGTGAATCGAACACCTTTACAGGCAAAAAAGGCGTAAAACTTTACAGCGAAGATAAAGACGAGTGCCTTGAAACAACAATAGAAAACGCAACATTTGAGATTACAGGTAAACCTGCCATTGTTGCAAGCACAACTTGCAACCTTACAGTAAACAATGCCGATACTTCAAACTGCCCGTACGGCACGATTGCGGCAGAGCCTAACAACCACGGCACACAGAGCGAAAATCTTTTCCCTGAAATTAAAATTGACGGCGAAACACCGAAATATACCGCAAAAGTAGGGGAAATGCTTTGCGAAAGCGAAGAGTTTGCAAAGGCTGAGGCAGGCACAAGCAAGACTGTTGAACCGTTGGTTGCAACTGTTGACGGTAAATACTTCACAACCCTCAAATCGGCGGTTGAATCGGCGAAAGAAGGCGACGTTGTTGAACTCCTTAAAGACGCTAACGGCGACGGAATTATTATCAATTCAACAACTTATCCCATAAACAACCTTACAATCGACTTCGGCGGTCATACATACACTGTTGACGGTATGCTTGTTGGTTCTGCCGGCAGTGAAACAAACGGTTTCCAGCTCTGTGCACAAAAAAATGAAGACGGCGCTTATGTTACACCCAATATTACATTTAAAAACGGTACAATCCGTTCGTCAAAAAAAGCAGTGTGGGGCTTGACAACTCCTAACAGAAAGTTTAGCCACGGTGTAATGATACTCATTCAGAATTACAGTAACCTTACGTTAGAAAATATTACTCTTAACGGTTATGAAAAATTGGGTTCGGGACTTAATCCGCGTTATGTTGTTTCAAACAATAACGGACATACGGTTATGACAGGTGATACAAATATTATTGCAGGAGATGTCTTTGTTGCATTTGATGTTTGCGCATTTGATTCGTATCCCTCGGTAAGCGTTACACTCGACGAAAATATGACGGGTACGATAAAAGGTAAAGTTGAATTTTCAAACAGCGGTAAAGTTGCTGATTCAAAAGATGATTTTAACCTTATCATCAAGAACGGAACTGTAATCGGCGATTTTTCAGACAAACGTACGGAAGAACAAAAAGCAGTTGAATTTGGTGCTGTTTCGGGCGGTTCGTTCACTGCCGATATTTCCGGCTACTGCGAAGAAGGTTTCACCGCAAAACAGGATGCTAACGGCAACTGGGTTGTTGACGAAAGCGCAACTGCGGTAACGGTGGGATTTAAGCCGGTTAACGCCAGAAAATATAAAATTATCGTAACCGCAAAAGATACAAACGAAATTAACAGACTTAACACTGCTGACATTACATTTAAACTTACTGCGTCAAACGAAGAGGACAGCGGCGTTGCTTACACAATCACACCTGCGTCCAATATCTCGGTTGTAGGCGATGAAACAAATGCAGACCGTTATGTATTTTACTTTAACGACAAAACAAACGTAAAAGATACAGGCAAGAGCATAACTATCGGTACTGTTGAATTTACAGGCTACACCAAAAACGGTGCAACAGTTTCGTTTGAAACATTGATTGACAAAAGCCTTGTTACTGCTACAACAAAAACAGATAACCTTGTAACTTACTACGGCACAGACGGCGATTCTCTTTCGGCAGGTACACAGATTACAGACAAGGAATTTACCGTTCCCACAAGAAAGCTTACTGTTAACGTTAAATTCCCCCAGAAAGTTACTGTTACAAACGACGAAAAATATCAGGCTATGAACGTTACAATTTCCGGCCCCGGTGTTAACAAATCTATTGACCTCGGCGAGAACACTGTTGACGGTGATGTATACACTGTTTCGGAAAACCTCCCCGAAAACACAGCTTACACGGTTACCGTTTCGGGCGACGGCTACAGAACAGCACGTTACACCGTTATGCTCACAAAGAGCAAAACTCTCACTTTCTGGAACAACGTTATGACAGAGGACGTTAACGTTGAAGAGGGCAACGGCAATTCCGCAAGAAAAGTAACTTTCCTTGCAGGCGATATTGTTAAAGACAACAAAATCAACATCTACGACCTCTCGGCAGTTGTTTCGTATTTCGGCACAAAGGCAGACAGAAGTGCAAAATCCGTTTATGCTAAATACGACCTCAACCGCGACGGTGTTATAGATTCAAGAGATATTGCTTACGTTCTCGCATCGTGGGGCAACTAATTAAATTTTAAATTCATACAGACCGACTGCTCTCGGTTTGACTGAATTTAAGGGCGGAGAAATCCGCCCCTCTTTCAAAGGGCATAAAATATTCCCTCGAGTGACAAGATTTGCCAACGATAAGGCGTCGGCTAACCCGTATGCCTTAAAATCTATTCTCACATTTATGCCCTTTGAAAGGGAATTTTCATAATTTTGGTTGAAAACTTTATACAAAAAACTCATACAAAGGAGAATTTTTAATATGTCAAAAAAGTTTAAGTCTTTTGTATCCTTAATATTATTGTTTATAATGCTCGGCTCGTGTTTCCCGGGCAGTTTTGTTTTTGCCTCGGACGGGAGGGCGCAAAGAACGGTATATCTGCACGCGCAGGGCGAAAACCCGAGCGGAAAAACAGATGTCAGCACGGTGTATCTCGGTGACGAAACAGATGTGTATTTTGCTGTGGACAAGCCCAACAAGGGCGAGGTTAAAGACGGCGTGCACACCCAACCGCAGTATGATTTGAACGGCTACACGGTGACAATTTATTTTGACAAAGATTATTTTGCGTTAAAGGACGAAACCGCTCCGATAGACTACACGCTTCCGAAAAAAGACCTTCCCACAGGCAATACAAGCAAGGGGTATTATATTTATCGTCACGGCTCGGGCGAAAAGGTGATTGACGGAAAAACATATAAATCGGCATACATAACCGTGTTTTTCAGCGGTGTGTATATCCCCGGCAAAGAGGGCGAATGGTACAATCTTTGCAAGCTTCCGCTTATCCCCAAAAGAACGGGAAGCACACAGGTGTTTCTTGACATTTCGGGAACGGACGGCGAAAGCGTCGAGCTTTTTGCAAAAGACGTGTCGGGCGAGCCGACCGCGCAGAGTTTTGAATGTTTTCCCGTAAACGCCGGAGTGCACAATATTACGATAAAATCGCAGGCGCGTCCGTCCGCGCCGTGGGCTGAACCGTCTGCCGGAAGTTACACCGAAAAACAGACAGTTACGTTCAAATGCGCCGACGGGTGCGAGATTTACTATTCGACAGACGGTGTGAATTTTGACAAATATTCATCGCCGTTTGAGGTTGCGGAAACGACAACCGTTGTGTGCTATGCCGTGAGAATTTCGGACGGCAAAAAAAGCAGTGAGGTTAGCTATACATACAAAATTATCCCCAATCCGCCGTATCTTTTTGTTGACAAAAACGGCGAAAAAACGCTTATTCCAAACGTTTACAGCGAATATTCCGCATTTCCGGTTTATGTTTCGGACAAATCCGTTTTCGGCAATATAGACGACGCGAGCGAGGTTTACTATACGTTTTCAAATGCGCCGGCACAAGAGCCGAAAATCGGTACAGACTCCCAAACAGAATGGGTTAAAATTGACAAAAAGTCGCTTAAAATCGGCATTTCAAATAAATGCACATTAAGGCTTATTACGCAGAAAAAAGACGAGTTTTCCGACGTTTCGGAATACTATCTTTCGGTTAAGCCGTCGAGGGTGACCGCAGACGTTCCGTCGGGCGAATACGACGGGAAAATCGACGTTAACTTAAAATGCGAAACGGCAGGCGCGAAGATTTTTTACACGTTAAACGGTGCCGACCCCATTACGGAGGGAAACGAATATTTCGGTACGCTCACCGTTGCAAAAGACGCAACGCTCCGCACGGCCGCGTATTACGACGGCACATTCGGCGAGGTTTCGTCGTATTACTATATTTTTAAGTCGCGCGACGACTACGGCATAGACGCGTTTTATCCGTCGGGCGTTTATGAGGGCAGTGTTAACGTTACGCTTACGGCGAGCAACACCGAAAACAAGATTGAATACAGCACGGACGGCAAAAAGACGTGGAAGATGTATGAAGGCACGCTTGTTTTCGACAAGGACACAATTCTTTATGCGCGTGCCGTAGACAAAGACGGCGTGCGTCATACCGACGTTGAATTTACCTATAAGATAAAACCTTTGCCTCCGCGTTTTGCGCCCGAAAGCACGCAGTTTACAAACGCGAAAAGCATAACAGTTTACTGTGAGGAAAGCGTAAACAACCTTACCGAAAGCACGACTGAGCGCTATGACCTTTTTTACACGCTCGACGGCACCGACCCGATAAGCAGTGAAAGCCGTATCAAGGCGGATGAAAGCTCGGACAGCGCGGATATTGAAATTACAAAATACACCGTTGTAAAAGCGGTGGTTTTGAAGGATAAAACCACTTATTCAAACGTTGTCACACATTCGTATGATATTGTAACCAAAAAGCCGACGCGCCCTGCAATGACGCTCACTCCCAGCAGATATGTGCGCAAAATCGACAGCGAAACAGGATTTTTCACACAGTTTATACCCGTTTCGGGCGGTACACAGATTTATTACACAATAGGTTATAACGGCGGATTTTTGCCCGACCCTGTACCTAACGGCACAGATACGGTAAAATATGACGGCGGGCAGATTGAGGTAAAGGGCGAAACGGTTATCAAGGCGGTTGCGGTGAATATTTTCGGCGTGAAAAGCGACATCGGAATTTTTTCGTACACAGTGGCGCCCGAGGCACCGAGATGTGCGCCGTCGGCAGCAGTGAGCGGTGACAGACTTCCCGTTGTGCCCGTTTCGGCGGTTAAGGGAAGCACGGTAAGATACAGTATAAACGGATTTGAAAATGAATTTTTGTGCACGGATGGGACTTTTTATCTTGACACGCAGACGGGCGGTGTGTATCTCGACAAAGACTGCACAATGCCGATTAGCGATAAAAAGACGGATATTTCATCGCCTGCGGTTGTTGAAATTATGTCGGAGCTGGGCGGCGTTTTGAGCGAAACAAACCGATATACATATTCGCTTTCAAACGGTGACGTGCTTGCACCGCCGTTTGCCGACAGGGAAACGGGCGAATATGAGGAAATAAAGATTGATGACGAAAACAATCTTCTTTATGTAAAGCTTTATTCGCTCAACAGCGGTGATGTTATAAAATACAAGCTTGACAATGCACCGCAGTGGACAGATTACGACGGCGGTGAAATAAAACTTTGCACCGACACGGTTTTGCAGATTATAAGCGAAAAGGACGGCAAACAGAGTGCGCCGGCAAGCTATGTTTACAACTTTGTGCCACTCGCGCCGATTATAACACTGCCGTCGGGAAGGTATCTTAAAAGCGACAGTCCGTCAACGAAAATAGAGCTTGACAAGCGTGCGCCCGACAAAAATTACACAATCTGGTACCGCGCGAACGGTGACAAGCAGGATTACAGATACACGGGAAATCTCGAAAGAGAAATAAACAAAACAATGTCGTTCAAGGCTTATGCGGTGAACGAAGAAACCGGCAAAAAGAGCAAAAACACAATTCAATATTACATCATTGAGTCGGACGGCGCGCTTACGGGAAATGTGTATGTTGCAAGTCCGTTCGATGTGCCGAGGATAAGCGCCGATGTGCTTTCCGAGGGCGAATACGCAAAGGGAATTAAGCTTTTGACGCAAAGAAGCGGTGCGGAAATTCACTATTCTTACAGTTATGAGCAAATCGGCTCGGACGATACGGTGTCAAAAGGCGAATTTGTGTATGACAACACGCCGATTACCGTTAATCCCGCAATGACAAAAATCAAAATCACGGCGCACCTTGAAGAAAACGGCGTGAAAATTTCGGGCAGTGAGGAAACGTTTGAAATTGAATTTGTGCATTTAAACGTTCCCGAAACGTCGCTCGGCTATGGCAAAACCGAGTTTGCAAAGGGCACGGAATATACGCTTGCAAACGAATATCCAAGCGACGAAAATATATTGATATACTACACCCTTGACGGCACCGATGCGAAAAACGGCAAAATTTACAGCGGCGAAAAATTCACTCTTTCGCAAAACACAACTGTTAAGGCGGTATATATGAGCGCCTGCTCGAAGTGCGGAAAGTGCAAGGACGGCAAAAAAGACGAGTGCCTTTATAAGGTTTACGGCAAAACGGGAACATATATGTATACCGTACCTTCAACCGCCGGCGGAGGCGGAGGGGGCGGCGGAACAAGAACCGTCGACAACACGCGAAAATACACAAGCGATATTTTCGGAAACGAAAGTCCCACGCATATCGGTTATATAAAAGGCTATCCCGACGGAAGCGTAAAGCCCGACGGCGACATTACGCGCGAGGAAATGACCGCTGTTTTGTACCGAATTGCAAACCGCGAGTACGAAAAGCCCTTTGCCGCAACGGGCGAGGTTTTCGGCGACATAGATTTGGACCGCTGGTCGGCGCGCGATATTGAATATATGGCTGAAAAAGGCACTGCAAAGGGCTATCCCGACGGACTTTTCAAGCCGTCAAATCCGCTCACGCGTGCGGAGTTTGCCGCGCTTATATGCCGTTTTGCAAAGCTTGAATATGACAGTAAAGCAAATAATCCGTTCCCCGACCTGGATAAAACACACTGGGCATATAACGACATTTTGAGCCTTAATTCCGCAAAGCTTATGACAGGCTATGAGGATGGAACATTCAGGGCGCAGAGCAATATCACGCGTGCCGAGGTTATGACGGTTATAAACAAAATTCTCGGCAGAAATCCGTCGGACGAACATGTGAAAACGCTCGACTACAACCCGTATAACGACCTTGAAAAAGATAAATGGTACTATGTTGCGGTGCTTGAGGCAACCGTTACGCATAATTATTATCTTGACAAAAACGGTGTTGAAATAAAGTGGGAGGACTGCAAGTAAAATTTCAAACCCCAAAAGGAGGTTGGATTTATGAAAGAAATAATAGTATTTGCAATAGGCGCAGTGTGCGGAGGATTTTTCGCAGTGCTGATGTTTTGCCTGCTCGGTGCGCGCCGTGTGCCGAGAAAACCGAAAATGTAGCAAAGATTTTAAAATCCCGATAAAAAAATCGGGATTTTATTTTTTTGCAAAAAAGTGTTGACAAACTACAAATGTAGTTATATAATAAAATCAACGACAGTCGTAGTTTATAAATTGGAGGTTATAAAAATGCCGAGGCAAACAATTACAGAATCGGAATATGAAGTTATGAAGGTTTTATGGAAAGCGGAAAAAAGTATGACGACGGGCGAAATTTATAAAGAGCTTGAGTTTACAGGCTGGTCGAAAAACACCGTTGCAACGCTTATTTCGCGCCTTTGCGAGAAAAATGTCATCACATACGACTCTAAAGGAAAGTTTCATTATTACCGCGCCGTGCTCTGCGAAAACGATTACAGCGTCAGCGAAACAAAGTCGTTTATATCAAAGATGTTCGGAGGTTCGGTGAAAAATATGGTGGCGTCGCTTTACGAAAACGACGAACTTTCAAAGGAGGATATCGAGCAATTAAGGGCAATGCTCGACGGTGAAAAATGATGCGCGAAATCTTTAAAACAGTGCTTGTTTTAAGCGCCGAGGGCGCGGTGTTAACGCTTTTGCTTATGATTTTAAAGCCGTATACGTCCAAAAAATTTTCGGCGCGCTGGCAAAAATACATCTGGCTTGCGGTTATCGTTTGTATGCTCGTGCCTGCGTGGAAATTCATTCCCGAAAGAAACGTGCAAAAATACGCACCGCAGATTGTGACAACGCGTCAGAATACAAATCGCACGGACGCAAATATTGTTCACACGAAAATAAACAACGGCGGTGAAAACGGCGTTAAACCCACCGAAAATCCCGTGACAAAGCCGAAAATAAGAATAAATATTTTTGATTTGTTTTCGTATTTATGGCTTATCGGCGTGATTGTGTTTTTTATTCTCGGAGTTGCAAATTACTGTGTTTTTCTTGCAAAGCACCGAAAAAACAGTATAAATCTGGAGGAAAACCGCACGTTTGACGAGGTGAAAGATGAACTTAAAATAAAACGCAAAATCCGCGTGAGAATATCGCGCGCCGACACGTCGCCTATGCTTGTGGGAACGGTATTTCCCGTGATTTATCTTCCGAGCGTTCCGCTCGACAAAGAGAGCGAAAAAATGGTGTTCCGCCACGAGCTTACGCACTTTAAAAAGCACGATTTACTGTATAAATACATAAGCTTTATCGTAAATGCCTTGCATTGGTTCAATCCGTTTGCGTATGTTTTGAGCACAAATATCGCCGAGGCGTGCGAAACGGCGTGCGATACCGCGGTGGTTAAAAATATGGACGGCGATATGAAAAACCTTTATATGAAAACGATTTTGGATTTGGCACAGAAAAAGAAATCATAAAAATCATTAAAAAGGAGGTTAACAATGTTTGAAAAATTTTATACAACAAAAATGAGCGAGAACGGAAAAATGTTAAAGCACCGTTTTAACAAAATCCGCACAAACGTCAGCAAAAGAGCGCGCTTTGCATCGTATATCACGCTTGCAGTGATAATATCGGTATTTGCTTTCGGTGCGTGCCTTGCCGCCGCGGCGGAAAATGCGGAAATCGGAAACGGAACTTTAATTATAAACGGCGAGCGCCATACCGTTGACATAAGGCATTTCGACTGTGAAAAATATCCGAACAGCGACAAGTATTATCTGCCTTTGAGAAAGGTTTTTGAATATCTTAACTGCACGGTGAATTATGACGTTGACAAAAGCACCGTTCCCGACTTTATGAAAGGAAACAAAGCGTTTCCGCAGTATGGGTGGGACGGCGAGGAGCGTTACGCGGTTGACGAAATTTCCGAGCAGATGTACGGTGCGACGACTTCCGCAAACACAAATATGCCGATTATAGAAATAGCCCGGCGATATTTGTTCTCCAAGAAATCACACAATGCCATCAATGTGATTT
>OGHJ01003167.1_pt1 | contig 12433 bp, 7 predicted proteins | sample 1571351 | NCBI WGS metagenome assembly OGHJ01 (sample SAMEA2582037, study PRJEB24529) | metagenome | biome: Human gut stool | place: China | collected 2011 | reverse complement strand
GGTCACGGGGGATTTTCCCTGGCGGGCTGCGGGCGCGGCGCGCGAGGAAGCGCTGCGCGAGCTGCGCGCGGATCTGCTCCTGCTTTTGTGCAAGCTCTGCCTCTCCGGCGTGCTCGGTCTCAAGTCTGTTTTCAAAATCAGTGATCTCGTCGGTAATGCGCGCCGCATCACGCTCCATCGCGTGCAGACGCTCACGATCCAGCTGGGTTTTGTTGGTCAGCTGATTCAGTTCTTCGATCTTGGCGATCAGCGCATTGTGTGATTCATTTCCGAGCTGCTCCAGCCGTTCATTTTTTTGACGCTCTGTGCTGATCTCAGTCTCCAGCGTCTGCCTGCGCGCGCCTAGATCGTTGATGGCAGTGACCATCTCCTGCACATCGCCGCGTAAGGTTTCGTTGGCAGTTTCGAGCCGTTCGACATTCTTTAAGGTCAGATTGATCTCCAGCTCCTGATAGCGTTCGCGTAGCGTCAGATACTCCTGGGCCTTGGCGCTGTCCTCACGCAGCCCGTCGATACGCCCTTCGATCTCGCTGACGATATCGTTGACTCGTTCCAGATTTGCGTTGGTGCTCTCCAGCTTCCGCTCCGCCTCGTTTTTTTTGCTCTTATACATGACAACGCCGGCAGCCTCTTCAAAGATCTCCCTTCGGCTCTCCGGCTTATTGCTGACGATCTCCGCGATCTTGCCCTGCCCGATGATGGAATATCCGTCGACACCGATACCGGTATCCATGATCAGTTCCTTAATATCGCGCAGTCTGCACTGATTGTTATTGATCAGATATTCACTTTCCCCGGAGCGGTACATACGTCTGGTGATCGCGACCTCGTTATAATCGATATCGAGAATACCGGCAGCATTGTCGATGACCAGCGTCACCTCTGCCATGCCGCGCGACTTACGGCTTGCCGTACCCGCGAAGATGACCTCCTCCATCTTGCCGCCGCGCAACATTTTGGGACTCTGCTCTCCGAGTACCCAGCGGATCGCATCACTGATATTGCTCTTGCCGCTGCCGTTCGGACCGACGATACAAGTCACGCCCTCGTGGAAATCGATCACGACCGGTTCCGCAAACGACTTGAATCCATGCATTTCTATACGCTTAAAATACATATGCCTCTATTCTCTCCTCTCGAGCATCTCCAGCGCCTGTTTTGCCGCGTTCTGCTCTGCCTCTTTCTTGCTTTTTCCGCTGCCCTTTCCCATCACCTTGCCGTTACAGGAAAGATGCACATAGAAGGTCTTGTCGTGCGCCGGACCCTCTTCCTTGTCGATCTCGTAAGCAATCGTCACCGGTCTGCCCTGACCCTGCAGGATCTCCTGCACCTCCGACTTATAATCCGAGAAAAGCTTCCCGGCGATGGCCTGATCGATCATCTTGGAAAACGATCGCTTCACGAACTGCTGCATCGCTTCGTAGCCGCCGTCCAGATACATCGCGCCGATGACCGCCTCCATGCTGTCGGCCAGAATTGAATCCTTGTGTCTGCCGCCCCCGGTATCCTCACCATGCCCAAGCTTCAGATAGCTGCCTAGGTCGTAGCCGCGCGCAATCTTTGCCAGCGTGCTTTCGCAGACGATCAAAGCCCGCGTCTTCGTCAGCTTGCCTTCCGTCACATGCTGCATGCGCGCGAACAGTTCCACGCTGATGACTGCATCGAAAAAAGCGTCTCCGAGGAATTCCAGTCTCTCGTTGTCCTGATGCTTGGTGTTTTTCTCTCTGTTAAATGAGCTGTGCGTCAGCGCAGTCTCCAAATAATCCCTGTTTTGGAATTGGTATCCAATCTTCTGCTCAAATTCCCTAATCTTCACTGAATGTGTTCTCCTCGATCTCCAAAACGGAAAGCTCAATGGTCTGCACCACGTTCTCCGTCACATACGGGATTCCCTTCAGAATGGTATTCTTGACAGCGTTGGCGCTGGAGGAACCATGCATTTTAACGACCGGTCCCTTAATGCCCAGAATCGGTGCACCGCCGTATTCCGAATAGTCAAACTCCTTTTTGAGTCCGCTGAGCTTATCGATCAGAAGCGCTGCCCCCATCTTCGCTTTGATGCCCTCTGTGAATTTTCTCTTGATGACCTGTAGGATATTCCATGCCAGTCCTTCCGTCAGTTTGAGAATAACATTGCCCGTAAAGCCATCGGTCACGATGACATCGCAGGCGCCCTTCGGCACCTCGCGCGCCTCGACATTGCCGACAAAGTTCAGATCGCTCTCTGTGAGCATCTCGTAGGTCACCTTGGTCAGGGCTGAACCTTTCTTAGACTCTTCGCCGACATTGACCAGTCCAATGCGCGGACATCTTCTGCCGATGACCTTTTCCATATAGATGCTGCCCATCACAGCAAATTCCAACAGGTTCGCCGGCTTGCACTCCGTATTGGCTCCGGCATCGACGAGAAGCGACGCCTGACCGCCGACGATTGGATAGATGGAGGCCAGCGCCGGTCTGTCCACGCCGCGGATCCTGCCGAGAATGAACAGCCCGCCGCAGAGCAGCGCACCGGTGCTGCCTGCGGAGATAAAGATATCTCCCTCTCCGTCCTTGACCATGCTGATACCGCGCACGATGGACGAATCCTTTTTCGTACGCACCGCCCGCACCGGCGCATCATCGTTGGTGATGACGTCTCTGGCGTCCACCACCGACAGCCGCTGATGATCATATTTATGTTTTTTTAATTCTGCCTCGATCAGCTCCTGCTGACCGACAATGACGATTTCGTGCTCCATCTCTTTCATGGCAAGGATCGCACCTTCCACAACACTTGCCGGCGCGTGATCGCCGCCCATACCATCCAGTATCATTCTCATCTTCTTGTCCTCCTCGACTCCCAAAGGGTTGCAAATGATCTATGCTGCTTCATCCTTTTACAAGGATACTTACGTATACTCATACATATTAAACTATATCACAAATCAGTGAAAAAGCCAAGAAAATCACATGGATTTTATGCAAAAAAGAACCCCGCTCACCCAGAGCAGGATTCTTACTGTATGTAATCCCATATTGGTTATTCTGTATTTTACTATGCCCGCGCCTGTTTTATGACTTCAAGGACGTCCACATGCTGGTATTTTTCCAGAAATGCCATGCAGGCTTTGGGTTCGAGGGGTTTGGAGATCAGGTAGCCCTGCAGGTTGTTCACGCCAGCTTTTTTAAGAAAATCCACATGCGCCTGTGTTTCTACGCCCTCTGCGGTCACCATCATGTTCTGCCCTTTGGCAAAATCGATCACGCAGCTGAGTGCCGCTTTACCCTTCTCCTTTTCCTCGATACTCCATACGAATTCCTTGTCCACCTTGAGGACATCGAAGTCATAGTCCAAAAGCCGCAGGAAATTCGATTCGCCTTTGCCGAAGTCGTCCATGGAGAACATGAAGCCCTCCTCCTGCAGCTCCTCCATCGCGTGTTTGATGAGATTCGGGTCGATATCCCCGCCGCATTCCGTCAATTCCAACCACAGCATATGGTGCGGAATCTCGTGCTCGTCCATCAGATAGCAGATTTTTTGTGCCAGCCTGTGGGTGACAAAGGACGCCGGGGAAAGGTTGACATTCACGCGTTTGACGCCGCGTTTTCTGAATGCCTGCATATAGGCGCAGGTCTGGTCGATGACCCAGAGGTCTAAGGCATAGGAACGTCCCTCTGCCTCGATATCGCGTACCACCTCCTCCGGATTCAGATAGCCGCCTTGCCCGTCGCATGCACGAAAGAGCGCTTCCAGCGCGGTGATGCGTTTGTCTGCGATGTTGTAGATCGGCTGGAAATGGACTTCGATGCCCTGCTTGCGTATTTCGAGCCATGTATATTTTTTGGTTTCGTTTTGTTCTGTCATGTGTTGTTTTACCTCCGGAAAGTCGCGAGGACTTTGCCCTTGATTTGTGCTTTATCGGCACATCCGTTCTGTCTGCTGTCTTTCGATACCGGGCGGTTGTCCCCTAAGTAGAAGTATGCGTTCTCCGGTACTGTGTAGGTCTGCCATGTGCCGCTTGCTGCCGCGCTGTAGATGATATCCTGTTCCTGCACTGCAATCTGATTGCGTACAATCTGCCCGTTATCGTATAGGGTGATGGTATCTCCCGGCAGTCCGATGATGCGTTTGATGACTTCTTTGCCCTCCGCGTCCTCTAAGATGACTACGTTGTCGTAGGTCACGCCCTTTGGCAGAACGCGGATCATAAAGACCAGATCGCCGTCCCGGTAGCTTGGGCGCATGGAATCTCCCTGCACGATAAAGATGCCAAATACAAAGCTGAGCAGCCATGCGATAAAAAGCACGAGCAGCGCGCGTCCTGCCCACAGCCTGAGCCTGCGCTTTTTTTCGCGCAGGCGCATCGTTTGCACTGCGAGTGCAAAGCTGTCTTTTTCACGCATTAGCCCTGCTCCGTTTCTGTCGGCTTGGAGATTTGCTCTGCATCTGTTTCCGGCTGCACTGTCTGCTGCGGTATCTCTTGCGTTTTCATGTGTTTCGATACAGTTTGCTGCTCGGTTTCGTCTAAATATGCCTCCAGATGCTCACAGTAGTTTCGCAGGCATTGTCTGTAGTATGCGTACTGCGCCCGCTCCTTTTGGGTCTTGGCTTCGGCATTTTTTAGAATCGCGTCGATACGCGTTTCCGTTTCCTTGAGCACGCGCTGTTTGGATATCTTGGCTTCCACGAGAATCGTTTCTGCCTCTGCCGCGGCAGCTGCCTTGATGCGTGCAGCCTCGGCATTTGCTTCCCGCAGGATCGCTTCACGCTGCGCACTTGCCGCCTGCTCTTTGACTGCGATCTCCTGCTCGCGTCTGCGGTAGGTTTCGAGGGCATGGGCGCTTTCTTTTGCATAATTTCCCATTTTATCCATAGAGGCGTCCATGGACAGGTTGAGCTGATCGACACGCTTGACTAATTCCTCGTAGACCTGTTTTCGCGTTTGCAGCTCGCTTTGTAATGCCGCGTTTTCGGCGGCAAGAGCGCGCTGCGTTTCTGCCTCGGCGTTTTGAAATGCCTGCTGCTCTTCCTCCAAAGCATCCAAGAGGCTCTGGATATAGGTCAGTACTGCTTCTTTGTCATAACCTATGAATGCGGTTTTCAGGTTTTCCAGTTCCTCGACATAGTTTCGTTTTTGCTTTTCCATCGGTCTTGTCTTTCTAGTTTTTCTTTGCGAGGTAAAGCGCCAGCTTCACTTCGTATACGATGCTTGCAATCAGTGCGATGGTCGCGATGACTGCACCGATGATATAAAGCGGCAGGTCTACCCTGCAGTGACTGTTTGTCACTGCAAGGAGAATGCCTGCTGCAAGGTAGGCGGCATACAGCACGATTAAAATGGTGAGTCTGATCTTCTGTTCTTTTTTCATAGTCTGTTTCCTCCTACTGGTTTTTTCTTTTTAAGATGCTGCTGATCTCTAGGATACGCAGGACTGCGTATCCTGCCAGTACCAGCATCAAGATGATTGGGCTCCAGTGGTAGCTGCACTGCCAGAAGCCGACTTCACTGCCGTCTGCACTTCCGTCAGCATCCATGTTTCCGTTGGTATTGTCGCTTACGTTGTCGCTTCCTGCAGGTACGATGCCATTATCCTGTGAAGCATCGTCGCCGTTGATGTGATCGCTGCCGTTTCCGTCATTGTTTCCATCTGCGATGCCGTTCGCGCCGCTTCCGTCTGATGTACCGCCATTCTGGTTTGCACCGTTTCCGCTGCCGTTTCCTTGGCTGCCGTTGCCACCGGTGTTAGTTCCGTTATGATTTCCGGAATTGTTGCCGTTATTATCATTACTGCCGAAGTTTCCACCTTGGTTATCGTTTCCACCCGGTTTGGTATTGCCGCCTTGGTTGTTATTGCCGCCCGGCTTCGTGGTCGTACCACCCGGTTTGGTAGTTGTGTCCCCCGGCTTCGTGGTCGTGCCACCCGGTTTTGTAGTCGAACCGCCTGTGCTTCCGCCGCTAGTGCTGCCGCCCGGTTTGGTGGTTGTGCCGCCGCCTGTGCTGCCGCTTCCGCTGCCGCTTCCACCTGTGTTTCCACTTCCGCTGCCGCCCGGTTTGCCGGCGTTTCCATTGTTATTACCACTGCTATCTGTGCCGCCGTCACCGCCTGCGCCCGGTTTCTGTCCTTGCCCGCCGTCGCCGCCATTGCCACCGTTTTCTGTGCCGCCTGTGCCGCCGGTTATGCCGGTGTTCCCGCCTGCGCCGCCTGTGCCGCCGTCGCCCTTCTCGGAGCTGCCGCCATCGCCGCCTGCGCCGCCGCTGACGTTGCCGCCGTTGTTGTTATTATCGCCGCCGCCTTCGGTTGCGTTACCACCGCCTCCGCCTGCGCCACCCGGTTTTTTGTTTTCGCCAAGGGATTTACCGCCCTTGCCGCCCTTGCCGCCGCTGACAGAACCACTGTTGATGGTGATATTCTTGCTGGTGCTGATGCCTGCACCGCCCTTGCCGCCGTTACCCGGATTTCCGTCTTCTGTATCTGCATCTGCACCGTCTCCGGCATCACCGCCCTTGACGGTTCCGCCGTTTACATAGGTTTCAATGCTTCCTGCGATACCGCTGCCGCCATCGCCGCCGTCTTTACCACTGTTTTTTACAGCATTTGCACCTTGACCGCCGAGTAGCTTTGCGCCGTTTCCGACATCTATGCTTGCGTCATTTGGTGCGCCTGTCGCGTCCTCCGCTTTTGCTGTGCTGACAGCGGGTGCGCCGTTTGGATGTGCTGCACTGCCGCTGCCGCCCTGAATCGTGCCATTGATAACAGTCAGATTCGTACCCGGATTGCGCTTTGCAGTCTCATCTTTCTTAAAGAGCAATCCCGGTTGTGCTGCGCTATTCTCGTCAGCATCCGCACCCTTGATGGTGCGACCGTTCAGATCGATCGTAACGTCTTCCCAGATATCCGGAACCTCAACCGTATGGTCAATGTTTTTCTTTAAGGTCACCTTGTAGTTGCCGTTCTCGTCAACGCTAACCTCAACATTCTTGTTTTTAGCTGCTTCGGCTTTGCCGGTTCCGGTCAGTGTTGTGGTATCACCATCATCCGCAAACTGTCTTGCGATGTCGCTCGCATCTACAAGGCGTGTTCTGCCGGAAACACTTCCAAAATCCCCATGGAAAATTGTATACTCTGTATACTTCTCCAAGCCCTCGGCTATAGCTTTACCGGAGGTATTTGTCATTGCATTAGTAACCTTATTTTGTGTACCCTTCAGGTGCACGTTATAGGTTTTGCTTCCCGCACCGGTAAAGGTCAAGGTGTGAGCCGTCCTACCGATGATCTTCATCTCGCTGTTCACGATCTCTACATCGATGCTGACCGCCAGATTTTTATCCTTGACTTTGAAAGTTAAAGCAGCTTTATGGATACCCGTATTCTTTTGCTTTAAGGCAGTCAAACCTTCCACTTCTATGTCCGCAGAAGAAATTTCTTTTCCTTCTGGGTCATATGCTTTGACATCGGCTCTCACTTTGGCATCACCGTCTGTAAAGCCCTGCAAAACAGCCTTGCTGACAGCAATATTGTCTGCCGCGGTGATGCTGCCGTCCTCGCCGACCACCACATTGCCGCCTGTGCGGAACAGCGGCTCTAAAATCAGACTATCAAAAACCTGTGTTAACTTGGTATATACCTTCTTCGTCGTTTTGTCTACCCATGCAAAGAACTTCTTCGTGGTCGTCTCGGCCTTCTTGATGATCGCCGTTACTTGCTCATATAGCGTTTCAGAAATCGTTCCGCCCTGCAATACCGTCTCCGGTCCGCCGATTGTATCTCCATTTTCATTCACGAATGAAACGGTGCTTTCCTTTGCGAATTCTATTGTCGCCGTCCATGCGCGTGTGATGGGCTTGGATCGGTAGATGTAGTACGTTTCGTCGCCGTTTTTGTGTTCCACCACATACCCCTTGTTGATCGCCGTCGCCGCATCGATGGAAATGCCGTCAGCGGTCAAGCTTCTGATCTGGTAGCCGGTCTTTGGCTTCACTACGGCGAAGATCGTTTTACTGTACTGTGCAGTTGTCGTATAGGTATCATCCGCTCCCGCCTTCCAGTTCAGCGTCAATCTGCCGTCGTCCTTAGAGGAGTCGGTTGCAAAACCGGCGGGAAGCCCGTCCACCGCGGTACCGTTGACAACCTTAATCGTAATCGGCTGCTGCTCTTCAAACGTCGCGTTGAGAATAAAGGGCCGCGTGATCCCCGGCGTGGCATAGGTGACCGTATCAGTGCCGACCCCCGTCAGGCTACTATTCCCCTTCAGCGAGGTTCCGATGCTTTGGGTATCATTCTGGACCACCGCCCAATATGCATCGAAAAAGCCCGCGTCGGTCCCCTGTCTCCGCGTCATGGAGACCTTTAGCTCCGTACCGTTTTTGACGATGATATGGTGCGCGTCGTCGCCCGTTTCGTCATGACCCCGGTGGATCAACCCGCTCTTATCTCCGCCTGCCTTCGTGACCTCCACGTCGCCGCCGGTCAGGAACACGCGGAACACATGAGACAGCTCAAATTTCGCGTCCAGCGTATTCGTAGCTTCTGTCGCCTTGTATTTAACGGTATATGCCTTTTCGATCCAGTCAAAGGACACGCCCTCCGCAAATGTCCCATTGTCCGGGTTTTGGGAGAGATTGTATGGATTCTCCTTAGTCTGAGCCCCCTTGTCCGCCGTTAGTTCAGTTAGGAAGGGGAAGGTGCTGCCCTTCTCGCCGGTAAACGTCGAGTAGTACGGTTCTTTTACTTTGTCAGGATTCGGATTAAAGGTGATCTTCAGTTCCTCATTCTTCGGTACTGGGAAAGTATTGGCCCCGGAGCTGATACTCTTCGGCGTATAGTCCTCACCCAGTGCTGTTACAGTAAAGAGTCCGTCGCCAGCCACGTTGATCGTCAGATCGGTCATGTCGTGCTTGATTGTGTCCGTTTCACTGACCGGACCGACATAATACCGCAGATCACCGGTGATCTGTTTACTGACGGTAACTTCTACATCGCCGTCATGCTGCTTAATAACCTTAAACTCATTGTCCTTGGTCAGCATTTGGGGTGTACCGTTTTCGTCCTCCATGGACACCCATATCTGATCTGCATTTTTGATGGTATAATTCACATTCGGCTTGATCGTTACCACGTAGTTGCCCAGCAGATAGTATGGACTGCTAGCCTTAACCAGATCGGCCGCGGACTGCTGCGTTCCGGCATCCGCCTGCGGTGTCGTGTCTGCGGCGGTACGCTTGCCCCAATCCAACTGAGTGTCAAAGGCGCCCAGATAGAAGGTCTGGTTGTCCTTCGTTGCTGTATATGTATAGGTTTCTTTTCCCTTAGTTGCGGTCAGCACTGTTCCTCTCGTCTTCAGTGTCACACTGGCAATGCTGTCTGTGGTACGGTTCTGCGGGTCTACCGCCTTTACGGTATAATCAATCGTTGCGGAGAGGGTATAGCCGTCCACTGTAATGGTACGCGACGCACTTGTGTTCGCATTGCTCACTGTAACCGCACCGCTGCGCAGTGTGATCGCGCCGTCCCCGGCCACGTCGATCCGGGTGCCGTTGATGGCGGCGAAGACCGTGTTGCCGTTCGTCTCCTGAATCGAAGAATCCTTGAACAGCAATTCATTGCTTGCAGGGGTCAGTCCCTGATTAGCCAGCAGTTTAACCGTCTCACCGGTTTTAGCTTTACCCAGTGCTGCAGCAGGGGTTAAATACTGCGTCGAACCGATCTCGGCCTGTGCCTGCGCTACAAGACTGTTCGGGTTATATCCAAGCGCTGCATAGAGGCGATTAGAACAGCTGTTATCTAAAATATTCTTTGCAAATGTAATCGCGTCCGGTGAACCGAGGTGCGGCCGAGCGTCCGTTTTCTTGCACGCCCAAAAGTTTCCGTCAGATATTGCCATGATATTGCCCCATTTCGTGCCATCCGCACGTGTACCGGCCGGCATATCTACCGCCCAAGGGTACCATTTTCCGTTTGTGGCAAGACCAGAGAACAGGGTAGTACTGGTAGTACCCGCATCAACCACGATGGGAGACGCTGCTCCCACAAGAAAAGGTTGAATTCCTTTTGTTAGTGCTGTGTTCTCAACTCTTCCTTGGGCACTTACACCAATCATAGCATATTCTCCGTTCGGCTGGTTGGTAATAATATATCCGGCACCCAGCTTTTGCGCGATTTGAGAAGCGCACGCATTCAAATTAACGAAAGCGCCGCCTGCATCTTCCGTTTGAAGGATGACACGACCGCCGTTATTGATGAACTCCTCCAATAATTTATATTCTTCATTATCCAAGTCATGTTTCAGGCCATCGCCAAAGGCGCCCTGCATATTGCGGTAAAAAGCATTCAGCATAATGACATCGTACTTCGCAAAGCTTGCCTCTATTTTGGCAGGGTTCGCATTCGTACCAGTCAGGTTAGTTACCGTTGCGCCCGCTTCTTCAAAGTCACGCGCCTGATAAATCCCCAGATCAGAGTGACCGTTTGCTAAGAACCAATTTGTCGTGTCCCAATGCAGGAACTGCGGCTTTGCATAACGGAGTAGAACGTGGTCAAGCTTTAAGACTGTTGACAGTTCTTCAGCATCATCCGCCACAATTTTTTTCAGATCGTGCTCAGTAATCGCGTAGCGTCCACCTTCCATCATCGCCACCGGTGCGGCGATCTCCCCTGCGTAGCTCACGCCGATGGGATTATACGGCCTCGCGTTCAGACGCACGATGGCGCTATCCGCGACAACTAGATTGCGCGCCTCACCAGCCGCGGTACTGTTGCTGCTAATCTGCGGGACGGTGGTAGAGGTGCTGCCGTTATCGCCCAAATCAAGTTGACCGCCCGTCTGTACGCACACCGCGCCCTGTGTCCCCACCGTGTTGCCGGTGATGTTCACGCCGTCCAGCGTCAACTGTCCGCCGTCCTCAACAACAAAAAGCGTATTCTTGCCGTCCACCAGATTCACGCCGCCGGTAACGATCAAAATCTGACCGTCGCTCACGGTGATCGTTTCTCCCACCGTGATCGGCGCCCTGCTTTCAAACTGAATCTCTACCACGTCTCCGGTCAGCTCGTTGGCCTTCGGCCAGTGGTCCAGTTTTAATACCTGCTTTTCGACAACGCGAACTACTCTTGTGAATGTTTTCCTGTTCGCATAAAGCGCAGTATTGGGCTGATTCGAGGCATTCTCGTTCTCGTTTGGTGTCTCCGGCGTTGTGCTCTCCTCCGGAGCCGCAGTACCACCGTTTGCGGTCTCACCGTCATTTTGATCACTGTCCTTGGCAGCATCGCTCTCTTCACCGCTGTTTGGTGTATCGCCTGTCTGATCCTGCTGTGTCTTGTCGATGCTGTCGCTGCCGCCCTCGGCCTGCACCGCATCCTGCGCGGCTGCGCCTGCCTCACTGTAGGAAGCGATAGCTACATCTGCATCGCTGCTGTCCGCGTCATTCCTGCTGTCCGCACCGCTATCCGCAGGATCGTCTCCGGTCGTGTCAGCGCTGTCGCTGTTTGACGTATCTCCCGTGTTGCTGTCAGATACATCGTTTCCGCTATCATCTGCGCCTGTGCTGCTGTCCGGTTTGTCCGATGTGCTATTATTCTCCTGCTTGCTGTCAGGAGTCGTCGGTATTTCGGAGGTTTCCTCCTCTTCTCCGATCACCGTTGCTGTTTTGGGCTGGAGTGAATATGTTACTGTATAGTCATCCATCTTATTGATATCAAAGCCACCGTCATTATCAATCTGAAGATCTTCGTAAAGCTCCTCGTTGTAAGTGATTCCTGCTTTGAGATCATAATCCTTTTGTCCCAGTGTAAGCGTTAACTCCGGCGCTTCAATTCCATCGTTGTTGTCCGCTGCGACCAAGTGGATCGATCCAATGATCATTACAGCGACTAACAAGCATGTGAGCGCACGATTCCATTTCGTCCTCATGTTTATCCTCCGTTGTAAAATTCTCTGCGATATGCTGTGAAATATCTTGATGTAATGTTTATTATTTCTATCATCTACCGGTAATTCTCTTACACATTGGAGGTATAAGAACAGCCGAGACCATGAAAACTAAAGAGTTTTTTACTATAGAGAAAAACCAAACAAGGCAGAGGCATACATGCCAAAGACAGCAAACTGGCTTAACATATGAGCCTGTATAAATTTACATTTTGTTTCTTCAAAATAATAAAAACGCATAATATAACTTTTAAGTTATATTGTTATTATAAAAAAATATAAACAGAATCTTAACAAAATTTAAATAACCGGTTGACAATACTAGCTGGATTGCTATAATATATTAGAATTATCTTAAACCATACCACTCAAATAGGTATAGAAAAGGTGCAGATAATAAACATTATGTTGAGTAAAAGCAGACCTTGCGCACTTGTAAAACGCTTGGATCAATCCATCGCACCAAGCATAATCAAAAGCAGAAAGACAAAGGCGAACCTGATCCCGATGGTTGGGTTCTTTTTT
>OGHJ01003166.1_pt1 | contig 12434 bp, 9 predicted proteins | sample 1571351 | NCBI WGS metagenome assembly OGHJ01 (sample SAMEA2582037, study PRJEB24529) | metagenome | biome: Human gut stool | place: China | collected 2011 | reverse complement strand
AACAGGAAGACTTCGCATCTAATTTGGTTGAACCAAAATTTTCCCAAATCAAACCAAAATAAACCAAAATTCTACGATAAGACGTGATAATTTATGATATTTTATGAATTTAAGATATTTTGCATTTTCAGGATTCAGAAAGCAAAAAAAATCCCTCAAACATACTAAAAATAGTACATTTAAGGGATTTTCTCCTCTATAATGTGGGTTTTCACCCGTTATAAAATAGAATTTTTTTTATAAAATCAAGTTATGATAACTTATGATTTATTTCATCTGTTTTGCAACTTCTTCTGCAAAGTTTTCTTCTTTTTTCTCCAGACCTTCGCCTGTTTCAAATCTTACGAAACCTTTGATTGTGATGTTTGCGTTATTTGCTTTTGCTACTTCCTGAACGTATTTACCAACAGACTGTTTTCCGTCTTCTGCTTTTACATATACCTGATCCAGCAGACAGATTTCTTTCAGCTCTTTGTTGATACGGCCTGCGATCATGCCCTGGATAACCTTTTCCGGTTTCTGGGATTCTTTCGGATCGTTCATGATCTGAGCCAGCAGGATTTCTTTTTCATGAGCAATGTATTCTGCACTTACTTCGCTGTCGTTTGTGTACAGCGGTTTCAGAGCTGCAACCTGCATTGCTACGTTTTTAGCCATTTCTTTTACTGCATCGTTTACAACGTCTGTCTCAACGTCAACCAGAACACCGATCTTACCGCCCATGTGTGTATAAGAAGCTACGAAACCGTTTTCTTCTGTAACCTGTGTAAAACGACGGATGTTCATGTTCTCGCCGATGGTTGCGATCTGATGAGCCAGTTCTTCTTTTACAGTAGCGGACTCGCTGAATGTCCACTCTTCTTCCATAAATGCATCGATATCTGCTGCTTTTGTGTTCAGAGCCAGTTCTGCAACCTGTGCAACATATCCCTGGAACTTTTCATTCTTTGCAACAAAGTCTGTCTCAGCATTTACTTCTACTGCAACAGCTTTTTTGCCGTCTTCGGAAACTTTCAGCATTACGATACCTTCTGCTGCAATTCTTCCTGCTTTTTTCTGAGCGGTTGCCAGTCCTTTTTCTCTCAGGAACTCAACAGCCTTGTCCATATCACCGTCTGTAGCAGTCAGGGCTTTTTTACAGTCCATCATACCTGCTCCGGTCATCTCTCTTAACTCTTTTACCAGTTTTGCTGTAACTGCCATTTTATTTTCCTCCGGATAATAAGTGGTATATTTGCTTTGTATCTATTGATTATTCAGCTGCTTCTTCTGTTTCTGCAGCTTCTTCAGCTACTGCTTCTTCTGCACCCTGATTTGCTTCGATAACAGCGTCTGCCATCTTGGAAACGATCAGTTTTACGGCACGGATAGCATCATCATTACCTGGGATTACATAATCCAGTTCTTCCGGATCACAGTTTGTATCTGCAATACCGATCAGAGTGATACCCAGTGTATGAGCTTCCTGAACACAGATTCTTTCTTTTTTCGGGTCTACGATAAAGATAGCATCTGGAAGTTTTTTCATTTCTTTGATACCGCCAAGGTTTTTCTGTAACTTAGCCATTTCTTTTTTCAGTTCGATTACTTCTTTTTTCGGAAGTACATCAAATGTTCCATCAGCTTCCATAGCTTCGATTTCTTTTAATTTTGCAATTCTGCTCTGGATTGTTTTGAAGTTTGTGAGCATACCACCTAACCATCTTTCGTTTACGTAGTACATTCCGCAACGTTCAGCTTCTGTTTTGATAGCATCCTGAGCCTGTTTTTTAGTTCCTACGAAGAGGATTGTGCCGCCTTCAGCAGCGATATCAGCAACTGCTTTATAAGCATCGTCAACCATTCCTACAGATTTCTGCAGGTCGATGATGTAGATACCATTTCTTTCTGCGAAGATGTATTCTGCCATTTTAGGGTTCCATCTTCTTGTCTGGTGGCCGAAGTGAACACCGGCCTCTAACAGCTGTTTCATAGAAATTACGCTCATTGTATGAACCTCCTATTGGTTAATCCTCCGCATCCGTTTGTCGGGAAAACTGACCCTGTCAGCACCAATCCGCTTTTTTTCGGATACGTGTGTACTAAAAGTTACCTATGGGATTATAGCATATCCAAAACCAAAAAACAACCGTTTTTCTCAATTTTTTTAAAAAAGAGAAAAGCAGCTGTCTTTTGCATGATTTTTGTGTTGTATTTCGATTATTCTTCGTTCTCTTCCTCTGCGGGCTTTTCCTTCATATAGCCGCACTTTTCATTGGAGCAGACGATTTTCGGATTCTTTCTGCCCTTTTCCTCCAGAAACGCACCGCATTCGGGGCATTTTTCGCCCGTCGGCTTATTCCAGCTCATAAAATCACAGCCGTCGCCGTTGTGCTCGCAGCCGTAATAAATACGTCCCCTCTTGGTCTTTTTAATCAGAACCTTGCCGCCGCATTCGGGGCAGTTCACGCCTGCTTCTTCAAAATAGGGCTTTGCATTCTGACATTCGGGGAACCCCGGGCAGGCTAAGAATTTACCGTATCGACCGTATTTGATAACCATATTTCTGCCGCATTTCTCGCAGATAATATCGGTTTCCTCGTCCTTGATTTCGATTTTCTCCAGCTTCTCCGCCGCATTCTCCACGCTTTTTTTGAAATCGGGATAAAAATCACGGATAATCTGCTTCCATTCCTCCTTGCCCATTTCCACGTCATCCAAACGCTTTTCCATGTTCGCCGTGAAATCAATATCCACGATGTCGGGGAAATAGGTTTTCATGATTTCATCAACCATTTCGCCCAACTCCGTCGGGAAAAGATTTTTCGCTTCCTTCGTCACATAATGTCGTGCCTGAATCGTGGTCAGTGTAGGTGCATAGGTGGAAGGTCTGCCAACACCGATTTCCTCCAGTGTTTTAATCAGGGAAGCATCGGTATATCTTGCGGGGGGCTGTGTGAAATGCTGTTCGGGCAGAAGCTGCTCCGCCTGCAGAATATCCCCCTGTGTCAGCTTGGGAATGACTTTTTCATCCTCCTCCTCGCCCTTGCTATAGGCTTCCAGAAAGCCGGAAAAGCGCAGTCTGGAGCCGGATGCACGGAAGGTATAGTCCCCTGCCGAAAGCTTTACAGAAAGCGTATCATATACCGCAGGGCTCATCTGGCTTGCCACAAAGCGCTCCCAGATAAGCTTATAGAGGCGATACTGGTCTTTGGAAAGGGAATCTTTGATGCTTTCGGGTGTTCTGCTCACGTTTGTCGGACGAATCGCCTCGTGCGCATCCTGTGTTTTCCCCTTGGATTTATAAACGATTCTTTCAGGGTTTACAAAGGCATCCCCATAGGTTTCTTTGATAAATGCAACGGCTGCTTCGTATGCTTCATCGGAAATGCGGAAGGAGTCCGTACGGATATAAGAAACCAGACCGACCGTCCCCTCGCCCTTGACATTCACACCTTCATACAGCTGCTGCGCAATCATCATGGTTTTCTGTGTTGCCATGTTCAGGTGCTTGCTCGCCTCCTGCTGCATGGTACTTGTGGTAAAGGGGGCAACGGGCTTTTTCTGTCTGCTGCCTGTTTTTACGTCCGTAACGGCAAAATCCTTACCCTTCAAGCCGTCCAGAACTTCGTTTGTTTCTGCTTCGTTGGCAAGCTCTGTTTTTGTTTCACCCTTGCCGTAAAATTTCGCTTCAAAGCCCTTGCCATCCGCATCCTTCAGCTTTGCGCCCAGCGTCCAGTATTCTTCGGGGATAAATTCGCGGATTTCCCCCTCTCTGTCGCAAATCAGGCGCAGCGCAACAGACTGCACACGACCGCCGCTCAGACCCTTCTTCACTTTTTTCCAAAGCAGGTCACTGATAGTATAGCCCACCACGCGGTCAAGTACACGGCGCGCCTGCTGTGCATCCACTAAATCCATGTCAATATCTCTTGCTTCGGTAATGGATTTTTTTACTGCCGTTTTCGTGATTTCGTTAAACGTAATACGGCTGATGGGTTTTTCCTCACCCAGATTGAGCGCGTGAAGCAGATGCCAGCTGATGGCTTCCCCCTCACGGTCCGGGTCAGTTGCGAGGTATACCTTATCAGCAGCCTTTGCATCCTTGCGCAGCTTGCCTAAAAGCTCCCCCTTCCCACGGATGGTAATATATTTCGGTTCAAAGTCATGCTCAAAATCAATACCCATCTGGCTTTTCGGCATGTCACGCACATGTCCCATGGATGCTTCGATTTTGTAATTGTTCCCCAAAAATTTGCCGATGGTTGCCGCCTTTGCAGGAGACTCTACGATAACCAGATATTTCTTTCCTGTTTTCGCAGCCTTTTTCACCGTTGCTTTCTTTTTTGTTGTTTTCTTTGCTTCTTTTTCTGCCGTGGCTGTTTTTGCCATTCGTTTCTCACCTCAGTTTTCAATGTGCTCTGATGTAGCCTGCCTGCGGTATTTTTTCAATATAGCCGGAAAGCTCTAACAGAGACAGAATATACTGCACCTCCTGCACCTTTCTGCCAAGCCTTCTGCAAAGCGCTTCGGCGGAAATCGGGGTACTGTCCTCAATCAGATCGAAGATTTCCTTTTCCTCAGGCGAAATATTTTCCGCCGTTTTAATCTGAAATTTTACCTTTTCTGTTTCTTTATATGCAATGCCCAATGCCGACAGGATATCGCTGCCCTCCGTAATGATGGGACAGCCCTGCTTAATGAGGGCGTTCGTGCCGTAGCTTAATGCACTGGTGACATTTCCCGGGACGGCATAAACCTCCCTGCCGTAATCCAGTGCCAGATCTGCCGTGATAATCGTGCCGCTTCTCTTTCCCGCTTCGACCACCACAACCATTTTGCTCAGTCCCGCAATGATGCGGTTTCTGTTCGGGAAATTCTTAGCAACCGCAGGCATTCCGGGCGGATATTCGGAAATGACGCAGCCGTTTTCGATGATGCGCTCCATCAGCTCCTTATTTTCCGCAGGATAGCAAATATCCACACCGCAGCCGAGCACAGCAATCGTTTTTCCGCCACCATCCAGAATCCCTCTGTGTCCCTCGCTGTCAATGTCACGCGCCATGCCGCTGACCACAATCACATTGGTCTTACCCAAGTCCTTCGCAATGTCATAGGCAACCGTTGCGCCGTAACGGGAGCATTTTCTTGCACCGATGATAGCAACCGTATCAATTTCATCATCGGGAATCTCTCCGCGGACATAAATCCCAAGCGGCGGATTCTGAATTTCCCTCAGCAGTCGGGGATACCTTGGATGCCAGTAGGAATAAAAGTCAATTTCCTTTTCCTCTAATTCAATAATCCAATCGTTCAGTTGGTCTTCCTCTCTGGAAAGGAGCAGACCTTCCGTCAGCTTCTCTCCCAGAATTGCAGACCGCCGAATTGCAGAGGGTTCCGCACGCCAAACGGCTTCTGCGCTGCCGAAATGCTCCAGAAGACGATGCGCACGTTTCAAGCCGATGCCATCAATCCGCGTCAGCCACATCAGATAATATTCTTCCATACGAACACTCCTTCCCCTCTGTGAGTTACGACCTATACTATAAATGCTTTCTTTTCAAAATTCAATACCAAATTTTTTAAAACTTTAAAAATTCAGCAATTATGATGTATATAACAGATGGATTTTTGTGTTCTGATTGAAATTTTTGTGAAAAATTGTTATGATGTAAAAAAATTGTTCAAAAACAAAAAGAAAAGAGGCTTCGAAATGCTTTCCATTATAAAATCAGCTGCACTCCTCGGCATCGACAGCTATCCTGTCGAGGTTGAGGTAGACCTGAGCAACGGTCTGCCCGCCTTTGATATTGTCGGTCTGCCCGATTCCGCAGTGAAGGAATCGCGTGAGCGTGTACGTACCGCTATCCGCAACGCAGGCTTTTCCTTTCCCGTTAAGCGAATTACTGTCAATCTTGCTCCTGCCGATACAAAAAAGGAAGGGGCAGCCTTTGATTTACCCATCGCACTGGGAATTCTTTCTGCCTGCAATCTTTTTTCCGCAGAAAAAATAGAGGATGCCCTCATTACAGGGGAGCTTTCTCTGGATGGGTCTGTGCGCCCTGTCAACGGCGTTCTGCCCATGCTGTATGATGCTCTGCGCCGTGGCATTTCCGCTTCCTTCGTTCCCTTTGAAAATGCAGAAGAAGCGGCTCTGGTAGAAGGAATGACAGTCTATCCCGTTCATTCCGTGAAGGAGATTGTCGCACACCTTTCGGGCAGCACGCAGATTACACCCTATCATAAGGAAGGTAATGCCTTTTCCCTTACCCAAACGGATATACCTGATTTGGATTTTTCTCATGTAAAGGGGCAGGAAAACGCCAAACGTGCCATGGAAATCGCTGCGGCAGGCGGACATAACATCCTTCTCATCGGGCCGCCGGGCTCAGGGAAAACCATGCTCGCCAAGCGTCTGCCTACTATTCTGCCCGATTTAAGCTTCGAGGAAAGCATTGAAATCACAAAGATTTACAGCGTAGCAGGACTTCTGAAGGAGAAAAATTCTTTGGTCAGAACAAGGCCCTTCCGCTCTCCCCATCATACCATTTCCGCCTCTGCATTGACTGGCGGCGGCAGAATTCCGCGTCCGGGCGAAATTTCTCTGGCGCATCACGGGGTACTGTTTTTAGATGAGCTGCCTGAATTTCAGCGCAATGCGCTTGAGGTTATGCGCCAGCCTCTGGAGGACGGCAAGGTCACGATTGCGCGCGTCAACGGCACACTGACCTTTCCATCCGATTTTATGCTTGCGGCAGCGATGAACCCCTGCCCCTGCGGCTATCTGGGCAACAGTGAGAAATGCCATTGCTCTGCGAATGAAATCATGAAATACCACAGAAAAATCAGTGGCCCTCTTTTGGATCGTATTGATTTAATGGTAGAAATGCCACCCGTTGCGTATGAGGAACTGGACAGCACTATCCCTGCGGAATCCTCCGCCACCATTAAGGAGCGTGTTGTCTGCGCGCATAAAATTCAGCTGGAGCGCTTCCGGAACGAAGGCATTTTCTTTAATGCGCAGATGAATGCGGCACAGATTGAAAAATACTGCGCTTTGCGCGAAGAGGATAAGGAACTGTTGCGTACCGCCTTCGCAAGAATGGAATTAAGCGCACGCGCCTACCATAAAATCCTTAAGCTGGCGCGCACTGCCGCTGACCTTTCGGGTGATGCGCAGATTACACGAAAGCATCTGCTTGAGGTGCTGCAGTATCGCTCTCTGGACAGAAAATATTTATTATAAAATTATAAAATCCTGATTTCGACTTAAATGAGTGAGGTAATTTACAAATGATGATTTATTCTAAACGACAAATGTCTGATACTTTTCTGATTGCTGTCCTGCTTGCTGTGGTTGGCGGTTCTCTGGATGCCTATAGCTATGTAGCAAGAGGACATGTTTTCGCCAACGCGCAGACGGGGAATATCGTCCTGTTCGGTCTGCATTTGGCAGATCGCGAATGGATGCAGGCAGGAACGTATATTATCCCTGTGCTTGCCTTTGTGCTGGGTATCTTCATTGATGAATGGATAAAAAAATTCATCTCCCCCCTGCCGAAGGTACACTGGCGGCAGATTGTATTGCTCTTTGAAATTGCGATGCTTTCAATCGTAGCGTGGCTCCCCTTCGGAGAAAGGCACGATATAGTTGCAAACGTGTTGGTTTCCTTTGTCTGCTCCATGCAGGTGCAAAGCTTTCGTAAGGTACATGGCTTGCCCTATGCCTCCACAATGTGTACGGGCAATCTCCGTAGCGGTACAGAGCTATTGTTTCGTTTCGTGCAGAGCGGCGATAAGGAGCTGCGCTATAAAAGCCTGCATTATTACGGCGTGATTTTCTTCTTCATCCTCGGCGCAGGCTGTGGTGCGCTTGTCACACAGCATTTCGGCAGCACCACTATCGTCTATTGCAATATTCTCCTGCTTCTGACCTGTGCACTGCTTTCCATTGAGCATGTGGAGGAATAAGAAATCCGATAAACCGGATAAACTAAAAAGACCTTACCCATTCGTGAAAATGAGCAAGGTCTTTTTTTATTATGTGTTTTGATTATTTATTATGCTTTTCAATCGCTTCTGTCATGCGTTCCAGTCCTGTTTTAATGATGCTGCGCGGCATTGCAAGGTTCAGACGAACATACCCTTCCGCATTGCCGACGAACAAATCATTGCCGCCTTCCAGCAAAACGCCTGCGTTATTTGCAAAGAATCCGGGCAGATCCACAACATCCGGCAGGCAGCCCTTCAGATTCACCCAGGCAAGATAGGTTGCTTCGGGAACAGAGAACACAGCCGCAGGCAGATGCTCCGCCAGATATTCCTTTACAAATATAAAGTTTTCATCCAAATACGTCTTAAATTCCGCAAGCCATTCATCGCATTTCTCATACGCCGCCTGATGTGCAACAACGGAAAGCGGATTAACAAAGCCTACGATTTTATCCCGTTTGCAGAAAATCTTCCGCAGCTGTGTATCTCGAATGATGATATCAGAGAACATCAGCCCTGCCATATTGAAGGTCTTGCTGGCAGACATGCAAGTAATCAGCTTGCCGTAATCGGGCATAACCTTCCCCATAGGAATATGCTTTCTGCCGTTTCTGATGATATCGCAGTGGATTTCATCAGAAATAAGCCAGAGATTATGCTTCTCCACGATTTCCGCTACCCGCTTCAATTCTTCCTCTGTCCACATTCTGCCGGAGGGGTTATGGGGGTTGCACCAGAGCACCAGCTTCACCAGAGGGTCTGCCGCTTTTTTGGCAAAATCATCAAAATCAATTGTAAAGTAGCCGTTTTTATCAATCTTCAAATCGGAGCAGACATATTCCACACAGTTATATTCTGCGGCATGCTGAAAATAGCCATACGCAGGTGCAACCATTAGAACCTTTTCATTCTTTGTCAGCAAAGATTCCAGAAGCTGATACAGCGCAGGAATAATCCCTGGAGAAAAGGTCAGTTCTTCCTTCGGGAAGTCCCAATCGTACATTTTTCTGCACCATGCAGAAAATGCCTGATAGTAATCATCACTGTAAACACAGCTATAGCCGAAAATACGCTTCTCTACCCTTTTCTTAATGGCTTCACAGATTTCGGGAGGTGTCGCAAATTCCATATCCGCAACCCACATTCTGACAAATTCATCATCCGCATAGGGAAATTTCATTTCAGGGCCTGCATGGAAAATATAGCCACGAAAGCCGTCCGTATTGAGCGCATTCGTATTTCTTCTGTCGATAATTTCATCAAAATTGTACTTCATGTAACCACTCCTTTGTATCTGTTTTCCTCTGTCGCCGTCAGCATTTCTGCCTGTTCAAAGTATAAAGGAAAATTTTCCGCAAAGCAATTAATTCTTAGCATTTTTATAGATTTTCTATGAACCGCTTATTTCCCAAGTATGTCTTTAATTTCTTCCAGCGTTTCCGCAAAAAAGATGCCCTTTTGCCGTTCCGCAGAGGAAAGCCCCTTTTCAATCATAAGAGAGAGCAGATGCTTCAGATCATCGTAGTATCCATTCAGATTATACAGAATACAGGGTGCATTCAACTGATTCAGGGCAACCTTGCTTATAATTTCAGAAATTTCCTCCAGCGTGCCTGTGCCGCCCGGAAATGCAATAAACGCATCCCCAAGGGCAATCATTTTCGCCTTCCGTTCGGACATATCCTTTGTAACAATCAATTCTGTCAGCCCATTGTACTGGAAGCCTGCATCCATGAAAAACTGCGGTTCTACGCCTGTTACTTTGCCGCCGGCTTCAAGGACAGCCTTTGCAAGCTCACCCATCAGCCCTGTTTTCGAGCCGCCATATACCAGTGCATTGCCGCTTTCACCAACCCAATGCCCCAATGCCTGCACTGCCTCACGCAGACGGTTGTCATTGCCTTCATTTGCTCCAAGGTATACAGTAATATTCATTCTTATTCTCCTTCTTCCTCAAAAAAAGTAACACAAAAAAGAACCAACCGATTCTTCGGTCAGTCCTTTTGATTTTTCATTAAAAAATTCGTCTTGCTGTTACATATGTATTTGCGCTGTAGCCGCTGTTCAGATTTGTTACGGTAACACCGTTGCCCTTTCCATCCGTTGAATGAACGTATGTACCGTCACCGCAATAAATGCCGACATGGCTGATACTGCTGTTTCCACCTGTATTAAAAAATACCAAATCGCCTGCCTGCAGATTCGCCTTGGAAACCTCTACGCCGTTGCTCGTCATAGATGCAGAAGAACGACTCAATGTGATGCCGAAATTTTTATAAACAGCGTATACAAAGCCGGAGCAATCTACGCCTGTGTTCAGATTCGTGCCGCCCCATACATAAGGCGTACCGATGAACTGCTTGCCGTATGCAACCACCGCAGCACCCTTTGCAGATGCTGTATTGCTTGTAGTGTTATCAGGCTTTTCGCCTGTTTTCACAGTCAGGTAATCTGCGGAAACATATCCCTTCTGCCCTGCATCTGTCACAATGCTGACCCAATCCTGTCCAGCACGTTCCACATCAACAATCGTACCGGAAGGAAGAACCGTCAGCACCTCTGCACTTGTGGATGCTTCCTTGCGCAGCTTTAAGCCGGAGCCTGCTGTTACCACGCCGTAGGTATCCTCTGCTTTTGTTGTTGCGCTTACAGGTGCAGCTGTGGTTTCGCTGCTTACCTTGGAAACATACTGCAACAGATTGCCGGAAACATAATCTTTGCTGACATAAGCAGAACCGCCGTTATAGGAAACACGATACCAATCGTCATTCTGTCCTGTTACGGTGACTGCTTCCCCGCTGCTGAATTTTTTCAGAGAATTGGAGGCTGTAGTTGCCTTTTCTCTTAGGTTAACACCGGAGCCGGTAATGCTGCCATCTGCCTTTGTTACGGAGAAATAATCTGCGAATACATAACCGGTTGCACCGTTATAGGAAATCTTGAACCAGTTATCAACCTTATCCAGAACGGTATATTCCGTACCCTTGTTAATTTTACCTAACACATTTGCACCTGTACTTGCCCCTGCGCGGACATTTACATTTGTACCGGAAGCCTGTCCCACGTTTGCCGCGAACGCAGTTACAGTACTCAGCACAACAAGTGCAGCTGTGACACAAAGCTGTTTCATTACTTTATTTAAACCCATTGGAATCTCCTCCAAACCATTTTCCGTCATAATTGTTACAAATCTATTACATTCAGTATAAAAAAAAGTAATAAATCTGTCAATAGTTTTCTGTCGACAGAACCTGTATTTTCTGATTTTTCCGAAGGAAAAGGCTACAGAAAATACTCATTTTCCGTAACCTTTCGGTATTCCCTCTTTCTTAGGATTTCTTTAAGATTTCTTCTTTGAATTTTCCGTTTTCATAGAAAAGCTCACCATCGGCATAGATTTTACCTTCCTTTGTCATGTCATTGATCATGTCCCAATGGATAGCAGATTCGTTTTTGCCGCCTGCCTCCCGAAAGGCTTCGCCAATCGCCATGTGCATGGAACCGCCGATTTTTTCATCAAACAGGATATTTTTCGTGTGCCGCTGAATCCCGTAATTCGTGCCGATGGCAACCTCGCCGAAATAACGGGAGCCTGCATCGGTGTCCACATAGGACAGCAGGGTGTCCAACATTTCTTCATTTTTGCAGGAAACATCCACAATGCGTCCCTTTTCTACCGTCAGGCGTACCTCGTAAAATTCATTCCCATTCATGATGGCGGGATAGGAAAAGGTGATATAGCCGTTAATCCCATCCTCCACAGGAGAGGTAAAAATTTCACCGTCAGGGAAATTGGCATCCCCGCAGCAGTTAATCCATTTTCTGCCTGCCACGTTCACGAAAATATCTGTATCCTTAGAAAGAATATGCAGTTCCTTCTTTCCATCCAGATAGCTTGCCCATTTTTCCTGCCATGCCGCCATTTCCTGCCATTTTGCAACAGGATCTTCCTCGTAAAGATAGCCTGCGGTGTAAACGAAATCCTCATATTCCTCCAGGCTCATGCCTGCATTTTGGGCATCCCCGTTGGTCGGGAACTGTGTGCCGCACCAGCGCAGCTCACCCGTTCCCATGCGTTCGGAATAAATCTTGCGGTTGTCCTTATTCGCCAGACGCTTCTGTTTCAGTCGCTCCGCTTCGATGGACTGCATGGTCTTTGTGTTTTCGCTGCCCCATGCGCTGATCCAGACATCGCTTTTTGCGCAGGCACCAAAACGAATATTTTCTCTGGCATATTGCTCCTCTGTCCCATTTTTCAGAAGCTCCGCATCCACATCGGGAACGTCAATATAATATTCCACCAGCGCGCCCGCTTTCACTGCCGCCCTTGCGACTGCCTTGATAAACGGCAATGCCGCATCCTCCGCGGAAATAGCAACGCGGTCGCCTTTTTTCACCTTTGTTGAATAATTTACCAGCACATCTGCCAGCTTTTCTAATCTTTCGTCCTTCATACCCTCACG
>OGHJ01003165.1_pt1 | contig 12434 bp, 10 predicted proteins | sample 1571351 | NCBI WGS metagenome assembly OGHJ01 (sample SAMEA2582037, study PRJEB24529) | metagenome | biome: Human gut stool | place: China | collected 2011 | reverse complement strand
GCTGCCGTCCAGAACAGTCTCCTCAGAGGGAGCCACGCCTCCAACCGTCAGAACGGTGATGCCCTCCTGTCCCTCCACAGCAGAGAGGGATGCGTAGCCAATGGCACCAGGGGTGGTGCGGACCGCCTCAATAACGGCGCCGGTGGAACTTAGCTCCTGGGCCAGGACGCAGGCATCCTCCGTGTCCGTGATGGACTCAAAGCCATCCCGGGTACCGGAACCAGACTCACGGCCAATGACAGCGACAGCGCCGGCGGTACCGCCCACACCAGACCAGTCGGTGATCTCACCGGTGAAGATCTTGCCGATCTGCTCCACTGTCAGATCCGCCACCTTGCTGTCGGCATTGACGATGACAGCGATACCGTCCAGCGCCACGATGGTCTCAGTCAGACCGCCGGCTTTCTCCTCGTCCTTCAGGGCGCGGGAGGCAAGGCCGATGTCGGCGCTGCCGTTACTGGCAGCCTCAATGCCTGCGCCGGAGCCGGTAGGATCATAGGTGACGGTGACGCCGCTGTTGTCGGCCATGAACTGCTCACTCAGGGCGCCGATGACCTTTTCCATAGAGGTGGAGCCATTGGTGGACACGCTGCCGGAGAGGGCGGTCTCAGCCGGAGTCTCCGTCTGCGCGCTGCTGTCGGTGTTCGTGTCAGCAGACGTTTCCGTCTTGGAGCCGCAGCCGGTGAGGGCCGCCAGGCTCAAGGCCAGGGTCAAAATCAATGCAAGTGTCTTTTTCATGTTTGTCTTCCTCTTTTATTTGATATTTGGGTTTTCCCCTTTTCACAATTGTCAGTGTACCGGCTGTATGTAAAAGGCAAAAGACAAACCATGTAAAATCCATGTCAAATCGTTCCGCAAATCACTTCTCTGCTGAAAAAAGCAGAGAAAAAGCGTCTTTCCGCAATGCGGAAAGACGCTTTTTGAAGCACAAACAGTCGATTCGGTTATCGCTGACCCTTGTCGTAGGGAATGCCCTCCGCCTTGGGCGCGCGGGAATTCTTGGAGGTAAAGGCCAGCACGATCAGGGAGATGATGTAGGGCAGCATATTGTAAACGGAACTGGGAAGGTTCATGGCCTTCAGGAAGGCAAAGCCGGTGTAGACGTTGCCCAAGGCCCGGAAGAAGCCGAACAGCAGCGCTGCCAGCGCGATGCGCTGGGGCTTCCACTGGCCGAAGATCATCACCGCCAGAGACAGGAAGCCGAAGCCAGCCACGCCGTACTCAAACCGCCACTCGGACACACCGGCGGTGATGAACACGATGCCGCCCAAGCCGCCCAAGAAACCGGAGATCAGCACACCGGCCCAGCGCATTTTATAGACGTTGATACCCACGCTGTCCGCCGCCTGAGGATGCTCGCCGCAGGCCATGAGCCGCAGGCCGAACCGTGTCTTGTACAGCAGCACATAGGAGGCTACCAGCAAAAGCGCCGTAATGAGCATGAACCAGCTGAACTCAAAGGAGCCGATGCTCACGGTAAATGCCTTTTTGGCACCGGCGTACTGAATGATGGAGGACACGTCATCGGGATTGGCCGCAGTGTTGATGGCCTTGACGATGACGGTGGCCCCGGCGGTGCCCAGCAGGTTCAAAGCTGTGCCTACCAGCGTCTGATCTGCCTTGAAGTTGATACAGGCCACAGCCAGCAGGCAGGAATACACCATGCCCACCGCGGCGGAAACCAGCACCACTGCCAGAATCGTCGCAAAATGAGAGCTGTTCTCTCCCAGATAGCGCATCGTCAGAGCGCCGCCCAGAGCGCCCATGATCATGATGCCCTCCAGGCCCAGATTGATCACGCCGGAGTGCTCGGAGAAGCAGCCGCCCAGAGCCACCAGGATCAGCACGGAGGCAAAGATCAGGGTATATTGCAGCAGCAAGCTCATGCCTGATCGCCTCCTTTCCCGTTGGCCGCATCTTGTTCCGCGGCAGCCTTGGCCTTCAGAGCCGCCTTTTCCTCCCGTTTGGCAATGGAGCTGTTCATCATATGCTTCATGAACAGCACGAAGCCGCAGAGATAAATGATGATGGACGAGATCAGATCGGAGATCTGGGCGCAGTACATGGACTTATCCACATACGCGCCTCCGGCGGTGATGTGCTGGATGAAGAAGGATGCCAGCACCGTCCCCAGAGGATTCAGTCCCCCTAAGAAGGCGGCGGCAATGCCGTTGAAGCCCATGGCGGGAACGGAGGAGGTAGAGCACTGCCACTGCTCGTAGCCGGTGAGGTACAGCAGCGCCGCACCCATGCCGGCCAGCGCACCAGAGATCACCAGGCTCAGGATCACGTTTCGCTTTTCCGCCATGCCGCAGTATTTGGCGGCGTTGCGGTTGAAGCCGGTAGCCTTCAGCTCATAGCCGAATCTGGTCTTATCCAGTACGATCCAGATCAGAATCGCCATCACAATGGACAGGGGGATGGCCAGACCCACATACTGATTCTTGTTGAACAGCGCCCCCAATCCCAGAGAGGGCAGCACAGCAGAGGGGTTGTTGTTGGCCAGCACGATGGTGTAGGGGCTGGCGGCCTCTTTCACCGTGGTCAGCAGCATATTGGTCAGGTAGAGGACGATCCAGTTCAGCATGATGCCGGAGATGACCTCGTTGACGTTGCAATAGGACTTCAGCACACCGGAGATGGCCCCCAGCACTGCGCCGCCGGCCATAGCCACCAGCAGGCAGGGCAGCCAGCTCCAGCCCAAACCCAGCGCCGCGTACAGGCTCAGTGCCACGCCGAAGCAGTACTGGCCCGCAGCGCCGATGTTGAACAGGCCCACCTTATAGGCAAACAGGATGGACAGCGAGCACATCAGCAGCGGTGCGGTCTTGACCAGCGTGTTGCCCAGATATTTCAGCTGGGAGGATGTCTTTTTATAGGTCAGGAAGTTTTTGACCACAGTAAGGATCGCCTCGCCGGCGCCAGCGGGATTGATGACCAGCAGCACGAGATAGCCGAGGAACAGACCCAGCACGATGCACAAAAGAGAGGCCAGCAGCGATTGGAAGCCGTTGCTCTTGAAAATATTCTTTTTCATGCCTTCACCTCGTCTCTCTTGGCACCGGCCATGTAGAGGCCCAGCTCCTCCTGGGTGGTGGTTTTCGGGTCCAGCTCGCCCACGATCTCACCCTCGTACATCACAAGGATGCGGTCGGGTACGTCCATGACCTCGTCCAGCTCCAGACTCACCAGCAGCACCGCCTTGCCCTCGTCCCGCTGGGCGACCAGCTGACGGTGGATGTACTCAATGGCGCCAACGTCCAGACCGCGGGTGGGCTGGACTGCCACCAGCAGCTCCGGATCCTTGTCGATCTCCCGGGCCACGATGGCCTTCTGCTGGTTGCCGCCGGACATGGAGCGGGCAATGGTAACAGGGCCCTGACCGGAGCGCACGTCATACTGCTCGATCAGCCGCTCCGCGTAGCCGCGGATGTTCTTCCGCCGCAGGAAACCCGCCTTGTCGGTGAATTCCGGCTCAAAGTACCGCTGGAGTACCATGTTGTCCTCCAGAGAATAGTCCAGCACCAGACCGTGCTTATGCCGGTCCTCAGGGATGTGGCTCATGCCCATGGTGCTCCGCTTGCGGATGGAGGTGTGGGTGATATCCTGCCCGCAGAGGAAAAGCTCGCCGGACACCAGCGGTTCCAGACCGGTCAGGCCGTAGACCAATTCCGTCTGGCCGTTGCCGTCGATACCCGCAATGCAGACGATCTCGCCCCGCCGTACCTGGAAGGACACATTCTTCACGGCGTTGTTCTTGTGGACCTTGGAGGCCATGGTCATATTCTTGACCTCCAGCACCACGTCTCCCGGCTCCGCAGGCTTCTTTTCCACATGGAAATTGACGTTGCGGCCCACCATCATGGCGGACAGCTCCGCCGGGGTGGTGTCTTTCGTATTGACGGTGCCGATGTACTTGCCCTTGCGGAGCACGGTGCAGCGGTCCGCCACCGCCATGATCTCCGCCAGCTTGTGAGAGATAAAGAGGATGGACTTCCCCTCCGCCGCCAGATTCTTCATGATCTGCATCAGCTCGTCGATCTCCTGAGGCGTCAGCACGGCGGTGGGCTCGTCGAAGATCAGGATCTCATTGTCCCGGTACAGCATTTTCAGGATCTCGGTGCGCTGCTGCATACCCACGGTGATGTCCTCGATCAAAGCGTCCGGGTCCACATGGAGACCGTACTTCTCGCTGAGGGCCAGCACCTTTTCCCGGGCCTCCTTCTTCTGAAGGAAACCGTGCTTCGTAGGCTCCACGCCCATGATGATGTTGTCCAGTACCGTAAAGCAGTCCACCAGCTTGAAGTGCTGGTGCACCATGCCGATGCCTAAGTCGTTGGCGTCATTGGGGTCCTTGATGGAGACCTCCTTGCCGTCCTTCTTGATCGTGCCCTCCTCCGGCTGATACAGGCCGAACAGCACGCTCATCAGCGTGGACTTGCCCGCGCCGTTTTCGCCCAGCAGGGCATGGATCTCACCCTTTTTCAGCTGAAGGGTAATGTCATCATTGGCGATGATGCCTGGGAACCGCTTCGTAATGTGGAGCATTTCGATGGCGTAATTCGTTTCCAAGTCAAACCGCCCTCCTTCCGTTTTAATGGCCCGCCGCGAGGATCTTGCGGGGACGGAAACCATATTCATTTACCGGCAGCGGCATATTGCCCTCACATCCAGTATTACGTTCAGTATACTATAACTCCGCTCAAAAAGAAAGGCAAATCGACGGCCGGAATCATTTTTTTGAAGAGTGGTCTCCTCAGGGCGCTTCCATCGGGAGACTCGTCCGCTTTCCGCAAACTGTTCCCGAAAAGACTGCCAGCCGCTTCAACATCCGAAATGCCCCATTCCACCAGGGTGCCAATGGTTTTCCGTACCTCCTTCTTTTGGCGGATAAAAAAGGAACGTCCTTTCGGACGTTCCTTTTCGCGTATGGATTTGCGTTCTGCGCTTAGCCCTTGATAGCGCCCTGGTCCTCCACAGCGATCACGGTGGCGAAGTCAGAGGGAGCCTTGCTCACATCGTTGGAAACGGTGATCTTGCCGTCGAACATATCCTTCACCATGGCCTTGTAGTCATCCTGCGTGAAGCTGTCAGACCACTGAGTGCCCTCACCCATGGGGATCTGGACATAGTTCAGCTCGGGATCATCGCCGGACACCAGACCCAGAGTAGCGATCTTGCCCTTGTAAGCATCCCAGTTGCCGTTGACGATAACGTCAGTCAGGGTGTCATAGGTGGTGGGATACAGACCCTTCATAGCGGAGGTGACGGTCATGCCTTCCACGCCGGCGTAGCCAGCGATGACGCCAGCCTGGTCAACGTCCACGCCGATGACCTTGGCGCCAACCTTCTTGGCAGCGTCCACAGCGGAGGTGTAGATACCGCCGCCGCAGGCGAAGACGACCTCAGTGCCGCCGGCATACCAGGTATCCATCACAGCGGTGATATCGGCATCGCCGAAGAACTGACCGCCATAGACATAGTTCAGGCTCACATCAGTCAGGCCCAGATCGGCAGCAGCGGCGTCAACGCCCTGCACGAAGCCGTAGCCATAACGGACAACAGCGGGAACAGCCATGCCGCCCAGGAAGCCCAGGTTCTTGTAGCCCAGCTTCACAGCAGCGTAACCGGCCATGTAGCCGCACAGCTCTTCCTGGTACACAGCGCAGTACACGTTGCTCATATCAACGTACTTGTTCAGATCCCAGTTGCTGGGGTTGAAGTCATAGGACTCACCAGCATTGGCAACAGCGGTCTCCAGCAGATCGCCGGCAGCTACGTCCAGTGCGATGAACTTCACATCGGGGAACTCGGGAGCAGCCTCAACAATGGCGCCGCCGAAAGCATAGCCGGGCATCACGATGACATTGTAGCCCTCGTCAGCGGCCTTCTCGATCATAGCCACACGGTCAGCGGTGTTGTCGCCGGCGGGCTTGAAGTAGCTGAACTCCACACCGTTGTCCTCAGCGAATGCCTTGCAGGCCTCATAGGTGGTCTGGTTGAAGGACTGGTCGGTGATGTCACCGTAGTCGGTGATCATTGCGACCTTATAGGCGCCCTCGTTCTCTGCGGGCTGCTCGGTCTTCTGGTCAGGTTCATCGGTCTTGGTATCGTCGGTCTTCTTATCACCGCAGGCTACCAGGGACAGAGACATGACCAATGCCAGAGTCAAAGCAAGAAACTTCTTCATTGGAATCTACCTCTTTCATGTTTTCTCCTTTTAACGTCCGCTCCCGCTCTGAAACGCACCGTGCCGTGTTCCCCGGAGGGATCACAGCCTATGTATGGCTTCGGAAGCCGGGTGCAAGCTCTTTAAAAGGGTCGACCTCAAGGGTCTATGTCATTATAACAATTTCACCCGGGCAATGCAATAAGAAACCCGAATTGTTTTCAATTTTGCCATATCTTTCACGCATAAAAGAACACCCCGCCCGGGATCGGGCGGGGTGTTCCCTTCAGGAAGCGTTAACAGTCTATCGGCCTCAGTCCGCCATCTTCACGGCGACTTCCAGCGCAATCTTCATCATGTTGGTGAACGTGTTCTGCCGGTCCGCCGGGGACAGCTCCTCCCCCGTCACCAGATTGTCGGAGATGGAGCAGATGGCCAGCGCCCGCTTGCCGGTGTAGGCAGCGTTGCAGTACAGGGCCGCAGTCTCCATCTCCACCGCCATGACGCCCATCTTCTGGAAGCGCATGTTCCGTCCGGCGGCATCGTAGAAGGTGTCGGAGGAATAGAGGTTTCCCACCGGCATCTTCACCCCCAGCTCCTTGGCGCTTTCCACTGCCGCCATCAGCAGATCGAAGTCCGCAATGGGGGCAAAGGTGCCGCCCAGCTCATACTGCTCCAGATAAGCGGAGTTCGCGCAGGCGCCCTGACCGGCCACCACGCTGCCCAGCTCCAGATCTGCCCGCAGGGCTCCGGCACTGCCCACCCGGATGATATTCTCCACATCATACTGGGTATACAGCTCGTAAGAATAAATACCGATGGAGGGCATACCCATACCGGAGGCCATGACGCTCACCGGCACGCCCTTATACAGGCCGGTATAGCCCTGAACGCCCCGGACGTTGTTTACCAGTTTCAAATCCGTCAGGAAGGTCTCCGCGATGAACTTGGAGCGCAGGGGGTCTCCGGGCATCAGTACGGTTTTGGCGAAATCGCCCTTCTTGGCTTCATTATGCGGCGTTCCCATAGTATCCTCCTTTTATTTTTCCATGGCCTTTACGGCCTTCACGATGCGGCTGGTGCCCAGACGGGAAGCCCCCAGATTGATGAAATCCTCCGCATCCTGCAAATTGGCGATGCCGCCGGCAGCCTTGATCTTCACATTGGGGCCCACGTGCTTGGCGAACAGGGCCACGTCCTCACGGGTGGCGCCGCCCCCGCCGAAGCCGGTGGAGGTCTTGATGTAGTCCGCACCGGAGGCGGTGACGATCTCGCACAGCTTGATCTTCTCCTCATCGGTGAGGAAGCAGCACTCGATGATGACCTTCAGCAGCTTGCCGTGGCAGGCCTCCTTTATGGCCTTGATCTCCGAGAGCAGCTCGTCCCATTTCCGGTCCTTCACCCAGCCGAGGTTGATGACCATGTCCACTTCCTCCGCGCCGTTGCTCACGGCGTCGGCGGCCATGAAGCACTTGGCCGCGGTGGTGTCATAGCCGTTGGGGAAGCCGATGACGGTGCAGATGGGCAGCTTGCCCGCCACATACTCCGCCGCCTGCTTCACATAGCTGGCGGGGATGCACACGCTGGCGCAGCCGTACTTCATGCCGTCATCGCAGATGGCCTTGATCTCGTCCCAGGTGGCCGTCTGGGCCAGAAGCGTGTGATCGCACTTGCTCAAAATGTCTTTCAGTTCCATTTTAAGTCACTCCTTATCATAAAGTTAAGTTTGTTTCTTCGATACGTTTATCATACCAGTTTTTTTGATCGCTGTCTACCGTCCATCTCCCCTCTTTTGCCCAACGCTCCGGCGTCTTGCAATCCGGTCCATTCGGTGCTACAATGTAGGCCACCAAATCCAAAAGGAGCCTTTTTCATGAAAAAACGACTGTTATCCGCGCTGTGCGCGGTGATGCTTCTCATCTGCGCCGTCCCCATGGCCAGCGCCCAAACCGGGGATGCTGCCCGCCGGGCCGATGCCCTGACGGTGCTGCACCTGCTCTCCGAGGATCCCAGCCGGGATCTGACGAAGCCCGCCACCCGGGCCCAGGCCGCCGTGCTGCTGGTTCGTCTTGCCGGCGGCGAGAAAAAACCGGACACCGACGGCTGGTTCGCCGGCTTCCGGGATGTGCCGGACTGGGCCAGAGCCGCCGTGAACTACGCCAACCGCCGGGGTTGGGTCTCCGGCGTCAGCAACGTACAGTTTGATCCCAACGGTCACCTGAACGCCGACGCCTGGTGCGCCATGCTGCTGCGGATGCTGGGCTACAGCGACAAGACCGGGGACTTTGAGATCTCCGACGCCGCGGCCTTCGCTTGGCGGATCGGGCTCACCGGCCGCCAGCTAACGGGCATCCTCTCCATGGGCGATCTGGCGGAAGCCATTTATGACGCGCTGGATTTCTGTTATAAGGGAACGGAAACAACGGTGCTCTCCCGCCTGATGGACCTCGGTGTCTGCACTGCCTCCGCCGCCAACGCTCTGGGCCTGCTGAACAAGGACTATACCGCCCGCCAGCTGGCGGACCGCTGCCTCTCCGCCGCCTTCCAGCTCAGCCTGTATGAGACAGAGGAGCAGGTCCACGATGAGGTCTCCTCCGCCGACGCCAGCGGCTTCTTCATCAGCGCCGACGGTCTGGCCGTCACCAACTATCACTCCATCGAAGATTCCATCAAGGCCACCGCCACCCTCCTCAACGGAGAAACCTACGAGGTAGAGCGGGTCCTCTACTACGATACCGGTATCGACATCGCCGTAATCAAGGTCTCCCGGACCAATCAGTCCCGCCGCACCACCTCCGCTTTCAACTATCTGGATCTGGTGGGCACGGCGGACATCCGCCCCGGCGATCCGGTGTACGCCATCGGCAACCCTCTGGGTCTGGGGCTGGCCATCAGCTCCGGCATCATCGGCTCCACCGCTCATGAGCTGGACCGTTATGCCCTGCCCTGCATTGTCAACTCCGCCGACATTTCCCGGGGCAGCAGCGGCGGCGTGCTGATGAACGCCCACGGTCAGGTCATCGGCGTCACCTCCGGCGCTTATACCTATGGCAACAATATGTATCTGGCTGTCCCTGTGGACCCGGTGATGGCCGCCGACCTGACGGTTTCCGGCTGGACCTTGAAGGAGGTCAAGGCCATCGAAGCCGCCAAGGACAAGGACTGAGCTTTTCCGCTTGTAAAGGAGTGATCCCATGAAACGCATCCTGACCCTGTTGATGGCCGTTTCCCTGCTGCTGTGTCTGGCAGCCTGCGGCCAACCAGCAGATCACGCCCCGGAGCAGCCGCCCCAGCAGGCAGAGCCATCCGAGCCTCCCGCCCAGACCGAACCCCCCGCCTTAGAAGGCGAGGCCCTCTCCGTCCTTCCCGCAGAGGATGCCGGTCTGACGGAGGGCAGCTATGACGCTTACCGGGAGACGGACCCCATGACCGAGATCGTTCTCCTGCCCACCCGTTCCGTCACGGACTTCCACTATTTCATCGTAGGTTTCCGGGAGGGCGGCGACCAGCTCACGCTCACCCGCGATGATGACCTCTACACGGCGGATGCCCTTTCCCCGGACCGTCCCCTCCTGCTGGCCATTCCCTTTGTGGAAACGCTCCCTAACCGGGGCGTCTCCTATGTGGACGCGGACGGTGCCCTCCGCCAGTACGCCATTGTGGAAAGCGGAAAGGACGGCACCATCTTCCTGATGGAAGAAGCCTTTGACTCCTCAGCCTAAACAGACAAGAACCGTATAAAAGGTCCCCGGAGCGCTGCTCCGGGGATCTTTTTATAGATGATCTTTTCGCTCCTTTTTCGGCTCCGGGCAGAGGAAATACCGGGTCATAATGATACCCAAAATGACAAGGATCACCTGGAAAACATCCACAGGCCAAATAGCTCCGTTGCCGCCTCCCCCGCCGCCGGAGCCGCCCTCCGAATTCCGGTACAGCTTTATCAGCTCCCCTGTATCCAACTGGCTGCCTTCCGCATCATAGTAAGCCACGGATATGCTGCCGAAAAAGCCAGCCTTGCCCTGCTCCTCCGTCACCGGGATCACCTGAAGGATACTCTTGGCCGCCGTTCCCTCATACACCGGCGCCAGTGTGCTGATGTCCGGCAGGATCTCCTCCTCGCCGTCATAAGCAGGCGGACGGTACCCGGGAAATACCCGGAAGCTGGCAGCCTCCTTCGGCCAGTTTGCGGTATAGATCTCCAGGTACCGCTGTCTGCCTATCTGGATCAGGCTCGTATTCACAATGGGACAGGTGTCATATTCTCTGCTCCGAAAGCGGTATCCGCCAAACAAGCCCCGCTGGAATTGATAAATGCCCTGCCGCTCAAACGTTCCATTCTGTTCCAGCCGGTACAGAACAAACATCCGATCCTTTACCGTCGCAGTTTCCAGAACATCCACCTCTCCGTGATACGGAAATCCAGAAATGGATACCAGATCCTCCCGGATGATCTCCTTCATCTCCGCCGTGTCGGTCAGGTCATAGCAGTATTCCAGCCGATACAGCCCTACCAGGCACAGCAGCGTCGCCGCCACGGACAAAACGGCCCCCAGCCGCTGCTGCCAACGGAGCCGCTTCAAAAAATTCAGCTTCGGCGGCGGCGCTTTTTCCGCTTTCAGGTCCGCCGCCATGGCGTCCCGGGCTGCCCGGCAGTCCGGACAGGATTCCAGATGCTCGCAAATATCAGCTTCCGTCTCCGGCCCCGTCAGGTGCTCCAGATAGGACGGCAGCAGGTCTCTCACAATATGGCACGGCAGCATTACACACCGCCTCCTTCCAACAATTTCTGCTTTGCCCGGTAAAAGGTCACTCTCGCTCAGGTCTCGCTCTCCCCTAAGATCGCCCCGATCTCCGAAAAGGGCAGCTCCCCGGAAAGCCGGAGATACACCACCTCCCGGGTCTTTTCCGGCAGGGCGTGGATACGGCGGAACAGCTCCTGCCGGCTCAGATTCCCCATTGCCGCATCCTCGGCGCTGCCCTCCCCCGGCAGGTCCGTCATTTCCTCGATGGGAACGTGATTCTCCCTGGCCCGGCGGGAAAGCTCCTTTTTCATCAGGTTTCCGGCGATCCCGCAGAGATAGGTGGACAGCGCCGCCTCTCCCCGGTAATTCCCCGGATGCCGGATGGCCTCGTAGAAGGTCTGCTGGGTCACCTCCTCCGCCAGATCCGCATTCCGGGTGAGGGAGAACACATAGCGGTACACAAGCTCCGCGTTTTCCCGGTACGCCCGGTCAAAATCCGTCATGCTCTCCCCCCTTTCTGTTGATTTGTGCCGGAACCAGACCGGTTCGTTACAGTCATTCTAAAAAATATTTTCTCAAAAAGCAACTCCCGCCCGTCTCCTTGCATACACCGCCGACATCCGCTTCACCGCTTCCTCAACAAAAACACCTCCGGTGCGCGGATGCACACCGGGGGTGTTTCGTATACTTTTGAATTGGATAAGACGCTTAGACCTCGCCGAAGTCAGCGCACTTTGCGATCACGCTGGCGCAGCGGGGGCACAGGCCGTCCTCGTCCGCCGCGGTGCTGTGCTTCCAGCAGCGGGGGCACTTGGTACCGGCAGCTTCGCTGACGGAAACCGCCAGCTCGCCGCCCACAGTGACCTCCACCTTGGAGACGATCAGCAGGTCCGCCAGAGCAGCGCCGTCCATCTCCGCCAGGAAGGCGTCCTCGGCAGGCACCGTCAGGGCCACGTCGGCCTCCAGGCTCTTGCCGATCTTCTTCTCGGCACGGGCGGTCTCCAGAGCGCCGTTGACGGCATCGCGGACCTCAATGATCTTTTCCCACTTGGCCATCTCGTCAGCGGAGAGAGCGTAGTCGGCAAACACACCGTTCATATCGTTGAACAGCACGTTCCGGTCATCGTCGCCCGCCTTGTGGGGCATAGCCAGCCAGATCTCGTCACCTGTGAAGCACAGGATGGGAGCCATGATCTTTGTGATGGTATCCAGGATCAGATACAGGGCCGTCTGGGCGCTGCGGCGGGCCAGACCGTCGGTCTCATCGCAGTACAGCCGGTCCTTGATGATATCCAGGTAGAAGTTGGACATCTCCACCACGCAGAAATCGTTGACGGCGTGGGTCACCACCAGGAACTCATAGTCGTTGTACGCCTGGGCGCACTTTTCGATCAGGGCGTTCAGACGGGTGACGGCCCAGCGATCCAGCTCCAGCATGTCGGCGGGAGCCACCAGATTGTTGGGATCAAAGCCGTCCAGGTTGCCCAGGCAGTACCGGGCGGTGTTGCGGAACTTCAGGTAGT
>OGHJ01003164.1_pt1 | contig 12435 bp, 10 predicted proteins | sample 1571351 | NCBI WGS metagenome assembly OGHJ01 (sample SAMEA2582037, study PRJEB24529) | metagenome | biome: Human gut stool | place: China | collected 2011 | reverse complement strand
AGTTTGGTAGATAAGTGTATAAAAAAATATAATATTAAAACCACTTATGTATTTGTGACATCAATAGCATTTTCATTTATAGGATATTTAATTAATGTTATGTCTTCACATATAGGAATAGATATGAATAATCTACTTTTACATGAATTGTACTACTTTTTGATAAAGCAACCACTGTTTGTTGTTGGATGGTGTTTGGCAAGATATGATTATATTAAGAAAGTTAACACATTCTTGGATACGATTGAAGGTAAAAAAAGATATTTCATTATTTGTCTGTTGTGCATATTCACATTTGTTTTTCAATATATCAAGTGGCTACCAGAAACATATCTTTATATATTGTATCTACCTGTGTTTGTATATATGTTTTCATTGATTAGTCTTAGAATGCCTGATATGTTAAAGTATTTACTGGATATATTTGGAAAATACAGTACTTTCATGTGGCTGTGCCATTCGATATTGCTTTATAAATTAGCACAGAGATTTATTTACGCACCTCAAATATCTATATTATGCTGGATAAACCTTATAATAGTTTCGTTGATTTGGAGTATGCTATTCTCTTTCGTTGAAAAAATGTTTTATTCCTTTATGATATACATAAAAAATAAAATATAGAAAGTTTGAAATACAAGTGGTGAATATAGAAAATGAATATATCGATAATCATACCGGTGTTCAATGGAGAAAAGTATATCGAAAGATGTATTGCTTCTATTGAACAGGAAAAAAAGTATAGTAAAAATATAGATGTGATTGTTGTAGATGATGGATCTACAGATAATACATATACAATATCAGAAAGTCTGACAAGAAAATATGATAATGTCCGAGTTTTCCATAAAGAAAATGGAGGGGTAAGCTCTGCGAGAAATTATGGCTTGACTGTGGCACATGGTGATTTTATTTTGTTTGTAGATGCTGATGATACATTGGAAGAAAATGCAATTTTATCGATTGTAAATGAAATGGATAAATATGATGCGGATTACTATTTATTTTCGTTTAATAAGGAAACAAAGCGTAATTTTATTATGCAGCAGCATTATAGAGATGAGGGGAAAACTGTCGACGTTGAGATTGCGTATGAGAACTTTTTTTTTGATGGCAATAACGGACCTTGGAGTAAATTATTCAAATTGTCGATAATAAGGCAAAACGAATTGTTTTTCGATGAAACGTTAAAAATCCACGAAGATGTGGTTTTTTGTATGAGATATTTGGAATGTTGCAGAAGTGTTAGATATAGTGACAAGAGCATATATACATATAAGTATAATGAATCTGGTGCAGTTAGAAATCATAAGTTGGAGTATATATCAAATTATTCCGAAGTTTATTACATATGGAAAAATTATTTGAAATCGCACGGTTTGGATAATTATTTAGTCACTTTAAATGAGTCGTTTGTTGATAAAATGTTTATAGAGTGTGTTAAATTATCAAAGCAAGGTAAATCTTCTCAAGTGATAAATATGGCATTAGATAATAGATTCTTTAATGAGCTGAACGAAATAAAAGTGAAAAAAATTAGGTATAAAATAGAGAAACAAATACTTATAAAAAAATTGTATTGGTTGTTTACATTTCTGTGCAAATGATGATTTAGAATTACTTAATTTAGTTTTGAATGGCGGTGATAATGTGAAAGTTGGGATTGTTACAATATATGACAATAAAAATCTTGGAAATCGTTTGCAGAATTATGCCTTACAAACGATTTTAAGAGGGTATGCCTGTTCGGTTGTCACAATAAAAAATAAGCCGTTTTCAAATTCATTGTTTCAAAGAATAAAGGTTAGAATTAACATCGGAGACTCAATAATATGCAATCATTTTATTAAGCGATACAGAAAGGAAAAATTCTTACGATTTAATAAAAAGTATATTTCAATGTCTAAACGGTGTTACTACTACAATCAAGAGTATAATAGTAAAATCGAAGATTGTGATTTTTATTGTGCGGGAAGCGACCAAGTGTGGAATCCACAGCTTGTGAATACGGGGAAACTTCATTTTTTGGGATTTTCTCCACAAAACTGCAACTTTTCATATGCTGCCAGTTTTGGCACAAATGCGATAAATGATGAGTATGTTGATGAAGTAAGATGTGGGTTAAACAATATAAAATATATTTCTGTAAGGGAAGAAGAAGGTCGAGAAATCGTTAGAAAAAAAATCGGCAGAATCGATGCTGAAACGTTAATAGATCCAACTTTATATTTAAGCCATAACGAATGGAATGAGATATCAGTAAAACCTTCTAAAATGCCTGTAAAACCATATATAGTACTATATTTTTTGGGTGAACTTAACGATAGTCGCCGCGGAAAGATAATTAATATGGCATTAAAAAAAGGGTTAGAAATTATTGATGTTCTTGATAAAAGCTCTCGGTATTATAATGATATAGGTCCAAGCGAGTTTTTATATTTAATCAAAAATGCATCTCTTGTGTGCACGGATTCTTTTCACGCAAGTGTGTTTTCGTTTATATTTGAAGTTCCGCTTGCCATCTTCGATCGTGAAGGACAACATTCTAATATGGGAGGACGTTTAACCAATTTGGCGGAAAAGTTTGGATTGCAGAGATGCTTTGCGAAGAATGATACAATTCCGGATGATGTATGGAATGCGGATTATTCGTTCGGAAAAGAAATTCTTAAAGATGAGAGGAAAAAAGTTGATAAGTTTTTGAATAAGGTTTTTTATACTAATGCCGATTCCGCGAAGAATGGTATAGATTAAAATTCGTTTTGCTTATTGGATTGCGAGGAAATAATGAACAGAACACAGAAGGTTTCTAAAAATGTTATATGGGGTATAATGAGCAAGGTTATCGGTCTTGGTCTTCCTTTTGTAACGCGTACGATAATGATATATACACTTGGAATGATGTATGTAGGGCTTGGAAGTTTGTTTACATCAATTTTGCAGGTGTTGAGTTTTGCAGAACTTGGTATTGGCAGTGCATTAGTATTTGGCATGTATAAGCCAATGGCTGATAATGATGACGAAAAAATTTGTGCGCTTTTAAATTTATATAGAAGTACATATCGCGTGATAGGCACAATAATTCTCGTTGTCGGGATTGCAATGATGCCATTTTTAAAATATCTTGTTGCCGGTGAATTGCCAAAAGATATTAACCTGCAGATCTTGTTTTTGATTTACCTTGTAAACAATCTTGCGGGGTATTTTTTGTATGCGTATAAGCAATCACTTTTTACTGCCTCGCAGAGAGTGGATGTTATCAGCAAAATAAGTATGGCAATACAACTACTTTTAAATATAATACAAATTGTTATCTTGGTTACTGTAAAAAACTATTACGCATATATTATAGTGCTTCCGATTAGCACCGTAATAAACAATATTCTTGTTGGTTATTTTACAGACAAAGCCTTCCCGCGATATAAATGCAGCGGAAGTATATCCGAGTCGGAAAAGAAAGAAATAACAAAAAATGTTAAAGGATTGATATTTCAGAAAATAGGCAACATTATTTTAACTTCTGCTGATTCGATTGTTATATCATCTTTTTTAGGCTTAAAAATATTAGGAATATATAATGGATATTTCTGCATAATTTCAGCATTTTTTGGCTTTTTGACCGTGATTCATCAAGCAATAATCCCGTCAGTTGGAAATTGTGCTGTTACGGATACAAAAGAAAAGAATTTAAAAAACTTTTACGAAATACAATTTTTGTATTTGTGGATTGTAATATGGGTGTGTGCGTGTTTGTTAGTATTGCTACAGCCATTTATAAAAATCTGGCAAGGACAAAGTAACATTTTGCCAAATACCACCGTAGTTTAGCTATATATTTCTTTACATACAAAATGGGAGATATCTGTTGGATGTACCGAGAAGCTTTAGGGTTATGGTGGGAAGCACGGTATATTCCTTTCATTTCATCTGTTTGCAATTTGGTAATGAATATTGTCTTGGTTAGGATAATAGGATTAAATGGTGTAATTATTTCGACAATATTATCGTTATTTACAATAAACTTTCCTTGGAGTTCAAAGGTTATTTTTTCAAATTACTTCAAATCAAAAAACGAATGGTTTAAGTATATTTTGAAAACTTTGCTATACTTCTTGATGATGGTACTGGTTTCATCAACAAATCTGATGATATGTGCATTGGTTAAAGGAGAGAATTTCAGTCAATTTATCATAAAATTGATTATATGCATTTTTGCTCCAAATATAATACTTTTATTGTTAAACATTAAAAATAAGAACCTTAGACCGGCAGTTTGCTTCGTTTTAGGAATAATACCGAAAAGATTTATACCAAAATTTGCAAAGAGGTACATAGTATGAGTTTTATTTGTTTTGTTGTAATTTGCGTAGCAATAGAGTATATCGCAGAGAAAATATATATGCAGACAGCGAGATATATATCTACACTTGGGGGAGCAGACAAATTTTTTGATGTTCCTTATGGGTTAGAAATATGCAATGTAGGTTCCGGACCTGCACATTATGGAATTGATTATAAGTTTTGCAAAAAGAAGGGATTTAATTTTTCTACTGCACCGCAGAATTTTTACTATGGATACAAGCTTCTTCAGCATTTTAGTTCACACATAAAGGAAAATGCTATTATTATTATTATTATTATGTGCCCTATGTCATTTGGATGCAACCAAGACACAGAACGAAAAGGATATTCGGATAAATTTTATGGAATTTTGAATAAGAGTGACATTATAGGGTATTCGTTGGAAAGAAATATATTATTGCAACATCCGTTAATTATAAGATTGTATTCCAAATTTAAAGCAAAGCTGAAAAAAAAGAGTATAAAAAATAACAATGTTGCTCCAACGATTACACAAGTTTGGGCAAAAGAGTTTAATCTTAATGATTTAAAAGATGAAACACAAGCTACAATGCATATAGATTCATTTAAAGAAAAGACACAACTACTCAGAGAAGAAATAACCTACTGTTTAAAACACAAGTGGAACCCAGTATTTGTTACGCCGCCTATTCCGGAAGTAACAAGAAAAGAGATTAGTGAAGAATTTATCAGAAAATTTTCGACAAATAATATTGATGCGCTTGTATCTGAGTTTGGCATACAGTATTTAAATTATTATGATGATAAAAGATTTGATAATACATGCTTTTCAAACGATATATTCGTAAATGAAAAAGGAAGAAGTTTATTTTCAAAAATCTTATTTAACGATATTATGAAATTTTATTGATAAATTTATATTATTAGAAAAGGTGAATACATATGGAGTATTTTGTATTAAATAATGGTGTTAAAATTCCTGCTATTGGTTTCGGAACAGGTATAGCGAAGGGATTTTCAATACATCCAACATACGCTATTAAGAGAATCATTAAGGAAATAGCAAAAAATTTATTCATTCCGGGGTTTAAAGAAAATAATAAATATCCGGTTTATAAGGATATTAAAAAGGATATGACTTTAAAACGTGTTTCTCTTGACGCTTATCGTGAAGGGTATAGGCTTTTTGACACTGCAAGAGCTTATATGTATAGTGAAGAATACTTGGGCGAAGCACTATTTTCGCACGGCAAGATAGATAGAGACAGTGTGTTTTTAATATCAAAGATATCAAATACGACTCAAAGAAATCATACAATAAGCGAAGATTTTGAATTAACTTTGAAAAATTTGAAGACGGATTATCTTGATTTATTGTTAATGCATTGGCCGCAACCTATGGAGTATTTAAATACTTGGAAAGTTATGGAAAAACTTTATAAAGATAAAAAAGTCAGGGCTATTGGTGTATGCAATTGTCATATTCATCATTTGGAAGAAATAAAAAAGGTTGCTGAGATTCCCGTAATGGTTAATGAGATTGAGTGCCATCCTATGTTTCAGCAAAAGCCGGATAGGATGTATTGCAAAGAAAACGGAATACAGGTTATTGCCTATACTCCGACAGGCAAAATGAATTCTACCATTTTGAATAACGAAGCAATAGTTGGTATAAAGAAAAAATATAATCTTGATTCGGTTTCGCAAATTATTTTAAGATGGCATTATCAACTTGGAAATGTATCCATACCCAATACAACAAATTTAGTACATATGCGCGAGAACTTTAATATATGGAACTTTGAATTAACCGATAGTGAAATGAAAGAAATAAGTAAGATGGACATCGGGTATAAAATATGGCCTGATTCAAATAATTGCGATTACAATAAACTTTAATGAGGCAATGTTATTATGATAGATCAATACAAAAAAAATGAGTGTAATGGATGCCAAATGTGTAAGGAGGTTTGTCCAAAACAAGCTATTTATTACAAAACGGATCAAGAAGGTTTTTGGTATCCGTCAGTGGATTATGTAAAATGCGTCAAATGCGGCTTGTGCGTAAAAAAATGTCCTAACAAGACACCGATTATCGAAAGGACAAAAAAACCAAAAGTGTTTGCTGCGTGGTCAATGTCGAAGAGTGTGCGCCTTAAAAGTACATCAGGCGGAATTTTTTATGAACTCGCTTCACATGTATTAGAAAACGGTGGATATGTTGCAGGATGTGTTTATGATGATGATTTTAAAGGCGCACATCATATTTTAATAAATTCAAAAAAAAATTTACCGCCTTTGATGGTTTCTAAATATGTAGAGAGCAATGCCTGTGGGATTTATCCGAAAGTAAAAGATGCACTGTCAACCGGAAAACCAGTTCTGTTTGTGGGAGCTCCTTGTCAAGTTGCAGCTCTTGTTTCATACTTGGACAAAGAATATGAAAATCTCATATTGTGTGATTTTTTATGTAGGGGTTCTAATTCTCCAAAGGCACATAGACGATATATTGAATATTTAGAAAATAAATATGGCGGAAAAATGGTTTTTCTTAGATCTAAAGATAAAAGAAAAGGTTGGAATAATTTTGGACAATCTGCTATTTTTGATAATGGCAAAGAGTATTATGCGAACAGAAATGAAGATGTGCGCATAATTGCATATCATTATGGCAATCTGATGATGCGTGATTCGTGTCACTATTGTAAATTTAAAAAGATACCGAGAGTGGGGGCTGATATTACTTTAGCTGATTTTTGGAGAATTAATCCGGATGATGTAGATGATATAGATTCTGGTGTTTCACTTGTGATGATAAATACAGATAAGGGAAACAAATGGGTTGATAAAATAAAAGATACAACCGTATTTGTCGAAAAAGATATTGAACAGGCTTTAAAAGGAAATTCGGCAATTTACAAAAGTGCAAAACGCGGAAAAAACAGAGATAAGTTTTTATCTGAATTAGATTGTTTGCCGTTTGATGAGTTAGTTGAAAAGTATAAAGATAAAAAAAGCGGAGTATTAAAAAGAGCTATAAATAAGGCAAGAAATATAGCTAAAATGCTAATTTCGGGGGCAAGGAATGCTTAAAATTTTAAAACAAATATTAAAAATTGATATTGTTAAGTATTTATACTACAATTATTTTTGCAAGAATGTTCTGCGCAAAAGCAAGTGCAAAATAATACCTTATAAGCATAGTATAGTCAGACTTTCTAAAAAATCAAAAATTGTCTTGGATGGCAACGTTTTTTTGAATTGCAATAGAATGTTAGGCTCGAAAGCAGAAACATATTTTATATTAAATGGTGAGTGTGAGCTTGTTTTAAAGGGTGATGTGAAAATACGATATGGCTCAACGATTCAAATAAACAATGGCGCAAGAGCTATTTTTAACCATTTCACGTCTAATGTCGGTATAAATATTCAGTGCAACAAGGAAATTATTATAGGCGAAGATTGTATGATTGGCAGAAATGCGCTGATTTATGATAGTGCTTATCATCCTACGGGTACGACAATTGCTAGTATGTCTGTTAGTCAATCGCCGGTACATATTGGCAATCACGTTTGGTTAGGTGCAAATTCTGTGATTATGCAGGGAAGCGACATAGGTGATGGATCAATTATAGGAACAAATGCTTGTGTATCTGGAAAAATCGCACCTGGGTCATTTGTTTCTCCGAATTTTGATCAACCAACAATCTCGGGGATGATGTGGGCAAGAAGTATGTCTGATTTAAAAGATGCAGAAAAATATCGAATTAAATTTGATACTGTAAATGCTGATAAATTTGACACTACAGATGTTGAATCAAAAGTATATAGCATTTTGTCAAGCAATATTACATCTGTTGACTTTAAAAATAATGAGTCTTTAATAGATAGCGGTGCAATAGATTCTCTGGGACTGATTTCTATTGTTGCGTTGCTGGAAGAGAAATTTTCTGTAAAAATTCCTTTTACTGCAGTTAATGCTGATAATTTTAATTCGGTGCATAATATAGCCAGTTTAATAGTGGGTATTGATAATGCAAATGTGAAAAGTTGTGAAAAAGTGTGCGAAGAAATTCGACTGGATCCTTTTGATTTTGACACAAAGGAAACCGAAAAGTCGGTAGTTCAAAGATTGATGGAGAACGCCTTAATTAACCCAAATGATGTAGCGATTATAGCAAATGAAAAAGAAACAACATATGGCGAGTTGGCGGATATGATTGTTTCAGTTCGAAATTGGCTATATGAAAATGGCGCACGTAAGGGTGACTGTATTGCTGTTCAGGCGATACATGAGGATATTTGTATAGCTTTATATTATGCAATTCATCTGTCCGGAGCGAAACTTGTTCCCGTTGAAAAAAGCGCCGTTCAAGATAGAATACGAGAAATTGCCTTAGAAACAAAATGTAAGTTAATTGTAAGTCTGAAGGAAGAAAATGAGGAAATTTGGCACAGTTACGATGAGGTGCGCTCTATTTCCCATACAATTAAGTTCAATGGGGGAGTTAAGGTTTTGTATCCTGATTTGGACTTGCCTTGTGAAATGATTTTTACAACCGGAACTACCGGCAAATCTAAGGGAGTTTTGATGACACATAGGCATATTTCTTGGTATGCATATTCCGTGGCCAAAGGTATCGGTATGAAAAGAAAAAACAGATTTTTGTTAACAACACCGCTTAACCACGCCGGCGGATTAAGACGAACGCACTTGTCATTGGCTAATGGCTGCTGTATGGTGTATATGGATGGGATGAATGATTTGCAAAAGTATTTTGATTATATTGAGCGTTACAAAGTTACGTCACTTTATCTGCCTCCGGTTGCAATTCGGATTCTTTTGACAAGAACAGGGGAGGAATTGTCAAAATTTAAGGAACAAATTGATTTTGTATATTCAAGTTCTTCACCATTGCCAATAGGTGATTGCGAAAGTTTGAGAAAGATATTGCCTGATACCAGACTGTACAATGCATATGAGGCATCTGAGACCCCCGGTGTCTCTGCCTACAATTATAATGTGGACAATATTTTAAAGAATTGTATGGGTGTAGCAAATGATGGTGTGGAACTTGCGGTGTTGACGGGTGATGGAAAAATAGTTACAACACCTAATATTGAAGGTCAGATATGTGTAAAAAGCAAGATGAATATGCAGGAATACTATATGGAACCGGAATTAACAAAAGGTGTTTGGCGAGATGGATGGTTTGTCTCTAATGATTTGGGATATCTGGATGGCCAGGGAAATGTTTACTATAACGGTAGGAAAGGTGATGTTATTAATATAGGGGGGTATAAGATTTCCCCTGTTGACGTAGAGGAAATAGCTCTGCTTAGTGGCGTTGTATCAGAGTGTGTGTGTATCGAATCATTTGATGAATTTGGCGTTCCGTATTTGAAACTTCTGGTTGTACCAAAGAATGATGACAAATTTATTTCATCAGAATTAGGAAGGTTTTTATCGAGTAAATTAGAAGCGTATAAGATTCCGCGAAGGATTGAACGAGTAGATGGAATAAAGAGGACGTTTAACGGTAAGATAGATAGAAAGGCATATAGGCAGACATAATCGTTCCATTCATTACCAATGTATCCACGTCCCACTGGATGGTAAACATACCGATATCACGCATTGCGGAAACGACGGAATCGTTATAGTCGCCGTAGGGCGGACGGAACAAAATCGGTTTTTTATTTGTGACCTTTTCAATTTTATCGTTACACTCGGTCACTTCTTTCTGCATCTGCTCTTTTGACAGTTTCGTCATATGCGGATGCGTATTTGAATGATTCATAATTTCGTGCCCCGCGTCGGAGAGCTCTTTCACCGACTCGGGGTATTTATCTACCCAGCCGCCGACAACAAAAAACGTGGTTTTAACATTATACTTCTTCAAAATTTCAATCAGTGTGTGCGTATCTTCATTTCCCCATGCTGCGTCAAAACTTATTGCACAAATCTTTTCTTCTTTTTGCACGCAGTAGATGGGGAGGTCTTTTTTAGGTGCCATAGTTTCAAAAACCGCCGACGTCGTGTCCCAGTTGAGCGTCAGCACCGAGCAAATGGCGGCGAGAATTAAAAAATATATTATCACTGTGTCTTTGTGAACTACAAAAAGTTTCATAAAATCGACCCTTTCCGATGGTTTTATTACTAAATTCTATTTTGCTTTTAATATTTATATTACAAAAATCACACATTTCGCTTTTTGACATATTATGTAAATGTAAAAAGCAATTTTGAATTTTTGGGAGGTTAATTTTATGAGTGAAAACTTTGGCTCAAAAGACTGCTGCGGCGGAAACAATTCTGCCTGCGTGCAGACGCGAAAGGTGTACGGTTCGTGCAAGGATAAGGAATGTCTGGAAAATTTAAGGGTATTCCTCACCGCAAGCGGACAAAATCTTGTTAACAATGCTGTTAACGTAAAATGCAGAAAGGTTGAAATCGTTTGGATTTACACTGACGTTGAACCTGTTGCGTTTAACAGAGGCTACTACACGGTTGATTTGAAATTCTTCTTCAGAGTTTCGCTTGATGTTTACTGCGGTGTATGCAAGCCTACGCCTATCGAGGGTCTTGCAACATACGATAAAAAAGTCGTTCTGTTCGGCTCGGAGGGAAATGCAAAAATTTTCTCGTCGCAGTACAGAGAAAACGACATAGACATAAACTTTATGCAGAAAAGCAATCTTCCTGTTGCACAGGTTGAGGTTGTTGAACCTATCGCGCTTGATTTAAAGGTTATCGAGCCTCAGGAAAAATGCTGTTGTGTATGTTGCTGTGACGTTGCGTCAATCCCCAACACCATAAACGGTTTGTTTGACGAGCGCTTTGTTGACGACGAGGGCGACAGAAAGGTTCTTCTTACACTCGGCTTATTCTCGATTGTAAGACTTGAAAGGGATGTTCAGCTTATCGTTCCAGTTGACGACTTCTGCGTTCCCGAGTGCGACTGCACACCGTCGAACAACAATAATCCCTGCGATTTGTTTGACAGAATAAGCTTCCCGGTTGAGGAATTTTTCCCGCCCGAGAGAAACTCGTTCGACCCGCTTAACAACTGCCGTAAAAAGGGCTGTGAATAATTTTTAACAAACAACAAAAAAGCCTTTGCAGACTTTAAGTTTGCAAAGGCTTTGTGTTTTTGACGATATTTTATTACGCTTTGTTGTCGCAACCCAAAACGTTGAGAATTTTGTGCTTAACCATATCTTTAACAGCTTCTCTTGCGGGTCCGAGGTACTGTCTGGGGTCGAAGTGCGAGGGGTTATCATTAAAGTATTTTCTGATTGTACCCGTTACTGCAAGTCTGATATCGGAGTCGATATTGATTTTGCAAACCGCGCTTCTTGCCGCCTGACGGAGCATATCTTCGGGAATACCGATAGCATCGGGCATTTTACCGCCGTTTTCGTTAATCATTTTAACGTATTCGGGGATTACACTGCTTGCGCCGTGAAGAACAATCGGGAAGTTGGGGAGATTTTTCTCAATTTCCGCGAGAATGTCAAAACGGAGCTGGGGTTTCTGACCGGGTTTGAATTTGTATGCACCGTGGCTTGTACCGATTGCGATAGCAAGCGAGTCAACGCCTGTGCGTGTAGCAAAATCGTAAACCTGTTCGGGTTTTGTGAAAGATGCGTCTTCGTCCGAAACGTTAACGTCGTCTTCAATACCTGCAAGCTGACCAAGCTCGCCCTCAACAACAACGCCGTGAGCGTGAGCATATTCAACAACTTTTTTTGTAAGAGCAATATTTTCTTCATACGGGTGCTTTGAACCGTCAATCATAACAGAGGTAAAACCGCCGTCAATGCAAGCTTTGCAAAGCTCAAAGCTGTCGCCGTGGTCGAGATGGAGCGCGATGGGAAGATTTGTTTCTTCAACCGCCGCCTCAACGAGTTTAACAAGATAAGTATGGTTTGCATATTTTCTTGCGCCCGACGAAACCTGAAGAATAAGAGGTGCGTTAACCTCTTTGCCGGCTTCTGTGATACCCTGGATAATTTCCATATTATTTACATTGAATGCGCCGATAGCATAACCGCCTTCGTATGCTTTACGGAACATTTCTTTTGTTGTAACCAATGGCATAATGTGTC
>OGHJ01003159.1_pt1 | contig 12451 bp, 17 predicted proteins | sample 1571351 | NCBI WGS metagenome assembly OGHJ01 (sample SAMEA2582037, study PRJEB24529) | metagenome | biome: Human gut stool | place: China | collected 2011 | reverse complement strand
TACACTCTTTCCCTACACACGCTCTTCCGATCTTGAAGATAAAAATAGTTATAGATATTGTTATATAATAATTCTACTAATAGGAATAATGTGTGTAACGTATAATTATAAAAGTTCAAATAGTTATATAGCAATAAAATCTATACAAACAGGAGAAGCAATTAGATACAAAGAACAAATGGAAGAAAGAATAAAAAAATATAAAGATAAAAATATTCAAGATGTTCAAGTAGAAAAAATAAAAGAAAAACCGTATTTATTATTTGTTTCTGATTTGACAGAAAATCCTGAGGATTGGCTTAATGGTCTTGTGAGAGATTTTTACAGTAAAAACAGTGTAAAGATAATATCACGGAGATTTATAAAAATTATTAAGAGGTAAAAAATGGACAAAGAAAATATATATTTAGATTATGCTGCAAATACTCTTACATATTTAAAAGAGCAAGGCTATGAAATAGATGTATTAAATATAACAAGTTATGGAAAGCATTTGCATCATAGAGAATTAGTTTAAGTCATCTAGTTTATCAAAGGTGTTAAAGAATTTGAAATATTTCTTATATACAAGATGGTGAGATTCATAATTTTATGGATAAGTATTAAAATTTTATAAAAATATTGACATAATGTATAAAAAAATAGTATAATTAATATACTAATATAAATAGCTATTTTAATTCGAGTGTTTCGCGACTCATTATAACGGCGAACTATAATATTGAGTATTTCACAACTCGTTAAAAAAGTGAACTATATATTCGAGTGTTTCGCAACTCGAAGTGCGAAAATTAATTAATTTTATGGGGGACTAAAATATAATTTTAGTCTCTCTATTTTTTATAGAAGGGAAGGATTAAGTGAAATTAAAATTTTATGAAGTTGATAGTGAATATATAAGATATTTGAGGGAAAACGGAGATAATAAAATTCCAAATGTAAATTATGATAAGCATAAGAAGTTTTTCTGTGGAATTGTTTTAACAATAAATAATTTTAACTATTTTGCACCAGTATCATCTTTTAATAAAAAAATGCATACTGTATTTTTAATAATGGATAAAGATAGAAAAACAAAAGAACTAAAAGCAATATCTTCTTTAAGATTTTCTTTTATGTTTCCGTGTCCAATAGAATTTTTAAGTCAAAAAGACTTTTCAAAAGAAGATGAAAAGTATCAGATTTTATTAAGAAAAGAATTACATTATTGTAATATAAATAGGGAAAGAATAAAGAAAAAAGCTGAAAGAGTATATTATTTAGGAATAAATGAAAATACTAGAAAAAAATTCAATATTTGTGATTTTAAAAAATTAGAAGAAAAATGCTTAGAGTATTTAAATAAAAAGTAGAACAATTGAAAAATAAATCAAAATTAATGCATACCCCTCTATTTACAATATACCCCTAATGGGTATATAATAGCGAAGGGGTGAAAAATTGGAAGAATGTAAAAAAACAATCAGAAGTGAAGAAGAAAAAAAGCTAATCACAAACAGATTAAGCCGAATAGAAGGGCAAATAGCAGGAATAAAAAGAATGATTGAAAAAGATACATATTGTAATGATGTATTAATTCAATTATCAGCAGCTCAAAATTCATTAAAAAGTTTATCAAACCATATATTAGAAAATCATTTATATTCTTGTGTATATAATGAACTAGAAAAAGGAAACATAGAAATAATAGATGAACTGATAGGACTTTTTAAAAGATTTAACAAATAAACAGAAAAGGTGATATACAATGAGTTCGTTAGAAAAATATATAGAAGAAGTAAAAGAAGAAACAAAAAATTTTAGTGATATAGAAAAATTAAGATATGTTTATCTAGATTTAGGAAAAAGATTTTCATTTAATTTAGATTTTTCATTTGGAAATTCAGAAACAAAAAAGAAAATATACAATAAAAGTCATAAGTCAAATGAATTAGAACAAAGCATGGAAAATAATACAATTATTTGTAAAACAAGTTCAACAATATATGAATATATAATGAAAAACTTAGGAATAAACATAAAAACAGAAACAGATGATATGGACACGAGAAAATATCCACATACTTACAATGTGGTAACGACAAGAGAAAGGAAAAAATATTTATTCGATTTACAAGATGATATGAGGTATATAAAAGCACATCTAAGAACTAGAAAATTTGGAATTTCAATGCAAAAAGATGATAAAGAACCAATAATAAGTAGATTTGAATTAGAACAAATTGATAAAAAATTAAAATATATAACAAATGAATTGTATTATACAGATGAATATTTGGAATTAATAAAAAATAATATGAAAATGTTTGATGATTTCAGTGAAAGAGTTCAATTTGCATTAGAAAATATAGAAGCTTATAATAACTCAAATATGAAATATGCAGATAGAAAATGGAGAATGGAAGACTTAATAGGGTGTGATAATAAAGAAGGCTTGTTATTTTCACAAAAAGAAAGAAATAAAATTCATTTAATTGATTGTTATATTGAAAATAATGGAAAAAGAGATTATAAGCTTTGTATGGCTGTTGATAAAAAAGATGATACAGATATTTATATCTTTTCAGAAGACACAAATAGTTTTGAAAAAAAGACATTAAAAGAATTTGCTCAAATGACTGAAAATGATGGATTAGTAAATCTTCAAAAAATAAAAAATTTAAGACAAGCTCAAAGAGAAGTAAGACAAGAAAATGAAGAAAGATAAAATTGAGGGAGGAAAATAAAATGAAAGAAATAAAATTAAAAATAGAAGGAATGCACTGTGCAGGATGTTCAACAAGATTAGAAAGAGTATTAAACAATTTAGAAGGAGTAGAAGAAGCAAAAGTAAGCTTAGAAGAAAAACAAGCAACAATAAAATTTGATGAAACAAAAACAAATATAGAAAATATAAAAGAAACTATAGAAGATGCAGGTTTTAAAGGAGAATAATTACTATGAAAAAAGTATTATTAAAAATAGATGGAATGACTTGTAGTGCTTGTTCAACAGGACTTGAAAAATACCTAAATAAGCAAGATGGAATAAAACAAGCAACTGTAAATCTAATTATGAATAATGCAAACATAGAATATGATGATAGAAAATTAAACTTAGAACAAGTAGAAAAATTTGTAGAAAAAGCAGGATTCTTAAGTTTAGGAATAGACAACTTTGAAAAAGAAGAAAAGAAAAAAACAAATGAAAAATATAAACTATTAGCAATCACAGTAATATCAATATTAGTATTATATATTTCAATGTCACATATGGTAGGATTACCAGTAATACCATTCTTAAATATGATGATATACCCTGTAAATTATGCAATATCATTATTTATATTAACAACAATAGTATTAATTCTAGGAAAAGATATATTAAGAAATGGTTATAAAAACTTAATTCATAAAACACCAAATATGGATACACTAGTAATGATAGGTGTTTTAGCAAGCTATATTTATAGTATTTATGGAACAATTCAAATATTAAAAGGTCATGCAATGCATGTGGAAGAATTATATTATGAATCTTCTGCAGTAGTAATATTCTTTATTGAAATAGGAAGATATATAGAAAATAAAAATAAAGATAAAACTAAAGAGGCTTTGCAACAATTAATGACTATAACTCCAAACAATGCTGTAATATTAAAAGATGGAAAAGAAATAATAGTAACTTTAGATGAAATACAAAAAGGAGATATTGTTATATGCAAACCTGGTGAAAAGATTGCAGTAGATGGAGAAGTAGTAGAAGGAACTACACATATAAATGAATCATTTATAACAGGAGAAAGTGTACCAGTAAAAAGAGAAAAAGGTTCAAAAGTAATTGCAGGAAGTATAAATTATGAAGGAACAATAAAATATAAAGCTGAAAAGATTGGAAAAGAATCAACAGTATCAGAAATTGTAAGATTAGTTACACAAGCTACAAGCACAAAAGCTCCAATAGCAAAAATTGCAGATACAATAAGTGGTTATTTTGTTCCAGTAGTTTTAATAATTGCATTTTTAGCCTTTGGTATATGGATGTTAATTTCTAAAAATTTTGCAACAGCAATAAATATATTTGTAAGTATATTAGTTGTTGCCTGTCCATGTAGTTTGGGACTAGCAACACCACTTGCAATTGTTATAGCATCTGGAAATTCAAGTAAAAAAGGAATATTAGTAAAAACAAGTGAAACTTTAGAAAATGCTCACAAAGTAAAAACAATTTGCTTTGATAAAACAGGGACATTAACAAAAGGAGAATTAAGTATTTCTAAACTATATAATTATAGCAACATAGATGAAAAAGAAATATTAAAAATAGTTGCAAGTATAGAAAATAAATCTGAACATCCTATAGCAAGAGCAATAGTAAAAAAAGCTCAAGATGAAAAAATAAAACTTGAAGAAATAAAAGAATTTAAAGCAATACCAGGATTTGGTGTTGAAGCAATAATAGAAAGTGGAGAAAAATATTTAATTGGAAACAAAAAATTAATGTTAGAAAATAATATTAAAATAGAAAATGAAAAAGATGAACAAGAATTAGTTAGTGATGGAAATAGCATTTTATTTGTAAGTTCAAATAACAAAATAGTTGCATTAATTGGAGTAAAAGATATATTAAAAGAAAATGTAAAAGAAGTTATAAAAAAACTAAAACAAAGAAAAATAAATCTTGTAATGTTAACAGGAGATAATGAAAAAACTGCAGAAATAATAGCAAAAGAAATAGGAATAGAAAAAGTTATTTCAAATGTTACCCCAAAAGAAAAAGCAGAACAAATTAAAAAATTAAAAGAAGATGGAATTGTAATGATGTGCGGAGATGGTATAAATGATAGTGTAAGTCTTGTGACTGCTGATATTGGTGTTTCTGTTTCAAGTGGTACAGATATTGCAATGGATTCTTCACAAGTAGTTCTTATGAGTGATAATTTGGAAAAAATTGATGATTTAATAGATATTAGTAAAAAAACAATAAGAAATATAAAACAAAATTTGTTTTGGGCATTTTTCTATAATATTTGTATGATTCCTATTGCTTGTGGAGTTTTAATTCCTTTTGGTATTTCAATGAATCCAATGATTGCAGCCTTTGCGATGACTGTTAGTAGTTTAACAGTTGTGTTAAATGCGTTGAGGTTGAGAATGTGAGTTTCTTTAAAATAGACCGCTTACTAGAGAATTGATTAATTTATTTTTTTCGCTGCCCCATTTGAAGAAAATGTAACTCACTGGCGTTCGAACATTTTCTAAAACGGTCGCCCACGGATCGCTCGAAAATAAATTAATTAATTCTCTAGTAAGCTTCTCTACTTGTTGAGGAGTTGGTATTTTTGTTTTTTGGGTGTAATATAATTGAAGTAGGAGATATTGAGATGGGATTTGTTGAATTGTTACTATTGAGTGTTGGCTTAGGAATGGATGCTTTTGCGGTGTCTGTTTGTAAAGGCATATCTATGAAGAAGATGAATTGGAAAAAAGTTTGTATTATTGGCCTATATTTTGGTGGTTTCCAGGCATTAATGCCAGTGTTGGGGTATTTTTTAGGTTCTACATTTGAAAGTGTAATAAGCAATTTAGACCATTGGATTGCTTTTGGATTGTTAGCTATAATTGGCGGAAATATGATTAAAGATGCTTTTAGCAAAGAGTGTGATAGTTTCGATGATGATGTTAGTTTTAAAACTATGATTGTGTTGGCAATAGCAACTAGTATTGATGCATTGGCTGTTGGAATTACTTTTGCTTTTTTGAAGGTAAATTTGATTTTAGCAATTAGTATGATCGGTATTATTACTTTTATTTTGGCAATAGTTGGAACTAAAGTTGGTAATAGATTTGGCGATAAATATGAGAAAAAAGCTGAACTTGTTGGTGGAGTTATTTTGATTTTGCTTGGAATAAAGATTTTATTAGAACATATGGGAATATTAAATTTTTAGTTTAATATTTTTACTTAAATTTGTCATAATAGTAGACAAAAAAACAAATTAGTGATATAAAATAAATACATACATACTAAAAAAAGAAGTAAAAAAGGAGGTTTTTATTATGAACAAATTAAGTAAAATATTTCTAGTTATTATTATCGTTTTAGTATTAGCTTTATGTATAATGTCATATTTATATGTTAATATGAGAAAATCATCACAACAAAACTTAGATTCACTATTAACAAAATCAGAAGAATTAACAAATGCATATCAAAGAATAGATGAATTGGAAAACAAAATAAACACAATTAGTAATGCTATAAAATAAACAAAAAGCAGATAATTTCAATTAATTATCTGCTTTTAATAGAGGGAAGATTATGCAAAGTAAACAAAGATGCAAATGGTGCAATTTAAAAAATGAAAAATACATTAAATATCATGATGAAGAATGGGGAATATTAAACTTAAATGAACAATATTTGTTTGAAATGCTAATATTAGAATCATTTCAAGCAGGTTTATCTTGGGAATGCGTTTTAAATAAAAGAAAAGCTTTTAGAGAAGCTTTTGATAATTTTAATATAGAAAAAATTTGTACATATGATGATGAGAAAGTTGAAGAATTGTTGAAAAATGAAAAAATAATAAGAAATAGACTAAAAATAAAAGCGACAATTAATAATGCAAAGATATTTAAAGAGATTCAAAAAGAATGTGGAAGCTTTCGCGAATATATAGAAAATTTTTCAAAAGGACAAATATTTTTTGAAATAGATAAAACAACTTCAAAATTATCAGATGAAATATCAAAAGACTTGCAAGAAAGAGGAATGAAATTTGTTGGTTCAACCATTATATATTCATATTTGCAGGCAATAGGTATTATTTATTCACATGATAAAGAATGTTATAAATACGAAAATAAGGAGAGTTTTTATGAAAAATAAAATTTTAAAGGTAATAGTAGTAATTCTTATAATGATATTAATAATAGGAATTTTTGTATATTTTATAAATAAAAACACAAAGGAAGGAACAAGTAAAATGAGTGGTTACGAACTAAAATCAAATATAAATGTAGTTGCATCATTAGAAGATGAAATAACAGAAGATACAGCTTGGTGTGGTACATTTAATTTAATATGGAATGATTTAAAAAATGATTTAGCAAAACAAGATATAGTTTTTACACCACAATTAAAAATGGTAGAAAATTTAAATAAAGAAACTTTTAATACTTCATATTTATCGGAAGATAGTTATTATAAAACATATGGAATACCAAGTATTCAACTAAAAGAAAAAATAGAAAAAGAAATTAAAGAAAAATTTAATGAAACTAGTGATATATTAGATAGTTTTGACTGGGAAAATGCTGGTCCAGAAGATTATTTCTTGTATTCAATGTTAAAGAAAGAATTTGAATTTCCAAAACAATTTACAGAGTTACCAAACGGAAAATTTGGAAACTATGAAAATGTAAAATATTTTGGAATAAATAGTTCAACAGATGAAAATGTAAGAGAACAAGTAGAGGTTTTGTATTATAATTCAAAAGATGATTTTGCAATAAAATTAAAAACAAAAACAGATGATGAAGTTATAATATCAAAAGGAAATACACAAAATACTTTTAAAGAAATATATGAAGATATACAAAAAAATAATCAAAATTATAAAGATAATAAAGCATTAACCAAAAATGATACACTTCAAATTCCTAATATAGATTTTAATGTAAAGAAAGAGTACGAAGAATTAGAAAATAATACATTTAAATTCTCAAATGGAGAAGAATATAAAATAGATAAAGCATTACAAACAATACAATTTAGCCTTGATAAAAAAGGTGGAAAAATAAGAAGTGAAGCTGGAATGATGGTTAATAAATCTAGTTTATTACAAGATAAGCCAAGAGAATTCTTAGTAAATGATACATTTTGTATATTTTTAAAAGAGAAAAATAAAGAATTGCCTTATTTTGCTTCAAAAATTTCTGATATAACAAAAGTTCAATAGAAAATAAAAAAAGAAACAACTTAGCAAATTTCTTAAGTTGTTTCTTTTTTTTAATTAATTATAAAATTTCTAAATACAAAAATGCAAATAAAATAGCAAAAATAGCCATAGTACATATAACAAGTATTAAAAGAAAAATATTTAAAAGTTGCAAATCAGTAACAGTAACATCGATAGTTTGAGCTTTTTCACCATTTTTTATAATAACAGAAGTAGTACCTTTTGAAACACCAGTAATAATACCATCTTCGTTTACTTCTGCAATACTTTCATAATCAACAGAATAAGAAAATAAATCGTTAAAAACTTCTTCATAACCAGCAGGATTAGTAGTAACAATTGCCTCTATTTTCATATTTTGATTAACAAATAATTTTATATTTTTTGTTGGAACAGAAAAATCATAATCTATGGCACTTTTTGAAGAACCGAGATTATCATTTGTAATTTTAATAGAATTTGTTGCAGTTACTTTGTAATTTTCATCATCAATAGTTATAGGAGTACCATTACTAGTTCCGGAGTCTAAATTTTCAATATTTCCACTAATCAAATGAGTATTAATGTTATTTATTACACCAGTAACAGATTTATCTTCAGTTTCACCACCTACATAAAATTTATCGATAGAAGAACCTGCAACTTTAATAGTAGCATTATTTAAAGTTCCTCTATTAACAGTTTGATAAACACCGATTTTACCGCCAGTTAATTTAACATTTGCACTTTCAGTATAGCCATTAGAACCACCAGCAGTAACATAAGAGCCATTCAAATCTCCATCAGATATTGTAAGATTAACATTACCTGTATATGAATAGCCTTGACCTCCACCAAAAAGTCCATAGGTTATTTTACCACCTGAAATTACGATATTTGCTATATCAGTTCTGTTAGGAGAATTTATTGCATCATCTTTATTTCCAACAGAGTAATTTATACCATCAATTTTTCCACTTGCCATACCGCCACCTTGAACAGATAAAGCAGTACCACCGTTCATTTGTATATTTGAATTTGAAACTTTTGCATTAAAATAGCCACTACCAGTAACGGCATTAGTTATAGTACCACCATTTATTGTAATATTTGTATTTATAACATTAGAAGAATTATCTGGAGTATAACCAATTCCACCACCAATTAAATTTTGAATAGTTCCACTTTCCATAGTAATTTGTGTAGACTCATAGTTTCCACCAACTCCACCACCAAAAACACTAACAGTATTTGGTACAATTTGACTTCCGCCATCCCAAGTAATAACGGTATTTCCATCAACTTCAGAAATTACAATTGGAGTTCCATTAGCAAAAAATGCACCAGTATTTGAATTATAAGTTGAATCATAAGAAGGTGCTTCTGTTGCAAAAGCTGGAATATTTATAAGTCCAAATGTTGCTATTATTGCTAAAAAACAAAATAATTTTTTCATAAAATTCAATCCTTTCTTTTTTCATATTTCAAAAAATATGATTATAATATAATATGAAAAAAGCCGAAAATTGTCGAACGATTTATGTTGAAATCAAACAAAAATATAATAATATAAGGCTATATATTATTTGTTAATGTATGGTCTTATAATTTTTAAATCAAAACAACTTAGGAAAGATAAAAATCTTTTAAAATTAAAAATGCCAATATTACAAATAAGTAAAGTTACAAAATTACCAAAAGAAGAAATAGAAAAATTAAAGTAAAGCAGTGTAAAATTTACAAATTAGTATTGTAAAAATACAATATAAATGATATAAAAATAAAAGAAAATAAAGCATTATAACAGTTAGAAAAAATTAAAAGGAGGAGAACTTTAAATATGCTTACAAATAAAATAAAAAAACAAGTATTATTTGCAACAACAAATCCAGCAAAAATAAAAAAATACGCTGAAAAATTAAAAGAAAAAGGCATAGAAGTATTAACAATAAAAGATTTGGGAATAAACTTAAAACCAGAAGAAACAGGAAAAAATGCAATAGAAAATGCATATATAAAAGCAAAAGCCTATTATGATAAAACTAAAATAACAACAATAGGAATGGACAATAATTTATTCATAGAAGAATTACCACAAGAAAAACAACCAGGAACATATGTTAGAAGAGTAAACGGAAAAGAATTAAATGATGATGAAATGATAGAATATTATACTAATTTAGTAAAACAATATGGAGGAAAACTAACAGCAAAATGGGTATATGGTATGGTAGTATATAATGGAAAAGAAGCAAAAGAATACACTTGGAGTAAAAAACATTTCTATTTTATAGACAAACCTAGCGAAAAAAGAAATCCGGGTTATCCATTAGACTCAATATCAATTATGCCAGAATGTAACAAATATTTTGTTGAATTAACTGATGAAGACAAAAAACAAAATAAAGAAAATTATAATGATGATGATGTTATTGAATTTATAGTAAACAGTTTATAGAATAGGAGAAAATATGAACATTTTAAAACCACAAAATAATCATATTGAAAAATTGAAAAATGAAAATATAATAAACATACAAGAAACTGAAAAAATAACCTGTTGTAATTTTGAAAACGAAGAATGTAATAATATAAATCTATATGAAAATGAATTCGAACATTGTAACTTTAACAATATTAGTATGCAAAATGCTTTAGTAGAAAAAATAACATTTAGAGATACAACTTTCAAACAATGTAATTTTTCAAATACAGAATTTAGAGAATGTTCTTTTATTAGATGTGAATTTAATAATTGCAAAGTTTCTGGATGTGATTTTACAGAAAATAGATTATATAATGTTTCTTTTATAGAAACAAATGCAAATTATATAAATTTATCAATGGCAAGTATAGAAAATATTTTATTTAAAGATACAAGTCTAGAAGAAAGCTATTTTCAAGAAACTAAAATAAAAAATATTTATTTTAATAATGCTAATTTAAGACAAGCTCAATTTTTTAAAACAAGTTTAAAAAATATAGATTTATCAAATAGTCAAATTGAAGGAATAGCAATTTCACTTGAAGACATAAAAGGAGCAATAATAGACCAAATCCAGGCAATAGATTTATTATATTTGATTGGTGTAAAAATAAAACAATAATAAAATATTTTGGGAGAAGATTTTAATATGTATGATGGTAACAAAATTAAAACAGAATTTATAAAATCAAGTAGTGATAATTTAAAAATGAAAGTTATTTTTTTAGATATTGATGGAGTCTTAAATTCAGATGAATATTTTGAAAAGATTAATAATTTAAATGTGAATGGAATTGAAAAAGAAGTAGATGTATTATTAATGCATGAAAAAAATGATATGAGTAAATATTTTGCTCCAAATAGAGGTACTGCATTATGATAAGATGTAAATGGTGTAATTTAAATAATCCTAAATATATAGAATATCATGACAATGAATGGTGTAAACCAAATTTTGATGATAAATATTTATTGATAGTATCTCAAATATATAATTTTATGACTGGTTTTTTAGGGGGGACAATATATTTCCTTTCGATAATGTTTATTATAAGATATTTAAGTAACATTACTAATATTTATGTATGTTACATACTTTCTATAATACCATTATTGTTACTATTATTACCATTAAATTTTAAAGTTAAGAAAAAAGCAAATTTAAATATAATTCTTTATTTAATATTATCAATTTTTATAACTATACTAGGATTTGGTATATTTGTTTTTGTATCAAATTTAGAATTTTAATATAATAGTAAAAAACTAATAAACTAATAAATTACAATAAATGAGTGAGATGAATAGTAAATTTATCGTTGCAAATAGGTTATTTATGGCAAATGTTAATATGCGTTGCTTGCAGCAACGGGTAATTTCTCATACAATGGCGTCAACGACTGAAAGAAAGGAGGGTATCCCGAGTGTTAAGCGAAAACATGAAAGCAATCAGAAAATCAAAAGGACTTTCGCAAGAAGAGCTTGCCGTCAAGCTGAATGTGGTACGACAGACAATCTCCAAATGGGAGCAGGGATTGTCGGTTCCTGATTCCGACATGTTGATTTCCATATCAGAGGTGCTTGAGACATCCGTAAGCACCCTGCTTGGTGAAACTGTTATTGAGTCGAGGGTTGATGACTTAAAAGTCATTTCCGAAAAGCTGGAGATTATAAACTTGCAGCTCGCACAGAGGAAGACTACGAGACGAAAAACGTTCCATTGGCTGCTGCTCTCATTGTGTGCGGTCATAGTAATCATTTCTGCGGTCTTAATAGCATTAAACAGCCCTTACTTAGGCTGGAATTACAGTGACCCAGAAACCGCCATTGCCGGAGTCGTTTTTCACGCATTTGAGTGGCTGTTTATCAGGTTAACGCCGATAATCCTTATAGGGGCAATCGTTGGAGTTATCTTGACACGGAAGAAGGTATGATACCGCCCTGCCTTTTTAGGTGTGGTTCAGACTTCAAAAATCCCGTTTATCTGTCAGTGTCGCCGCCGGCATGGCATCTGGCGGTCGAAATTCCGCCGTTCAGGGGTGAGG
>OGHJ01003158.1_pt1 | contig 12456 bp, 7 predicted proteins | sample 1571351 | NCBI WGS metagenome assembly OGHJ01 (sample SAMEA2582037, study PRJEB24529) | metagenome | biome: Human gut stool | place: China | collected 2011 | reverse complement strand
GCTGGCCCTCTATGAGCCTGACGGAATCGCCAGCGACGTGTGGCTCAGCTCCAAGGACGCAGACGGCACGGAGTACCTGGGTACCATCTACAACTATGACCTCCAGTCTGGCGAGGGAGACGCCAGAAAGCTCCAGCTCTACCCCCTGAACACCTTCCGCCTGCGGGAGGCGGCCAAAGCGGAACTGACCCTGGTAATGCCGGACGGCTCCCCCTATACGGGAACGGTTACCGTCCGGGGCGGCGTGTATAAGAACGGGTATTTCTGTGAGACCGCCGGACTGGGCACCACCCGTCAAAATATCGGTGGTGCCGGCGCGGCGCAGCAGGATACCACCTTTACCGCCGACGCCAACGGCAAGATTACCGTCTACTTCGACTTCACCCAGTTCTGGTCGGCGGAGGCCGGAGAGGACAAGGACGACCTCCCCACCGCCGTGGACAAGATCCAGTATGTGCTGGAGATCCGCGACATCGGCGGCAACGCCTATTACCCCCTGTTCCAGATGGTGGACGGCACCGTCAGTCCCATGCAGGAGATGCGCACCGCCTCCGGCGTGGTGGCGCTGGAGGCAGTGCCCGAGGGCGAGGAGAACAAGCCCTTTGTGGCCCGGCAAGTGGTGGACTACCACCTGAACGACGGCGCTCTCATCGACACCCGCCACTCCACCGGCTTCGTGGGCCCCAACTACAACTTCAAAGAGGCCGTGCTCACCACCAATATGCTCCTGTGGGGCGAGACCGGCGACGGCGCGTCCTACACCCTGACCATGGCGGATGAGAACGGCTATGTCCCCGAGGCTCAGGTGAGCACGGGCGCTGACCGGTACCCCTTCACCTCCATGCCCGTGGTGGAGAACACCCTGACTCTCAGCGAGGAGACCATGACCACCTCCGGCTGGATTCTGGACGGGAAGGACGTGGGCCTCAAGACCCGCCTCACCCAGAACGGCAGCATGGTACAGGAGCGCACGATGCCCTTCCGGGCCGTCGATCTGAGCCGGGTTCCCCCCGTCCAAGAGGATGAAAATGTCACCGGCATGGTGGTCACCCTGACCGAGTCCAGCGGTTGGCAGGAGGACATCAACTTCGGCAACGGCGGCAGCAGCATTTTCAATGCCCTTTTGGGCGATCTGGGCGAACTGACCGGCCCCGTGGACACCAGCGTGTTCCAGATGCTCATCACCCCCAGTGAAGACCCCAGCGTGTTCAACGCCCTGATCTGGGCGGGCTATGACAGCCTGGACCTGAAGGACGTGGAGTACAAGGACGGCGTGGCCGTCAGCGCGAACTTTATGACCAAGGGGCTGGAGACCGACATGCCCAGCGTGGGCGACCTCCAGGAGATGGCCAGCGGCTCCTATGATCCCATGGGCGCTTACAACCCATCCCGCAGCAACCGGCTGTCCGACGTGGCGGGCTTCGACTTCGGCGTACAGCTGGAGGGCTATTACGAGGCGGAGATCCGCTACAACCGGGACGCCGGCCAGTGGGAGGTCTGCACCAAGGGCGGCGGCTTTACCGCCGGCGTGGGGATGGAATTTGGCTTCAGCGTGAACACTGTGGTAGGTATCGTGCCGGTCACCGGCAGCTTTGAGGTGGGCGGTGCCATGCAGCTGAGCCTCCAGGCCGCCACCCGGTACAGCCAGCAGAAGGATACCGACGGAACGGAGCTGGTATGGAACGACCCCACCGCCACCGCCGTCACCGACTTCCTCACCAACCTGCGTCTGCGGGCCTATGTGGAGGCCTTCGGCGGCATCGGCTTCGATTACTCCCTCATCGCCCTGAAGATCGGACTGTTCGGTAAGCTGGATGTGAACAGCGAAAACAGCTTCCTGTCCCGGGAGTATCTGGCGGACGAAAGCAAACAGCAGCTCAACGGCCAGTATCTGGATATCCAGAGCGAGGTGGGTATCAAGTTCAAGGCGGTGTTCGCTTTGATCTCCTATGAGAAGGTGCTGGCCTCCGGCTCCTTTGGTTACGGAAAATCCTTCAATGACTGGAAAGAGATCAGCGACTATTGGGAGAACACCGATACCGGACTGGATGACCTCACCCTACTCATGGCGGCTCAGAGCGGCCTGCAGGAGGTGTCCTCCACCGCCACTCTCCAGAGCCGTGACTATCTGGAGCAGTATGCCCGCAGCTGGGGCGAACCCTTCCGGCTGTTCAGCCTGGACGCTCCCAGCACCGTGGCGAACCTTCAGGAAAACGCCAATCCCGCCTCCTTCCCGGAGGTGAGCGACGACGGGCAGATTCTGGCCTACATCAGCGACAGCGACAGCGGCAGCATCTACGACAGCCGCGCCCATTTCAGCAAGCTCAGCGGCGACAGCTACGGCGAATCCAAAGAATTCCCCAGCCCCAGTGACGGCACCGGCAGCTTTGTCGGTTTTGGCGACAGCGACGTGGACATTTCGGGAACCGAAAATTTTGCTGTGGCGGCCTGGGTCCGCATGAATACAAGAATCGATGAGAAGGACGCCGGAGACGACGTATCCGCGGCGGAGCAGAACCTGCTGATGAACGGCACGGAGATCGTGGCCTCGGTCTTCACTGGCAGTGGTTGGTCGACCAAACGCCTGACCAACAACGCCACCCCCGACCTGGCCCCCGCGGTAGCCACCAACGGCCACAAGGCCATCGTCTTCTGGCGCAGCGTGTACAGCGCCGACCCGGAAAACGGCCTGATGGACTTCTCCGCTCAGGATCAGATCATGTACAGCGTTTTTGACAAGGGAATGTGGAGCGAGCCCAAGATGCTCTACAACGGCGCCAACGGCTCCGTCAAGGGCCTCCAGGCTGCCATGATGAGAGACGGCACCGCCATTGCGGTGTACACCTTGGATCGCACCGGGGCATCGGATGGCTCCGGCCAGGAGATCGGCTACACCATCGTGAACAGCGACGGCAGCTTGGGCCATTCCATGCTGGTCACCAGCGACGAAAATCTGGACGAGAATCCCCAGGTGATCGCGGCCTCCCTGCACTCATCTGACGGCAGTATTGCTGCTTCCCATCGGTTCATCCTGGGCTGGCACAGCCAGAGGAGCGGCAGCAGCGATATTCAGCTGCTGGCGGTGGACGCCAGCGGCGCCATGTCCAACAACTTCCCCGCCTCCCTGTCCGCCCTCACCAGCAGCGGGCAGGCCAACGTGAGCGGCGACTTCCGCTTCGCCCGTGTTTGGAACAGTAGAACCATCGGGACCGGCTATGTAGAGAACCTGACCATCCTGTGGAGCGAGACTGTCAGCGACGAGACGACAAACGGCCTGATGACGGCGGCCCACAGCCAGCTGAAGGCGGCCCGCCTGCTGGCGGAGGACACCGATGATGACAAAAACGTAGACAGCTTCCGTCTGACTGCCCCTCAGGTGGTGGCGGAGCTGCCGGATAACACCCTGCTGGACCACTTCGACGCCTATGTGAAGGATTCGTTTGTTGACAACAGCGTGCATTCCGTGAAAGCGGTCATCCAGGCCACCTACTATGACCAAGAGCACCAGGAGTACATCTACGACAAAGAGACCGACACCACCGTCACTCTCCCCGGCGAAAAGACCATGCTCTACACCGCCTCCCAAAACTTTGAGCCCTACGGGCTGGAAGTGGAGGCCATTGGGGTGGACTACGCCAACCTGATGGCAAACAGCCTGACCCCCATCCAGTTTACTGTTCGCAACACTGGTGTCAACAAGGTGACGGGGCTGACCATCACCCTGAAAGATGGGAAGACTGCCACAATGAGCGAGTCCCTTGCTCCCAATGAGAGCGCAACCCTGACGGTGTACCATAAGGTTGGCGAGACCGTGGCCAACGTGGAGTACACCATCACCGACACCGGTTCCAACATCACCAAGACCGGCACCGTCTATCTGGACTACCCCGACATCGGCATCTCCCAGATGAAGGTGCTGGAGGAGAAGGAAGGCCAGCGTACCATCGCCGTGACCCTCTACAACGCCTCCGACGCTCCCCTGGCCGACAGCGGCCGCACGGTCAATCTGGCCTTCTACACTGACAATCTGCTGACCGAGAAAGCCAATGTGACCTGCAGCACCGCCGGTGTTTCCGGCAGCGGCGGCAGCACCCTCACGATTTCCGATGCGGATGCCCTGAAACTCATTGATGCGGGCAGCTTTACCCTGGTACTGACCTACGATGTGGGCGGCTATGTTGAGGCCCAGGGCCTCCGGGAGATCCCCGACAGCGGCGTATATCTGTACGCCGACGCCTGGGCGGAGGGGACCATCGGGACTCAGAGCGGTGCAAAGCGTCTGCCTGAGTGCTACAGTTCCGATAACCAGAGTGCCGTCCTCCTCACCGGCGCATTCGCCCGCACCGGTGAAAAGACCACCCTGAACGTGACCCAGACCAACAGCAACGGTGCAACCACCGCCGTGGTGGAACTGAAAAACAACTCGCTCCAGGATCAGACCACCGCTACCCTGGTGGCCTCCCTGCTGGACGAAAACGACCAGGTGCTGGAGACAAAGGCCACCGGCATCGAGGGAATACTGAATGGCGAGAACGCCCAGACCAGCACCATCCAGTTCAGCCCGCTGGGCAGCCGGGTAGTGGTACACGCCGCCGCAGCCGGAGAGGACAAACTGTTCTTTGAAGGACTGCCTGTCTCCATAGATGATTTCACCGCAGATGAAAGCGGCGCGCTCACCTGTTCCATCTCCGGCATCTCCGCCGTCAGCACCCTGGTCACTGCCATCTCCGGCAATAAGGAAAAGGTTACCATCAACGGCCAGGAGTTTACCTCCGGCAGCGGCAGCCTCTCTGTCCCCATTGGCACGGGTGAGACGGTCATTACCGTGAACATCGGCAGCACCGCCTATACCCTGCATATTACCAGCACCCACACCAGCGGCGGCGGAGGAGGAGGCGGCGGAACAACCGCCAGCTACCGCGTCACCGTGGAATCCGCTGAAAACGGCGTGGTCAAATCCAGCCGCACCAGCGCCGGCGCAGGCACTACCGTTAAGCTGACAGTGACTCCGGCTGACGGTTACCGGCTGAGCAGTCTGACCGTTACCAACAAAAACGGAAAGGCTCTCACGCTGAACGACAAGGACGATGGAACCTACACCTTCACCATGCCGGCCAGTGACGTCACCGTAAAGGCCGCCTTTATCGAAGTCGACGCTGAGGAATTTCCCTTTGTGGATGTGCCTCTGGACAGCTGGTACTACGACGGTGTGTCCTATGTCTACGAAAACGGCCTGATGACCGGCACCAGCGCCACCACCTTTGCGCCTGATATAACCACCACCCGCAGCATGGTCGCCACCATCCTGTGGCGGCTGGAGGGCAGCCCTGTGGTGGACTATGCCATGACCTTTACGGATGTGGATTCCTCCACCTGGTACACCGAGGCGGTCCGCTGGGCAGCCAGTGAAGGCATCATTACCGGTTACGGCAACGGAAACTTCGGACCGAATGATTCCATTACCCGGGAGCAGATGGCCACCATGCTCTATCGTTACGCACAGTACAAGGGCTATGATGTGAGCGTGGGCGAGAACACCAACATTCTCTCCTATACAGACTTTGTAGAGCTGGGCGAGTATGCGGTTGCCGCCATGCAGTGGGCCGTGGGAGCAGATATCATCAACGGTACCAGCGCCAGCACCCTCAGTCCCCGCGGCAACGCGACCCGAGCTGAAGTAGCTGTCATTCTGATGCGGTACTGCAAGAGCGTGGACAAGTAACAAAGTACCACCTGCATGACTCACGCCGCAAAAGACACAATTGTACAAAGACTCCGTCATTCCGAGAAAAATGGCCGCCCCAGGGCGGCCATTTTTCGTGTGTATTCGCCTCCGAGCCCGCTGAGCAGGCAGAAAGTTAACCATGCCCAAGTCATCCGGCAGTTGTGTTTTCCAGTTCCAGAAAAGGCTTGATCTCCTGACCGTACCGTTGCCGAAAGGGTCTGGACTATGCTGAGCGGCCCGTGGAAGCGCTTGAATGGCATTCAAGAGGATAACAGTTTGATGCCGCTTGTCTCCACCATCAAAAGAGAGTGAAGCAAAAAACTCGTTTCCTTTCGGAAACGAGTTTTTTGTTTTGTCTGTGAAGTTTCTGAAAAATTTAGAATTTCTCTCCACTGTGTTTACAATCCCGGATTAGTATAATAAAGTAGTATTATATCGGACGCAGAATGGAGGACTGGCGATGAAGCGGCGGATCTTTTTTTACAACGCCGTAGTGGTCATGGTCGCCCTCACCGCCCTACTCATCGTCAGCGGCGCGGTGATTGGGAGCGTGAACGACCACTATATGGAGCGGCCTCCGGTGGTGGACGACAACGCCCCCAAGGTCCAGAACCTTTTGACCCAGTGGGTAGAGGACCCCAGCTCCTGGGAAGACCTGAACCAGCAGCTCAAGGACCTGGGCTACTCCCTCTATGTCTCTCTGAGCGGCACGGAGGTCTATTCCTCCATGGCGCCCATCCAGACCGACCTGCTTCGCCAACTTCCTCCCATCAACAGCTGGCCCGCCGGCGAGCCCACGACACTGTGGATGGGCGGCGCCCTGGTGATCGGGATGCGCTCCGGGCCCTATACCATCCTGGCTATGGGCGAGCCCAACATGCCTAAGGTCTTTGGCCGGCAGCGCCTGCAGACCGAAGCGGTGCTGCTGTCGGTCCTCATCATCGGCGCCAGCGCCATTGTGGTCATCGTCCTTTTGTCTATGGTCTCCACCCACTTTCAGCTCAAGCACATTCTCCGCCCCGTCAACGCCCTCACCGACGCCGCCCAACGCATCGAGGCAGGGGATTACTCTCAGCCTGTAGGCTATGACGGTCAGGACGAGTTCACGGCGGTGTGTGCCGCCTTTGAGCACATGCAGCAGCACCTTCTCCAGGAACGGGAGAAGAACGCCGCCTATGAGCGTGCCCGCACCGATCTGGTGGCGGGGATCTCCCACGACCTGCGCACCCCCCTCACTTCGGTGAAGGGCTACATCAAGGGGCTGCGGGATGGGGTGGCCAACACCCCCGCCAAGCAGGCCCAGTATCTGGACATCGCCTACCGCAAGGCCTGCGATATGGACGTGCTGCTGCAGCGGCTCTTCTATTTCTCCAAGCTTGAGACCGGGAACCTGCCTCTCTTCCCTGTCCGGGCCGATTTGGGGGAATTCGTCCGCGGCTTTGTCCGGGATACAGCCGGGGATCTGGAGCAGCGGGGCGGGAAGTTCCTGGTCAAGGGTGCCCCGGCCCCCCACCCGGTGCGCATTGACACTGAGCAGATGTACCGGGTCCTCACCAACCTTACCGACAACGCCGTCCGCTACACCGGAGCGGAGTCTCTGGTCCTCACCCTGACCCTCTGGCGGGAGCGCGACATGGAGCACCTGCGCTTCGCCGACAATGGCTGCGGCGTACCTGAGGAGTCCCTCCCCCACCTCTTTGAACAGTTCTGGCGTGGGGATCAGTCCCGGGGCGGAGAGTCCGGAGAGGGCAGCGGACTGGGGCTCTATATCGTCAAATACATCATCGAGGCCCACGGCGGGACCATCTCCGCCCGAAACGACGGCGGTCTGGTTTTCGACATTGCCCTGCCCTGCGAAGAGGAGTAAATCACCCATGCCTAACATATTGATTGTGGAAGACGATCTGGAGATCGCCATGCTGGAACAGGACTATCTGGAGATCGAAGGGTTCCAGACCCAGACCGTCTCCGACGGCGAGGGGGCGGTGTCCGCCGCCCTCACCCGGACCTTTGACCTGATCCTGCTGGACCTGATGCTTCCGGGCTGCAACGGCTACGACGTGTGCCGCCGCATCCGGGACCAGGTGGATGTACCCATCCTTATGGTCACCGCCCGCACCGACTCGGTGGACAAGATCCGGGGGTTGGGCCTGGGGGCGGACGACTACATCGCAAAACCCTTCGACCCCGCCGAGCTGGTGGCTCGGGTGAAGGCCCACCTCAACCGTTATGCCCGTCTCACCGGCGGCGCCGGGAAAAAGGCGGACGATGACGTGCTCACCGTAGGGGACCTCCAGATCTTCCCCCGCAGCTGGAAGGTCTATAAGGCCGGCCGCGAGCTCAAAATGCCCAACCGGGAGTTTATGCTCCTCAAATTCCTGGCGGAGAATCCCAACGTCGTCTTCTCCAAGGAGCACCTCTTCGAGACCATCTGGGGCTATGACTATGTGGGGGACAGCGCCACCGTCACCGTCCACATCGGGCGCATCCGGGAGAAAATCGAGGATGATCCCACCCACCCCAAGATCATCGAGACGGTCTGGGGGGCGGGATACCGGCTCAACGCATGATAAAAAGCTCCGTCCGTCAGGAATGACGGACGGAGCTTTTTATCAACGCTTCCTTTGGGGCAATGCAAGGCCCACTACCATGCCCACCAGGGCCGGCAGAAGCCACCCCAGGCCCTGTTCAGCCAGGGGCATGGCTCCCAATAGATCGGACAGGGCGGCTGGCAGGACCTTCAGATCACGCAGGGTATAGAGGACGCTGGCCACACCGGTGAAAAGGACGGTGACCGGATAGACCAGGGGCCGCCGTCCCACCCACCGTTGGAGCAGCGCCAGGGCGATCAGAGCGATGGCCACCGGGTAGATGATGCTCAATACCGGGACGGACAGGCTGAGGATGAGATCCAGCCCGGCGTTGGCAATGAGCATGCTCACGGCAGCGAAGAGGATGGCCCAGGTCCGGTAGGAGAGCTTGGGACAGATCATGTTGAAGTACTCGGCGCAGGAGCTGATGAGCCCTACGCACACATTGAAGCAGGCGATCACAAAGATGGCGGCCAGCAGGACGCTCCCCGGCGTACCGAACAGGGCGGGGACCAGGTTGGTCAGCACCTCCGCGCCGTTGGTGGCACCAGGGAAGGCACCGCCGGACAGGGCGCCGATGTGGGCCAGCATGGCATATACCACCAGCAGCAGCACCCCGGCCATCCAGCCGGCCCGCACGGTATAGCGCACCACGTCGCTGTCCTCCTCCACGCCCCTGGCCCGGATGTTCAGGGCAATGATGATGCCGAAGACCAGAGCGGCAATGGTATCCATGGTCTGATAGCCGTCCAGGAAGCCCCGGGCCACCGGAGCGGCGGCGTACAGCTCACTCTGGGGCGCGCCGTAGCCCTCCAGTGGGTGCACCAGGCTGCCGATGAAGGTGACCACGATGAGGAGGAGCAGGATGGGACACATGATCTTTCCCAGGCGGTCGGTGAGCTTCTCCGGCCGCAGCGCCACCACCAGGGCCAGGGCGAAAAACACCAGGGAGTAAAGGATCTGCAGCATCCCGATGGGGGCGTCCGCCCCCACAAAGGGAGGCACCGCCATCTCAAAGGAGGTACTGGCTGTTCTGGGGATGGCCAGACAGGGACCGATGGCCAGATAGGCCACAATGGTGAATACTCTGGAAAAGAGAGGATGGACCCGGTCACCCAGGGTATCCAAGCCGCCGGAGAGGGCCACCGCCACCACCCCCAGTACGGGGAGACCCACGGCGCTCACCGCCATGCCCGCCATGGCCAGCCAGGTGAGGTTCCCCGCCTGGGCACCTACGCCTGGGGGAAAAATCAGATTGCCTGCACCGAAAAACATGGAAAACAGGGTAAAACCCAGCAGCAGCTGGACCCGCTTGCTCAATTTCTTCATAGATCCTCCTTCAAACCCCATCGGGTCCCTCTCATCCCAAAAAGGCCTCCGGCAGCCGCCACCGCTCCGCCAGCTCCGCTGCTTCAGCGGGGGTGAGCAGGTGATAAGCGTCCTCGGTAAACTCCGGCGTCACCACGCAGGTGACCAGTGTATAGTCCTCCCCCGGCCCCTCTGCCGGCAGCGCTCCGAAGATCATATCCCCCGGCGCCAGGAGCTGAGGCTGTTCTCCGTTCTCCACATTTGGTCCCAGGCGGCGGACGGTGACGCCCTCCTCCCCTACAAACCAGAGGTCCAGACTCCGGCCGCTGTGCCAGCACCAGAGCTCGTCCCGCCCCACCCGGTGGAGTCGGGAACGCTCCTCCGCACCCAGCAGATAGTAGATGGCCGAGGCGCTCCGGGTCCCGTCCGGCAGATGTACCCCGCTCTCATACACCCTGCGGTAGTACCCTCCCTCCACATGGGGCTCCAGGCCCATATGTCTGATCAACATCTCGCGCTCCATCGCCCTGCGCCTCCCTTTTTCGGCAATTCGCTGTGCTTCCATGCTACTATACCCGCTCGTCTTTGTCAATTTCCGTCCGGTATTTCCCCCGGCTTTTTTGCTTTCCCTGTGCGTATATTGCACTTTCTAAGGTAGAACACCCATTTTTTCTCAGAAAGCAGCGCGCAGCCTGCACAATGTGGGAAAATTAGGACTTCCTTTTTTTCTCTTCTCTGCTACAATGAAGGTTGTCTGCGGCATGCTCCGCCGTGGAATTACAGAGAAGAAAAGAGGAAATACTATGAGACGTTTGGGAACCATTCTTGTTTTGGGCGCGCTGAGCCTGTCCCTGCTTTCCGGCTGCGGTGACAAAACCGGCTACGCCAAGGACGGCTTCGCGGAGGGGCGTCTTGGAGACACCATGCACACCTACTTCTTTGACTTCACCGTCAACAGCGCCTACCTTTGCGATACTTACGAGGGCTACACCCCCATTATGGAGGGCTACCAGCTTCTGGTGGCCGATGTGACCGTCAAGAATACCAACCGTGAGAGCATCCCCATGTACGACACCGACTTTCAGGTTCAGTGGAGCGATGACAGCGAGGACGCCTATGACGTCCCCATTACCTACTATACCGACGCCGTCTCCGACCAGCAGCTGCCCACCGAGTACGAGCTGGCGGTGGACGAGGAGCGGACCGGCCTGCTGGTCTTTGAGGTGCCCGCCGGGGAGACCGACTTCTCCATCTCCTACCTGGAGCTCTTTGACGACGGCACCGAGGAGGGTGAGGAGGGAGACACCTTCTTCGTCTACTTCACTGCCGAGGCCCAGGCGTAAGCCTGTTTTTCTCCCGCATAGGGCGTATCTTTCGGCATATACTATGCCCGGGTGAATTGTTATGGGTGAACGAAAGAACGTCCTGCTCACAGATATCATCGGCATCCTGATCGCGGAGGGCGTGGGCGCCCTCTCCGGCTGGCTGTCCAGGGACGGCGTCAAAACGTACAGCGCCACCATTGTGCAGCCGCCCCTCTCACCGCCGCCCGTAGTCTTTCCCGTGGTCTGGGGTATCCTCTTTGCCCTGATGGGAATTGGCGCCGCCCGGGTGTGGCGCTCGCCGCCCTCCGGGGCACGGACCCGAGGTCTGGCCATCTTCGGCGTCCAGCTGGCCTTCAACTTCTGTTGGAGCCTCCTCTTCTTCAACCTCCAGGCCTTCGGCTTCGCCCTGCTGTGGCTGCTGGTCCTGTGGGTGCTGATCCTGTGGATGCTCCACACCTTCCTCCTGGCGGACAAATGGGCCGCCTGGCTTCAGATCCCCTACCTCCTGTGGGTGACCGTTGCCGCCTACCTGAACCTGGGAGTCTGGCTGCTGAACTGACTGCGTTTCATTTGCATGAAAATGCCCGCGGGCCCTGTTGTCAGGGCCCGCGGGCATTTTCGTTCTCTTATTTTCCACCAGATGTGCGCCTGTATACTCAGCGCCGGGTCTTCAGTCGTGCCATGGCCCGGGCCAACGCGGCCTTGGAGTGGTAGTACTCGTGGATACTCTGCTTCTGACGCAGGCGCTCCTCGGCCCGTTCCTTGGCAGCCTCGGCCCGCTTGCGGTCGATCTCCTCGGGGTGCTCGGCAAAGCCTACCAGCAAAATCACATAGTCCGGCTTGATCTCGGCAAAGCCTGCGCCCACGGCGGCAGGCTCCCACTTACCCTCGGCCTTGTAGCGCAGCTCTCCCGGCTCCACGGCGGTGACCGCCGGCTCATGTCCGGGGTAGACCCCCATCTGGCCGTCCACCGCCGGGAGCACCAGGGCCTCGGCGGGGCCGATGTAGAACTGCCGCTCGGGGGTGATGATCTCCAGGTAGAAGGTGTTCTCCCCGGCCATTCAGACCGCCCCCATCTTCTTGGCCTTGGCGATGACCTCGTCCACATTGCCCACATTGCTGAAGGCGGCCTCGGGGTACTTGTCCAGCTCGCCGCCCAGGATGGTTTCAAAGGAGCGGAGGGTGTCCTCCAGCTTTACATAGCGCCCCTCCAGGCCGGTGAACTGCTCGGCCACCGAGAAGGGCTGGGAGAAGAACTGCTGGATGCGGCGGGACCGCTCCACGGTGCGGCGGTCCTCCTCGCTGAGCTCCTCCATGCCCAGGATGGCGATGATGTCCTGGAGCTCCCGGTAGCGCTGCAAGAGCTCCTGCACCGCCCGGGCGATCTTGTAGTGGCGCTCCCCTACCACGTCGGGCTCCAGAATCCGGGAGGTGGACTCCAGGGGGTCCACGGCGGGGTAGATGCCCTGCTCCACGATCTTACGGCTCAGAACGGTGGTGGCGTCCA
>OGHJ01003157.1_pt1 | contig 12459 bp, 11 predicted proteins | sample 1571351 | NCBI WGS metagenome assembly OGHJ01 (sample SAMEA2582037, study PRJEB24529) | metagenome | biome: Human gut stool | place: China | collected 2011 | reverse complement strand
TGCTATTATTAATGATTATGCGCTTCTCAGTATGTAACCTGTACAGGACAGTTATTATACAAACTAATAAAGATAATAAAATGAGGTATAACAAAATCGGCAATGGGGATAACATTAGGTTATTATTTTCTGTTGCATTAGTGCTTGTGACCACCCTGATAATATATGGAGCGGTCACAAACAGAATAATGGTAATAATGTTTGAAATGAGAAGTATCAGTAAATTCTCTCTTATCTTTTTTGTCATTGCAATTGGTTTTTTTCGTATTACTTTATTGCAAATTTATAGATAAACTTACTAATTGATACTAGTTGTTACTAATAAAATATCTCTAGAAAACATTATTTATGTTTCAGTGTTTCAATGATTTACGCTACTATTTATTGTCACTTTTTTGATTTTCCTTTCTCTTTCTTTCTCTTGGTTTCTGCATTAACATTTATGTTTTCATTTTCTTGCATTTCCATTTTTACATTTGTTAACCTAATTCTATCAGCTGCTTCTCGTGTTTTCGGATCAGCATGTGAAGCATAGATTTGAGTGGTACTTACATTCTTGTGATTAAGGAGATGTTGTACTGTGTAAATATCAGTTCCAAGTTCAAGCTGTAAGGATGCGTAAGTATGTCTGAAACAGTGAAAGGTAATATGTTTTTTTATTCCACATTCCTTAATCCAATCTTGCATGACTCTATATGTCATAGTACGATTAAATCCTGAAAAAATATATTTATCTGTTGTTTGTGGCTGAATTAGTTCATAAGCATCATCACCGATTGGAACCTGTGTCTGACGCTGAGTCTTTACACATTTAAAATCAAGATAATGTCCGCCATCTGCATATGTTTGGATATTTTCCCATTTTAAATTGAGTATATCACTTATACGTAATCCACTCAAACAGGAAAATATAGCGGCTTTTCTTACTACTGGAACTGAACATTCTGAGTTGTATAGTTTTCTGACTTCCTCCAGTGAAAGGCTTTGCTTGACTGGTATTGTGCAGGGAATATTATCCAAAAGGGATGCTATGTTATCTACAAGTCTTCTTTCCCTATAGGCTTTAGTTAAAACTTGTTTGAAGATATTCCAATATGCTGAAGCTGTATTTCGTGATATAGGCTTGTTAACCATGACTTTGCCTCTTGCTGATACTTTCGTGTCTAAGAGATATTCTTTATACTTGTTACAGAATACGGTATCAAGCATTTCAAATGTACATTTGTTGTGGCAGAACCTGCTGAAATGTTTATAGGCTGCATCACACTTCGCAAAGTTTCTGTTGACAATATTCTTGAAGTATGCAAGAAAGTCCTCCTTTAGACGGTCCTGGTTAAAGAAGTCATATTTCTCATTAATTACCTCTATGAATACCTTACACCGAATAGCTTCAGCTTTTGCCAGAATAGCTTCATTATACTTTTTCTGTTGTGTAGAAATGGGGTTGGCATATATATACATGCCAAGCGAACGACGACGAATCAGTTCCATTGTTTCAGGATTTCTATAGCCTGGCCAAAAGTCCAGAAATAATGATTTAGTACCATTTCGTCTATCTCGCATACGGAGAGTTACTGATTTACAATACTGCATATTATTCGTTTTTATAGTTTTATGTATCAAAATTCTCGAATGATATATTGCTGACATCGGTAAATTGAAAGTAAATATCACTATATATCAATATTTGCTATAAAATCATCTTCTGAGAACCGTTTTTCCATTAACCGGTCAAATTCTTCTTTTCTAAAAAAGATGAATTTCTGCTTCTTTACTCTGGTGAGCTTATAGTGATTGACGTAATAGAAGACAAGTGAATTTGTAAGATTATATTTCTTTGTAGCTTCTTCTACGGAATAATACCTGTCTCTACCAACAAAATATCCATTCTTTATTTCCTCTATGTGTTGTTTGGAATAATAGGTACTACCATACTCAACCTTTGCTGGAATCTTATGTCTATGAATAAAAGAGCGTACACCATCTGCTGTCATTTTATATGTTGTACGCATTTCCTCTGGCGTTATCCAGTCTGTGATTTCTGCATACTTATTCTTTTTGTTGTATAACAGGTCAATGGATCCCTTCTCATAGAAATTAAATCCTTTCAGTGCTATCTTAGGTATGTTGTTCTCTCTTGTTATAACTCCAGCATGCTTTATTGATATTTTAAACATCTCTGCTACCTCATCAGTAGAATAGTATCCTTCAGGAGTTGCTGGACAGATTTTTTCCTGTTGCTTTGCCGTGAAAACAACCTTTTCTTCACCATTTGACTTTATTAGTGGAGTTGAATTTTGAAGACGTTGATGCATGATATTATCAAAATCCGTCCGATAAATCATGGTGAATTTTCCACGCTTTTCAGTCTTAATGCTATAGGTCTTTAGAGTATAACTTACCTGATCTTTAGTTATGCCATACTTTTGCATAGCTTCTTCATAAGAGTACCAGTCAGGATCAATTTCATCGGTCTTGTGTTTTATACAATCTATATGAACCTTAGAATAATAAGACCTGCCATTTCTCTTTACCCTGGGAACCGCATGGTATTTTACAAAACAAAGAGCCGCACCCTGAGTCATATTGTACATTTCCATGATTTGACTCAATGTGTAATAGTTATCAATGTCGATGACATCAAGAAGCTCAGAGAAATTTGCGTCAATAAGCTTTTTACTGTAGAAAGTATTACGCCCTTCGTAAACTTTAGGGATGCCTAATCTGTCACAACGTCCCCATACAGCTTTACGTCCAATTTTATACTTATCCATAATCTCTTGTAGGGTATAGTATTCTTGTTCTTGCTTACGCTTGTAACTTCTTTTTCTATAAGGTCCTGCATCCTCAAAGTATTTGTCAAGATCCTCACGACGGACAAGGGTTTTTCTACGTATTCTCACTGCCTTGATGATTCCGGAATAGAAACATCTATAAACAGTGCTAACACTCATATCAAGTAATAAGGCAACATCTGAGGGTGTCAAAAATGGTCGTGAAGCAACTGCATCTCTTTCTTTATCAAGAGCTGCTTCTTTTTCACTTTCCCGGACACTTTTTTTACGTTTTGCTTCACGTTTGCGAGATGCGTCACGTTCGCACTCTCTACAGCAGTATTTATTTGACATCTTGGATGCAATAAACTCTGCTCCACATGTTAAACATTTCTTTAATATCTTCATCTTTTTGGCATGTTAAAATCGTCCATTTCCTTTGCAGCAATTTTCAGGTATTTGCAGGAATTTTCACGAGGTGTCCAACATGTCAACGGGCGCACATTTATCACTTTTGCAGTTTTTGCATAAGGTGCCATATATGTCATTTTCCGATTGCCATTTGGTCGCAAAATTTAGGGATAGGAACGATATTTGAGCCAAATTTACCCTTAAAAACTGGTTGTAACAAGTTTCAAATGGAAAGTGTTAAAATGAAAAAAGCCACCAAAACGGTGGCTTTCAGACAGTTAGCGATATATTGTAATATTGTTGATAATCAGCTACTTACCAATACAAAAATGTTGAAAGATATTCTGAAGCACCATATCATTCGTGACCTCACCAGCAATGTCCGAAATAAAGAATATACACTCTCGTGTGTCTTGTGAAAGAAAATCTCCGGAAATCTGCGAATCAAGTCCGTTTTGTACTCTATGGATAGCTTCCAAAGCTTTATTTAAAGCTTCGTAATGTCTTACATTTGTCACAATAATATCATTCTGTGTTACTGTGGGTAAATGTGCGGCATCAATAAGCATTTTTTGTAGTTCACTTGTATTCTCCCGTTGTTTGGCCGAGATGAAAATACATTCTGTAGACTCTTTAGGAAAGTCTTTTAATAAAGACTGTAAATTCTCTTTTTGCTTGTCTTCGATCAAATCAGCCTTATTAAATACAACAATCAAATGTTTTCCTTCACAACGCGGAATGATCTTCTCTGATAACTGCTCTATTTGAGAGCCTGCATTCACTGCATCTACCATCCAAAGAACAATCTCCGCCTGATCTAACTTTTGGAAAGTACGTTCGATACCGAGACTTTCAATCGTATCATTGGTTTCCCGGATTCCGGCAGTATCAATGAAACGGAAAGTGATTCCTCCGATGTTGATAGTATCTTCGATCACATCACGCGTTGTCCCGTGGATATCACTGACAATCGCTTTATCCTCATTTAATAATACATTCAGTAAAGTCGATTTTCCGGCATTCGTTTCACCGATAATAGCTACAGGAACACCGTTCTTGATAACATTACCTACATTAAATGAATACACCAGACGGGCTATTACTTTTTCTATGCTATCTGCCAGTTGCAACAATGCGGAACGGTCGGCAAATTCTACGTCCTCCTCACTGAAGTCCAATTCCAATTCTATCATAGAGGTGAAGTTGAGTAGCTTTTCCCGGAGATCTGTCAGCTCTTTACTGAACCCGCCTCGCATCTGACTCATGGCAAGGCGATGGGTTGCTGCTGATGTTGAAGCAATTAAATCCGCTACCGCTTCCGCCTGGCTGAGATCCATTTTACCATTTAAGAAAGCTCTTTGTGTAAATTCACCGGGTTGCGCCAGACGACAACCGTTTTTGATAAGCAACTGCAATACCTGCTGGAGGATATAGCTGGAACCATGGCAGGTAATTTCAGTACTGTCTTCTCCTGTATAAGAATGGGGAGCACGAAACAGACTGACAAGCACTTCATCTATTATTTCTTCTCCGTTGTAGATATGGCCGAATGTGAGGGTATATGGCTTTCTGCCGGTTAATTTTTTCTCAGCTTTCACAGGAATAAATATCCGTTCAGTGATGTCAATGGCATGGGGGCCGGAAACACGAATACTTCCGATAGCACCACCTTGAGCGGTGGCGATGGCGCAGATGGTATCTTGATTCATTGTTTTTTATTTTATGAAAGGCAAAGATAAAACTTTCTGAAGAAAAAAGAGATAACTTTGGTACAAGTTATTCTTTATAATTCATATCTTTAGTTTATCATACAGCAAAACAATACATACCATGGTAATAGTAGAAATGAATTCACTGACAAAGGATGAGGATTTTGATGAACTGAAAAATAAATATCAAGAGATAACCTCCGTTTTGGCCGCGCATCAAATAGCATTGTGGGAGTATGATATCCCTACCGGACAATGTAGTTTTACGGATGACTATTTTCGTATATTGGGTCTGAGAGAAGCAGGCATCGTATTTGAAAATATTGATGACTTTTATCAATATGCCCATTCGGAAGATATCGTGCCTTACCGGAATGCTTTTTCACAGATGCTTGAATCGGAGGACAAGACATCTCAGATACAGGTGCGCTGTATGGGGTGTCATGGTGAGATTATCTGGCTGGAGGATCATTTCCTCTCTTATCAGAAGAATGAAGCGGGACACCCCGAAAAGATAATTGCATATACTATTAATGTTACTTCGCAATGTGAGAAAGAGTCGCATATCCGGCGACTGGAAGAACGGAACCGGAAGATTATTGAAGCTTTGCCTGAATTTATCTTTATTTTCGATAATAATTTCTTTATAACAGATGTCTTAATGGCTCCTGATACGGTTTTGCTGCATCCGGTGGACGTTTTAAAAGGTGCTGACGGACGTTCTATCTATAGCCCTGAAGTCAGTGATTTATTCATTCGGAATATTAATGAATGTTTGAAAGACGGGGAAATGAAAGAGATAGAATACCCGTTGGACGTTGAGAATGGCAGGTATTATTTTCAGGCACGTATTGCTCCTTTTGAAGGTAACAACGTGTTGGCTTTGATTCATGATATCGGAGAAAGGGTGCAACACGCTAAAGAATTGATCGAAGCAAAACGGAAAGCGGAAGAGGCGGATCGGATGAAATCTGTTTTTCTGGCAAATATGAGCCATGAAATACGTACTTCACTCAATGCTATTGTCGGTTTTTCTGAGATTGTTGCTTTTACGGAAGATCCCGAAGAAAAAGAAGAATACATAGGCATCATCCGTAAGAATAGCAATTTGTTGTTGCAATTGATTGATGATATCCTTGATTTGTCACGTATTGAATCGGGGAAGTCGGAGATGCAGCTTCAACCGGCGGAGATCTGTACGTTGATTGATGAGGTCGGGAAAGTACATCGATTGAAGATGAAAGAGAATGTTGAGTTTAAAGTAGTACGTCCGGAAGAGGAAATAGTTACGGTGACGGACCGTAATCGGGTTACTCAAGTATTGTTCAATTTTCTTTCCAATGCTATCAAGAATACGAAACAGGGCACTATAACATTGGGGATGTGTAAAGAGGGAGATTGGGTAAAGTTGTTCGTCCGTGATACCGGTTGCGGTATATCTAAGGAGAAGCTCCCCCTGATATTTACCCGTTTTGAGAAATTGAATGCTTTTGTACAGGGTACAGGATTAGGATTACCTATCTGCCAAAGTATTGTAGAACGTCTTGGCGGACGGATCGAAGTAGAATCTGAATTGGGTAAAGGGAGCGTGTTCGCTTTATATCTGCCTTATCGACAAATCCATTCGTCAGCAGATAAGGGGACTGCGTATAAGGCAGGGCAAAAGCGGATTCTTGTGGTTGAAGATATCGAGGTCAACTTTATGCAGATAAATGCTTTTCTAAAAAAAGAATATACTATTTTGTGGGTAACGAACGGGGAAGAAGCTGTGAAAAGTTTCTTACGGGATACTCCCGATTTAATCTTGATGGACATTCGTATGCCGGTGATGAATGGCATTGAAGCTACTGCAAAAATTCGTACCATGTCTGCTGATATCCCCATTATAGCAGTGACGGCCCATGCTTTTTATACAGAACAGAAGCAGGCGCTTGCTGCCGGTTGTAATGAGGTGGTATCTAAACCTTATTCCATGGAGCAGTTAAAAGTGGCAATCGAGAAGTATATCTGATCCTCTTTTTCATGTCACAACAATTTGTAGGGTGGTGTGTTATACTATTATAGTATTATAAATTGAACATTAAAACAAATTGGATATGAAAAAGGTAGTATTAATAGGAGCGAGTGGCTTCGTGGGGTCGGCTATTTTGAATGAAGCTTTAAACCGTGAAATTCAGGTTACGGCAGTGGTTCGTCATCCGGAGAAGATCAAGATACAAAACGAAAATCTGATCATAAAGAAAGCGGATGTTTCTTCCTTGGATGAGGTAGCCGAAGTATGTAAAGGAGCCGATGCGGTGATCAGTGCATTCAATCCCGGATGGGATAATCCGGATATATACGATGAAACGATTAAGGTTTATCTGACAATAATGGACGGAGTGAAGAAATCCGGAGTCAGCCGTTTCCTGATGGTCGGCGGTGCCGGGTCTTTGTTTATAGCTCCGGGCATACGTTTGGTAGATTCCGGTGAGGTACCCGAAAAACTATTACCCGGAGTCAAGGCATTAAGTGATTTTTATTTTCATTTCTTGAAAAAAGAAAAAGAAATCGATTGGGTGTTTTTCTCACCGGCTGCCGATATGGCTCCCGGAGTACGTACCGGCAGATATCGTTTAGGAAAAGATGATATGGTGGTAGACATAGCAGGTAACAGCCATATTTCCGTACAGGATTATGCGGCTGCCATGATTGACGAGTTTGAAAAAACTGCCCATCATCAAGAACGATTTACCATAGGGTATTAGCCGGACAGTAGCGTTCCAGAAAATTAAGGTATAATTTGGCACATCCGCGAGCATCGGACAGGGCTTCGTGATGTGTAAGTTCGATACCTTGTCGTTCGCAACAGGCACTCAGATTTGCCGGTTTATAGCCTAAAGAACGGTAAATACGTAAAGTACATTCCCAACGTTCCGCAAGCAGCAATTCATCGTAATCAAGTTGATACATACGCATCGTGCGCTGCAATACATTACGGTCGAATTGTTCATTGTGGGCAACCACTGTCATTCCTTGCAACCGTTTTTTCACTTCGGGATAAATGGCATGAAACCCCGGCAATGATTCGGTCATATCCGGGGTAATGCCATGTACGAGGATATTTGAACGCCAATATTCGTTTTCCGGCGGTTGGATGAGACTGCAATATTCGTCTGTTATGATACCGTCGGTCACGGTGACGATACCTACCGAACAAGCACTCTCCATGTAGCCTGTAGCTGTTTCGAAGTCGATGGCGACAAAAGATAAATTCATCAGATTCTATCGAGAACGGTTTTAATCAAAGTATCGATGGTATTCTTATAACCGGTGTTCGCTTCTTTAATCAAACGATTGGCTATTACCATGCACACAGTCATAGCCTTGTGTCCCATCAATCTGCCCAGTCCTGCAAGAGCGGAGCTCTCCATTTCGAAATTCGTAATTTTGAAGCCGTTGTATTCAAACTTCTCAATCTTGTCGTTTTGATTGGGATCAGCCAACGGTACACGCAGTTCACGTCCCTGTGGACCGAAGAACCCTCCCGCAGCGATAGTCACACCACGTACCATATCTTCTTTTGCAATCCGGTCAATCAACTCGGCATTGGCATCAATCACATAAGGGGCGGGGGCGCACATGTTGCCCGACCATCCCATATGGTTCAGGAAAGCTCGTTCGAAAGCAAGGTCACAAACAGCGTTACGTCCGGCATAGAAGTTCAGCAATCCGTCAAATCCGATTGATTTTTGTGAGCAGACGAAAGTACCGACCGGAGTATTGGGCTGTAATCCCCCGCAAGTGCCGATGCGCACTAATTCCAATGAGCGAAGGTGTTCTTTCTCTTCACGAGTTTGAAAATCGATATTGGCCAATGCGTCCAATTCGTTCATGACGATGTCGATATTGTCGCAACCGATACCGGTAGAGACAACCGTAATACGCTTGCCTTTATAGGTTCCTGTGACCGTTTTAAATTCGCGGCTTTCTACCTCGAATTCTTTATTCTCAAAATGAGAAGCTACGAGTGCCACACGTCCGGGATCACCCACTAAAATGACTTTGTCGGCCAGTTGTTCCGGTTTCACGTGGAGATGGAATACAGATCCGTCTTCATTGATGATCAACTCCGAGGAAGGAAAATACTTTTTCATGTTTATAAGGATTAAGTTTTAAACAAGTTCTCTATAAAAATAACACAGAGCTCCACAAAGTGTTTATTAAAAATGAAAACCTTCGAGCCTGCTTACATTTTCCCCTAAAAAGTTTTATCAGTTTATTTTAAGCTCATTTTCGGTCTGTTTTCCTGCTTTCATTCGTCAGATAGCCCGCTATCCTCCTTTAAAAACAGAAAAACATCCTCAAAAATAACTTTTAAAATAATGCTGAGTAAAATTTAAACAGGTTCTTATGAAACTCTGCATCATTTTGTGGCGATGGATTAATCACCAAGCGGCATGTTCGTATTTCCACCGATCGGTTTTGCTATATTTTCGCGCATGGAAGTATCGGCTTGAATATTTTTTATCTTGTAATAATCCATAATACCTAAGTTGCCGCTACGGAAAGCTTCTGCGATTGCTTTAGGAATTTCCGCTTCTGCCTGAATCACATTAGCCCGTGCTTCTTCTGCTTTTGCTTTCATTTCCTGTTCGGTGGCTACCGCCATTGCACGGCGTTCCTCCGCTTTGGCTTGTGCAATGTTTTTATCGGCATTGGCTTGGTCTATCTGAAGGGCGGCACCGATGTTTTTACCTATATCGATATCGGCGATATCGATAGACAGGATTTCAAAAGCCGTTCCTGCATCGAGTCCTTTGCGCAACACCAGTTTGGAAATGGAGTCCGGATTCTCAAGAACCGATTTGTGGTTTTCGGAAGAACCGATAGAAGACACAATACCTTCGCCTACACGGGCCAGAATCGTATCTTCGCCGGCACCACCTACTAACTGGCGGATATTGGCACGTACCGTTACACGGGCTTTGGCTATCAACTGGATGCCGTCTTTGGCAACGGCAGTTACAGGGGGTGTGTCGATCACTTTCGGATTAACAGACATCTGTACAGCTTCGAATACGTCACGTCCTGCCAAGTCAATGGCAGTTGCCATCTGGAACGGAAGTTCTATATTGGCTTTTGAGGCAGATACGAGCGCATGTACTACCCGTTCTACATGTCCTCCGGCCAAGTAATGTGCTTCGAGTTCGTCACGAGTGATTTTGTTTAATCCGGCTTTGTGGGCTTCGATCATGCCCGGCACAATGATATACGGCGGAACATTACGGATACGCATGAGGAAAAGTTGTACCAATGAGATGTTTACTCCTGATACTTTGGCCGATAGCCAAAGGAAAAAAGGCACATAATGAAAAAAGAGAACCAGGAGAATAATACCTCCCGCTATCAGTAAGATAGTCAGATACATGGGTTCGATATTCATGATGAGTTTTGAATTAAGTGAATATTATGGTTTTTGTTTTTCTACAAAGATAGTGCCGTCAGCGATACGGTTAACGATAATCGGAGTCTTCTCGTCCAGCAATCCTTCTGTTGATTTTACTTCTATGATGTTACCTTCAATTTCGGCATAACCGATTTGTGCCAGGCGGGTGGTGGTTATACCCATATCGCCTACTTTGATTTTATTTGCGGCACTGTTGTCTATTTTGGAAGTTATATCTTTCTTTAGAGCCAGCTTGTCCAGTGTTTTTGAACGCATGAAACCGACCAGTGAGCCGACGCAGGCCACACCCGATACGACCAATGTGATAAATCCTGCCCCCGTACCGAGATTGGCAAATGCATAATAGTTGGCAAAAATAATACATCCCAGTGCTGCGATCCCTGCAAAGCTGATTCCCGGAATAACGAATAACTCCACCAGAAACAGTATAACTGCAGCGATGATGAGTACAATGATTATCAGTACGTCCATAGTTTTGTTATTTTTTATATTGTATTTCTGTATTGCGGATGATGATAGCCTCTTCATCAAGTTCACGGGACATTTGTCTTACCCGTTTTTCAAGATCGAGGATAGAGGGAGCTATTTTAGCTTTTTCTTCTTTATTGGCACGTGCATACCACTGCCGTTGGTTGTCCAGCTTATTTTCTTGCTGGCGATAATCTTTTTCTTTTGTCTGATATCTTTTGAAGAGATCTTTCGCTTGTGGAGATTTGAAATCATCCAGGTGATAGTACGTTGCATGATCATCGATCACAAATTCAAAATCAGCTACAAACTGTTCCTGAGGCTTATGATTGATGGCATCTTCCAGCCTTTTCCGGGCGCTATCCACTTCCTTTTGATCTTTCCAGGTTGTTTTCAGCGAATGAAGTTGGGCAAGGGCTACTATTTGCTTCGGGTCCATTGCTTCGTAATTATATACTTGCTTGGATTCGTTCGGAATAAAAACATAGATGCAGACTTTCCCCTCCGGTTGATAGCGGTCTGAGGCAAACCAGCCTAAATTGTTGTATTCATCGATCACATACATATAATCATTGTATGGAGAATTGAAAGGCATACCCACATTTTCCGGTCTCATGTACGTATCGGTGGCCGTGTTATAACGTGTTACGAAGATATCATATCCACCGATGGAGCTTTCTCCGTCCGAAGCGTAATAAATGGTTACTCCATCTGTCAAGACGTATGGATAGTTTGTATTTCCCGAAGCGTTTATGCTACTTGGAAGTTCCCATCCCTTGCTCCATTCATCGAGCATTTTATTTTTAGAAAAAATATTGAGCAAACCGTTCTTATCCTTTTCGCTATAATATATTTTGTTGGCGAGTTCGGTTTCATACACAGTTCCCGGATGGTCTCCTTCTGTTTTGAAGAATTTATTATACGTGAACAACTTTCCTGATTCTTCGCTTATTTTATAAGTATCGAGAAAGTTCGCTTTATCTACAACAAAACTGTCGATGATGCATACCTCTTCCACACCTTTCAACATACGGAGATTGGCTTTGGCCTTGTCCAATAACTTCTCGGCTTCTTCGGTCGGTTTTTTCTTTTTGGTAAGATCTTCTATATAAGCTTCGTAATTTTTAACGGCGTCTTCAAAGCGATACAGGTCATTGTAAGTTTCTGCCAAGTACAATTGTCCGCTGGGAATGCGCTTCTTGACGGCTGTTTCTAAATATTTCACGGCTTCCTGCGGTTCTCCTGTCTTCAGGCAGCAGACACCGTACCACAAATTATAATTGCCGTTAGCCGGTTGAGATTTTACGTATTTCTTGAAAACAGGCTTGGCCTCGCTGTATTGTTTTTTGTTGAACATGACTTTAGCCTGCTCCAGTGTTTGTGCAGAAATGCCCGTCAGTACAAAGCAGAATAAAAAGAATAAGATATGTTTTTTCTTCATTGTCTTTTAAGTTACAAGTTACGAACAAAGGAAGACCGATAATGAGTCCGTTGCTCTTTTGCAAAACTACTTGCTACCAAGGGTTTGTGACTTGTAGCAATTCAGAAGTTCAAAAATACAAATTAATCGGGAATATTCTCTGTTTTACTGTTATTCTATTATGTTAATTCTTCTTTAAATCATTCTTTTCGCTTACTTTTGCAGCCG
>OGHJ01003156.1_pt1 | contig 12481 bp, 10 predicted proteins | sample 1571351 | NCBI WGS metagenome assembly OGHJ01 (sample SAMEA2582037, study PRJEB24529) | metagenome | biome: Human gut stool | place: China | collected 2011 | reverse complement strand
ATTATGCTAAAAAAAGCGACATTGAAAAAGAACGAATCAATGATGATATTGTTTTTGAAATCGAACTTATCAAGCAGGTTGAGGTCAATATAGATTATATTTTGATGCTTGTTGCCAAATATCACGAATCAAACTGCGAGGATAAAACGATTCTTGCTAATATTAATAAATCAATAGATGCAAGTGTTGAGCTGCGCAGCAAAAAAGCTTTAATTGAGGGGTTTGTTGCCCAAATGACAGTAAAAACAGATGTTGAAAAGGACTGGAAAGACTTTGTTAAAAAGCAAAAAGAGCAGGACTTAGAAACAATCATCAAAGATGAAAAACTAAAACACGATGAAGCTCAAAAATTTATAGAAAACTCTTTCAGAGATGGAGGAATAAAAACCACTGGAACAGATCTTGATAAAATATTACCGCCAATTTCAAAATTTTCAGGTGGTTCAAATAGGGCTTTGAAAAAACAAATTGTTATTGATAAGCTAAAAGACTTTTTTGAAAAATATTTTTGCAGCATCCAGATATGAAAAATGCTCATTCAACTCTGCCTGAGAGCCGAATGAGCGTAAAAAGAGCCGCTTGATCTCGCTGGCGTGCGCCGTTGAGCTTCTCCACCATTTTGGTGGAGAAAAATCATCAAGCGGCACATGGGAAGTCAGCGCATCAAGCGGCTCCGGGGCACAATCTTTGATTATTTTATTTTCGATGTTTATGCTCTGCGGAAAGAGACAGGCGGGAATCCAACATTCTCTCCGCAATTAGGGCATTTGATAAACGAATAGCCGTGGGTCCCACGGGACAGGATTTCAATCTTATGGTCGCAATAGGGACACAGGCGGGCCAGCGTTATGCTGCTGCTCCTGGCGCACTCCGCCCGGAGCCTATCCTGCTCCGCCTTAACTTGGGCATAACGGACTGGATTTTCGGTTCTGATATTGTATCGTGGCATAAGAAAGATTCCCTCCAGTTCAAAACAGTTCTTCCTCGTCCGGCTCAATACGGACAAGAGCATACGGATCTTTCAAATCATTCCGTGTCAAAAGTCCAAGCTGCTTTAGTCGGATGGAGAGGGCAGCTTTGGATACCCCCAGGTTTTCTGCCACTGTTGCAAATGCCTGATACTCTTTGGGCGCAAATACACGGTTTAACATACGGATTTTGGAGTACAATCCCACTGCTTTCATCTGTTTCACCAATAGATCCAGCGGCATTAAAATGGCAGCTGTCAGCATATTAACCCGCCATTCTCCCCAGTCCACTTGTCTCCCGCCATACCGTATGGAAGAATCTGTGCAGCAATAGACATGTCGATGGTTTATACCTGGGGCATATTCTTTTGGAAAAAGCATTTTGAGGATCTGATGACTGGCCTCATGGACAAGGGTAAAATGCAGCCGTCCGGGATTTGCATCTGGCTCTGTTAGAGCGGATTCGATCAGAACCGTCTTGCCGTCCAGGAAAAAATGGGTCGGATTCTTGTTTTCATAAACCCTGACTCCTACCTGATCAAAAGCGGTCATGCCAAGAATAGAACCATCAATGGACAATGTCCGATATGTAATATCAAGGCCAAGAAGATCCTGAATCAAAAGCTCTGGGCAAACCCGTTGGCTCATAGGACCCGTAGTTCCAACCATTCTCTGATAAGCATTTATCACCCGTGTGGCAATAGCTTCTATTTCTCTTTTTGATAGGTATGGCACGTCGTCCCCTCCCTCCGGATGTAAACTATTATAATTATCTCAAAAGGATATGGCAATTCATATTTTATCTTTATAGGATAAATACATTGACTTGCTTAACAATGGAATCTATAATATTTTTATCTAAAGGACGGAGGGATTATCATGCCAAGTGAGAAAAAAAGCCGGGGTACAGGCCCAGCTAAAATCGTTTCTTTCCGCCCCAATGCGGTTTGGAATGCTGCCGAGGAACGCGCAGAAAATGTCATTGGACAAAGACTTTCCATAGAACGAAAGCAACGTGGCCTTACCCTGGAGGCACTGCGTGAGTTGCTGCAAAACCATGGTGTGGAGATCCAGATCCAGGGGTTAAACAAATGGGAAAAAGGACTTACAGTACCAAATGCATACCAGTTTATTGCGCTCTGCCGCATACTTGGGATTGAAGACTGCATGGTTGGTATGGAGTCAGTGCTTTTGAACGATACGGGGCTGCGAAAGCTGGATGAGTACAAGATGGATCTCATTGCTTCTGGCCGCTATCGGCCTGCTCCGGAGCGATATACAGAAACTTACATTGAAATGCCAATCAGCACACTGGCTGTTTCGGCTGGAGTTGGTGAATTCTTGGATGAAGGCGGGTTTGAGATGATTCGCTTCCCCCAAAGCGCTGTTCCCAGTAATGCGGACTTTGGGGTTCGAGTCAATGGAGACAGCATGGAACCGGTCTATCATGACGGTCAGATTGTTTGGGTGGAAAAAAGGGATACTTTGCAGCCTGGAGAAGTAGGGGTGTTCATCTATAATGGAGAAGGCTATTTGAAAATATACGATTTACAACAACCAGCCACAGAAGAAATGGATGACTACATGGACAGTGCGGGTGTGCTACATCAACAGGTGATTTTGGTATCATATAATGAACGATACACCCCCAAGCGCATTCTCCCAAGCGATTCTTTCTCTATTGTGGGACGCATCTTGTCCAAGTAGCGTATAAGCATTGAATCAGGGTACTTAATGGGGTCGATAAGGATTCTGTAACCGCCAAAGGAGCAGGCGGATAGTCTGTGGATTTTTCTCCATAACAGTCTATCCGGTCTCGTATAGTATCTTCCAGCCCTCGATATTCTACGACGCTATCACTATTATAGAGATATTTTTACACATCAGTCCCATTTCGGTAATCCATGCCTGGTTTGACAGTTATATAAGTCCCACAAGTAAAATCCCTGTGGGACTCATTTTGCATATAGCTGGTTACGCAAGTGCAGAGCACTTTAAGAGGTGAGACGGCCATTGGAATTATTGACGGCAATTTCGTTCGTGGTAACGTATCACAGAGCCTAAAACACATGCACACTTACCCTCTCCACACCAAGGTATCATATGTATGTATCATCGGCAACAAAATTAATAGTCGAGTAGTTTCTATCATTTGTGTCGAATTCCCGGATAAAATCGGTCACTTTTGGATCATTCCAACACAGATTAATTTTCTTCGCCCACACTTCGGCAAAATCATCTATAAGTATATTACCTATAATAAATGGAGCCATACCATCAATGCGTATATCGCCATTCGGCCTAATTAAGGCTGCTGTATATGGTTTCTCGCGCTGCCGCTCTAAGCCACTCCGAACACTATTAGACGTTTTTATTTTCATGCGACCTTCATATTTTGTAGCATTTTCCTTAACCTTTTGGTAAAGCATAGCTCTCTGTTCACCAGACAACAATAAATCCTGATTCTGCGCAACTCTTCCACTTAGGCACACTTCACCCACTGTTATAGCTAAAGCTCCCAAAGAATAGGCGAAACTGCACATGTCATCTATATCATTCAAATTATATGGTGTAACACAGTGTGCGATTTTGAGGGGTATTCTATTCTCTGAAACCGCAATCGCGCCCTTTACAGCCTTCTCCCAGCTACCATGTTTCTGCCGGAAAAAATCATGATACTCAGCTGTTGTTCCATCAATGGATATTTGAACCCAATGATACCGGTATTTTTTTAGTTTTTCCGCGACCTGCCTTGTAAGTAAATAGCCATTAGTCTGCAATAAAAAGCAGGTTCCGTCATCGTGAAGAATGTCCATGAGTTCAAACAAGGATTCTCCCAACAGTAATGGTTCACCTCCAGACAGTAAACACTCAAATACACCTCCTTTCTCCACAAGATAGTGCGCAAAAGAGATCCATTTTTGTGGAGTCATAGCATCGGGAACATTGTTGTATATACCAGAATTATTATAACAATGTTTGCAAGCAGCATTGCAGTGTGACGTTAATTCAAATTGCAAGGATGCCAGTGGAAATGATGATAATTTGGAATATAGTCCCGCTTTTTCAAGCGCATTTTTAACTGCATCCTCATCAGTCAAATCAATAGTTCCTATTGCATCGTAGTATTTTTCTTGATCCTTCATTCTATACCTCACGCATATCAAAGATACAAATTGCTCATAGTATTTCACTCAGCGTTAGAGAGTACCTAATAAAACCGAGAAGCAACGAAAACGGTAGCAAGGGGTTGCAGGACCAGGTGAGTATCCGCCCTGCGCTCATACCGAACAAGTAAGTGCCTGTATCGATAAACCAAGCGGCACGTTCGGCAATCCAACCGTGTTTTACCAGACGAGAAGATTGCTCGAAGCCTTGCCGGGCAATCTGGTATTTGATATACTGTGCCGTACAGGCCAACCTGCAAAACAGAAAGTTATTTTTCCCACTTTTCTCTAAGTTTTGCTACAAATTCGTCCTCATTTTCCCACTCTCCCGATAACGGATCGTAGGTACAATACCAAGGTTTTTCTAATAGATTTCCGCTTAACGAATTCGGGCGACAATCAAAACATGCATACCGAAATTCACACAGGCAACATTCATCTACTTTATCTTTGTTTAGCAGGCGTATATTTTCATCTAAATTAATTCCATGATTCTTGTCTATTCTACAATGCTTCATGCGCCGTTCCATTACACACGGAAACACATCCATATTGGCCGTAATATACAGGCGATTATTGAAACAATTGTGCCCTGATAGTAGTCGAGCTGCAAAGTACCTACTGATAGGGGCTTGAAACGACTTTTTAGTTATAAGTTTTTTACGAATTAATTCTTCAGACAGCAAAGAGAAACTTGCACGGCCAGACATTCTAACAACATCTTTATCAGGACTCAATTCGTATAAATTAGTTGATCTATTCCCTAGATCTATATCTTTCATTAAAACATTGCATACTCTGTAAGTAATTCCTAATCGTTTGAGTTCCTTTATAGTATTATTGGTTTTTGCAAATGAACCCTTACATCCAGTAACTGCATCGTGCATATTTTCATCATAAGAATATACTGATAATGCGACGTGAATATCATTTTTAGAGAGGTATTTGAACCATTCTGTACTCATCAATGTTCCATTAGTAAATATCTCAATTAGGGGAAATTTTCCAACAGTGTAATCAAGCATATCTTTTAGCAATGGCTTGTCAAAAAAAGGTTCTCCGCCAATAAGTTGTACTTTTTTGACTCCTAAACTTAAAAGATTATCAATTACTATTTTATAGTTATCTAAAGTCATAAAATCATTACATCGAATATCGGACTCGTTATAGCAATGGCGACATCTTAAATTACACTGATTAGTAACTTCAATCCAAGCAAAGGTAAACTTCATATCAGGTAATTTAATTTCTTCAATGTGTCTAGTAACCGCTGTTTCCGATAGTGTAAGAATTCCATTACTAACTAATTCATCAAAGATACTTTGTAGGTCTGCATCAAGTAAATCAACGCAAATACCTTTCTGATTCGCCAAATCAACTTTATCTGACAATTCCTTATTTAGGCTATATAGTTTAGAAGAATTAAAGTCATAGATACATCCTCTTGTATTTCCTTTCACCAAATATACATTCTTACTCAAAACATAAAACATGGTGGTTCTACACCTCCTCCAAATATTACAAAAATAGCACACTGCCAAATTAATATTCTTGGCAGTGTGCCGACCTAATAATTAATAATTCAATTTTTACATAGGAGAACATTCAGGGCCACAGCACCCTTCAACTTCGGGATAACATGCACCCGAAAATGGACGGCAATCTTCCATCTCCATGACAGGTGCTTTCTCGACATTAGTCAAACATTCAAATTCATACATAATAATGGCTCCTTTACAATGATGTACTGTAGTTACCACCTGTCATCATCACTAGGTGTCCGAGAAATGGAGTCGCAATTGCCCTGGTCATCATACCATGTAGTAGTTCCGTCCCCATTATCGCTTCCCCAAAAATGCATACCATCAGACTCGTTCGTGGATTCACGGTCAAAATCGCCCCAGCCAAAGGGATCCATACTTCCAGGATACGGCATATAACGCCCCCCTTTTATCAAGTTACAAAAATACTATCTAGAATATATCATTTGCAATGCCAAAAGTCAAGATTTTTTAGCGCTATTGTCTTTATTGTCATTGTCCCTCGTAATACAGTGGACGTCCAATAGAGGTAAAGCCCTCCGGGCCAGTGATCACCACATTATTTTGGCTGAACGCACAGTGGATGATGAGCAGGTTTCCGCTTTCATCTCTACCACCTACGATTCCCACATGCTCGTCACCGGGATAGAATACCAGATCGCCAGGCTGGGCCTCATTCCAAGAGATGGGGGTACAGTAGGTGTGCTGCATGTGAGCACCGCCGCCGTGGCCTATGATGTACTCTCCGTCAGTGACATTGTAAAATACCCAATCGACGAATCCACTGCAATCTAACCCGTAGGGCAGATAGGTTCCGGTAGTCGAGCTGCCGTCTGCCCATACCTTGGTAAGCTGGCCCCACCGGGAGTCCCAGCCAATCACCAGGGACTTCCCGCCCCAGAAGTAGTTGACCTTACCTACCAGCCTGCAGGCGGTTTCCACAACAGCTCGGCGCTCTGGATCCAGATCAGCGGGCAGCTCAGCCAGCAGCTTCTTTGCTGTGACGTCTGAGATCGTGAGATCCCCGGCCAAGGCAGCCAGCATGTCGGAATTTGTCAGCAGTTTATCCAGAGCCTTGTTCTGTTCCTCGGTGAAAGAATAAAATACCCGCATATCATCCGGCGTCCTTGCGGTGATCGTCACAGTGAGTATTTGCTCTGTCCAGGCCGGAGTGTCTCCGGAGGCGGGATATTCCACCTCTCTGGAGGAGGAGGTCAGCTTTGTCATGTCCCAGAACACTGTGCGCAGGGCCTCCACATTGGCCGCATCCAATATCGCCACGGTCGTTCCATCAGAAGCGCCCGCCGTTTTGGCGGCAAACACCGCCAGAATATCAGACCAGGGGGGCGGCTGCCCCTGGATCTCCAGCGTGTCATATCCACCCTCTGCCTGCATACTGGAGATCTTCTCTCCCAATTCGCCGTTGATCTGTGCCACCGCCTGGGCGGGAGAGATGGCTCCGGTTGTTTCATCAGGTCCGGCAAAAAAGATACCCAGCGGTGAGGCGAGGATGATGCCACACAGACAGATGACAATCACCACTGCAATCACCACCCCACCGCCTGCTGTGGCTGCGGCGGCCAGAGCCTTAGCTGCCGCGATCACGGCGCGGAGCGCGCGGTTTGCCGCCTGTGCGGCCTGCCTGGCGGTCATACGGGCCACCTTTGCGGCCTTTTGGGTTCGTGCCAGCCTGGCTCCCGCCTCCGCCGCACGGCGGGCCTGTCGGGCCGGAAACGCTCTTACAGGCGGTTTCCCACCCGGCTTTCCAATCCCAGCCGTTTTGCGAATGGGATGGCCAGCCGATTTGACCGGCACGCCTCGTTCTTTTACTGCCGTCTTTGCGGTGCTGCCCATGGCCTGCCTGGAGGCCTCCACATGAGGCCGGGGCTGCACACGAGAACCACCTGTCTGCCCGGACACCTGCCGCAGCTGCTTGCGGGCCTCTGTACCTTGTGGCCGTTTTCCCGAGGGAGGAGCTGCCAAGGGGCCGACCTTTCTCACAGGCAAGCGCTGCTCCAGTTTCCTGCTGCGGAGAAGGGTGCCCTGGCGCTCCTGCACAAAGGACGTTTTTCCCTGCTGCAAGGCGCTTGGCGGTGTGGCAGGCGCGGGATCGGCTTTCATCTTCAGATAGGCGTCCTTGGTCTTGATATTTCTTTTTTGAGGCGTTTGGAGTGCGGACTGCGGCTGGGGCTGGCTTCTGCCCGCACTCTGCGTCCGGAGCAGATCTCCCGCTTCTTTCCCGCGGCGGCGGCCCCTTGGAGGCAGAGTGCCGTCATCTCTTGGTCTTGCCGCTCCTGGCGGATCGTGACGGTCAGGGTATCCGTCCGGGCCTGCATCCGGGGTGTGCTTTGCACCTTTCTTTCGTTTTCCCAGCAGATGCTCGGCCAGCTGCTCCGCCCGTTTGACACCGCTCACCTCGGCATCGCCCAGCTGGTCGCCGCCGAAGTCATCCCGCTGGCCGTGCTGGGCCGTGTCCCGCAGCTGGCCCCGCAGGCGCTCTGTGCCGTCATCCAGCCCTCTGCGGATCAACTCTTTCGGCGCGGACTTGACCCTCTCTTTCAAAGTGTGCTGTACCTGGGGCTTTTCTTTGATTTTATCGATGTATCTCACCTCGATCCAGGGGGAGGGGCCTTGGCCCCTCCCTGGTTTTATTACGCGGCCAAGTCAGAGGGCTTGGTCGTCATCAGTTTATAGAGCTGCGTGTGCCTGGGGAAATTGTCCATGAAGGGCACAATGGCGCTGCCGCACTTGATGAGGCCCCGTCCAAAGTCCACATTGGTGATGTAGGAGAGCTGGTTGTCGGAGATGTTCAGCAGCCGGGCTAGCTCCAGCCGGTCGGTGCTGGCCTGGTTGAGCATGACCAGGAACTCGCTGTTGGCCAGCATGGTCCGGGCCGTGTGGGACTGGAGCAGATCGTCTACATTCTGGGTCAGGCCGGTACAGCAGGCACCGTACTTCCGAACCCGCTTCCAAAGGGTGAACAGAAAGTTGGCGCTGTACTCATGCTGGAACAGCAGATAGATCTCATCGATGTAGATCCAGGTATTCCGCCCCAGTCGGCGGTTGCGGGTGATCCGGTTGAGAAAGCTGTCCAGGATCACCAGCATGCCCATGGAGAGCAGCTGTTTGCCCAGCTTCCGGATATCATAGCAGGCGATGCGGGAGCTCATGTCCACATTGGTGGGCTTGGCAAAAGTGTTGAGACTGCCCTCCGTGAACAGTTCCAGAGCCAGAGCCACGTCCCGCGCCTCGGCTTCCGGCTGGCGCAGCAGTTCGGCGTGAAAGTCCTGGAGCGTGGGGGCCTGGCCCCGGCAGCCGTCCCGCACATAGTCGTGGTAGCACTGTGCCGTACAGCGGTCGATGATGGACTTCTCCTTGGCAGACAGTTTTCCGGCCCCCACAGACTGCTCACAGAGAGAAAGCAGGAACTCCGATTTCAGCACCACGGGGTTTTCCCCCTCGCCATAGCCCTGCTCCATGTCCATGGCGTTGATGTGGTTGCTGGAGGTGGCCGAGATCTCCACCACCTCGCCACCCAGTCCTTCTACCAAAGGACGGTATTCCGACTCCGGATCGATGATCAGGATGTCATCCTGGGTAGAGAGGGCCAGGGCGGTGATCTCCCGCTTGGCGGTAAAGGATTTACCGGAGCCGGACACGCCCAGAACAAATCCGTTGCCGTTGAGGAGCTGCTTGCGGTCGGCAATGATGAGATTTTTGCTGATGACATTCTGGCCGTAGTAAATGCCGCCCCAGTCCCGGATCTCCTGGGCTTTGAAGGGCATGAGGACGGCCAGTGCTTCGGTGGTCAGGGTGCGCAGGGCGTCGATCCGCCGCAGTCCTATGGGGAGGGCGGTGACAAGGCCCGCGTCCTGCTGCCAGTTCAGAGTGGTCAGCTGGCACAGATGCTTGCGTGCGATGGACTGGAGAGTCTCTGTGTCGCTGTCCAGCTCCTCCTTGCTGTCGGCCAAATGCACCAGAGTCACCACAGCAAACATCATCCGCTGATCCCGTGTGGTCAGATCATCCAGCATTTCCCGCGTCTCTTTCCGCTGCTGCTCCAGGTCGTAGGGCACCACCGCGGAGAAGTTGTTGTTGCTGTTCTGCCGCCGCTGCCAGTTGGTGACGTTGGTCTCCACCCCCAGCAGGCGGTTCTGCATCTCACGCACGGCCTCATCGGTGGGGACAGGGATCACGTCGATGGACAGCATCATGGTGCGGTTCAGGCTGGTGAGTTCATTGATCATGGAGTCCTTGATGTAGCTGGCATACTCCTTGAGGAACATGGCCCGGCCATATTTATTGCCCATGATGAAGTGATCCTTCCGAAACTCCATGCTGTCCGGGCAGATGGCGTCCTTAAAGGAACGGCCTGTTTTCATGCACTCCCGCAGATCGATATGGAACCGGGACTCCTCGCCTACTCGGTAAAAGTCGTGGAGCACGCGCAGCCGCTCCACCGCGTCCAGCTCATCACAGTGGGAATCCAGGTGATTGAGCCGGGTAGTCACATCATTCATGACCCGGTCAAAGAAGGTGCGTGCCTCCTCGGGCGTTTTCTTATGGGCGGATACTGTGACATATCGCTCCTGCACCATGCTGTTGGAGGAGTCGGTGACCTTGTCCAGCAGCATGGCGTTGTACTCCGAACGGCCCCCGTCCAGATGGTCCCCCTGGGGCGGGATCAGGATCTCCTGCTCAAAGTTTCGGCGGTTGAGCCGCTTGTTGTTGATGGTAATCTTGGTGGTTGAGCCGGTGTCCAGGGCATTGAGCAGTTCCGAGTAGCCCAGGAACATGGAGGTCTTGTCCTCTTTGGAAGCGATGGCGTAATTGATGTCGGAAAAGCGGACGGTTTTCGAGAATTTCCCGCCAAACTGAAAAAGCCCATCCGGCCAGAGACGGCGGATGGGGATGGTATCCTGTACGGACTTGGGCACCGAAAGGTGCTCTTTGTCCTGTTTCAGTGTATTTTGAAGGGTTTTAATCAAGTCGGATGGCCTCCTTTATTGATGTGTGTTCCATGAGTTTGACATAGAGATCCTCCGTTCGGAATAAGAGCCGTTTGGGCATGAGAAATTCTGAGCGGATATAAGCCATGAGAAAGCGTTCCAGGGTCATGCCGTTGTAGGTGAAAAAACCGCCCAGGGCAAAGGGAAACGCGGCCAGGATGCACACCCAGCCGATCTCGCCTGTCCCAAGAACCGGATGCAGGCAAAAGTACACGGCCAATGCTATCCACCCCAACCTCGTCCTTCCGCGTCATATCCAGCAGGTAATAGAGGCGGCCATCCCGCTCAAAATCCTCGGTGGGGATCTGGGATGGGTCGTCTGCCAGGGACAGCTGGTACACTTTCTTGATCCTGGGGCTGTCTCCTTCCATATATTCCTCCACCGATGTGGGGTAGTAGCTGGCGCTCTGCTCCGGTTCGACGGCCAAAGCGGGGACTGCTGCCGCCAGGATCAGGGTCAGAGCGCACATCGTGGTCAAAATGCGTTTCATCATGGTCTCCTCCTACGATATTTTCCTTTTTATATGCCTTGGATCATACTGTCATTTTTCATTGATAGAGCTATCGCCCCCTTTCCCGGATGGTGTTTCGTTGCTGCAGGTATTCGTTCCAGTCCTTTCCCTGGGGCGGAAGTCGTTGAGATACTTCATACCCCTCCTGGGAAAACATCTTCTGGATCTTCTCTGCGGCCTGCTGGCCGTGTTCATCGTGATCCAGGCACAGGATGATACGGCGCAGGTGCGGGTTGTCTCGCAGGTAGGTCCGCAGTCCCCCTTCGTACAGCCCACACAGCGCGACCGCGTTGGAGATCACCTCCCGGTGCAGGGTGCAGAAGCTCATCAGGTCGATGGGGGCCTCAAAGACAAGAACCGCGTCATTTCTTTGATCGCAGCGAAGGCGGAACGCAGTATCCTTGTCGCCGCCTGGAACATCGCCCTTGAAGCTATGGCCATTTTGATCATAGGTACCACGCTTGTTGGCGAATACCGGCGTTCCAGTCCGATCCCGGCCAACAAAGACGCAGTTGTGGTATTGGGCATCCTCATATAACAGCCCTGCCTCCAAAAAGCCACGGATCACCTGGGCTGCAATCCCACGCTTACGGAGATAGGCAAACACCCTGCGGTGATCTGAGCTGACAGGCGGGAGTCTAAAGGGGACCTTTGCCTCTTTTTCTTTGGTTTGCCATGGAATACTGGCTGGGGGGGAGTCACGGGCGCGCCCGTGCCAGGTCAGCAGATATTCCACTGCCTCCGGAAAACTCTTGTTGCAGAACCGCTGGAGAAAGCTGATGGCATCTCCGCCGATGCCCTCCGAGTAGCGGAACCAGGTGCGCCGATTCTTGATCCGGATGCTGTCCATCTCCTGGGTGGTGTAGTAGCTGCCGATCCGCTTTACCTGATAGCCCAGGGATGCCAGCAGATCTGGAAGGTCTGTGTCCCGAACAGCGGCCATCTCGGCATCTGTAAAGCGGACCCTTTCTTGGGTATGGATCATAGTCACCTCCTCCTTGTGAAAAACAAAAAAGGGGCCGGAGGACGCATCCGCTTGAGATGTGTCCTCCGGCCCCTTGCCTTATCTTTGTGCTATTGTTCGATGTCCTCTGTGCTGGTCTCTGCCTCCGTGCTGGCCTCACCGGCGTCCGGGGTGCTGCTGGCGGCTCCACAGTCCTCCGGGGCCTCCTCAATGCTCTCAGGGGCCTCCTGCGGGGCCAAGTTGGCCTCGGCTTCCGCCAGCGCCCGCTCGATCAGGCCCAGGACGAAGTCCCGCTGGGTGAGCTTTACGCCGGTCCGAGC
>OGHJ01003153.1_pt1 | contig 12487 bp, 9 predicted proteins | sample 1571351 | NCBI WGS metagenome assembly OGHJ01 (sample SAMEA2582037, study PRJEB24529) | metagenome | biome: Human gut stool | place: China | collected 2011 | reverse complement strand
ATGGATTGACCTGAACCACATGGTCCCACTGCGCCGGGTCCACTGCAATGGTAGAGATGATCATATCCTCGCGTTTTGCCATGGACAGTTCAGACGGCTTTGTCACCACTGTCTTGATCACCAGATCCTCCGAGAAGCTGCCTGCAATCTTCTCCATCATAATATCCGCCATATCGTAATACTTTTGTATATGTTTTCTCGAACGGGCGATAGTTACGGAATCAAGCACCTCAAAAAAATCAAAGTCAAGCATTTTGAGCAGACTGTCTGTTGTGCGTTGCTCCGGCTCCCATTTGCTCCAAGTGTTAAATGCTCTTTGTGCATTTCTGAAAATTTCATCTATTGAGCGTGTTGTATTTAGTTTTTCATCGATATAATCCGTGTTGCCCTCATAGGCAAGTGCGAGCTGGTTTTTAAGGTCGTTAAACCTGTTATTGACAGGCGTTGCAGAAAGCATAAGTACCTTTGTTTTTACGCCTTTACGGATAACCTTATTTAAAAGAGTCAGATACCTGTTTTGTTTTTCGTCATCTTCGCCGGAAACCTTACCACCATTGCGGAAATTGTGCGACTCGTCTATAACCACAAGGTCATAATTGCCCCAATTAAGCCTGTCCAAATCAAGGCCATTTGATTTTCCGCTTGTTCTGTTAAGGTCAGTATGATAAAGCACATCATAATTTAGCCTATCCGCTGCGATAGGGTTATTGACATAGTTATCTTTATATGTATTCCAGTTGTTCGTCAACTTTTTAGGGCATAAGACGAGAACGGATTTATTTCTGTTCTCATAATATTTGATAACAGCAAGTGCAGTAAAAGTTTTACCCAGACCAACGCTGTCTGCCAAAATACAGCCGTTATATTTTTCGAGTTTATTTATAATTGCAAGAACCGCATCTTTCTGAAAATTATAGAGCATACCCCATATTTTGCTTTCTTTAAATCCCGTCGCCTCGTTCGGCAGTACATCTTCCGATATATCTTCAAGAAATTCGTTGAAAATATTATAAAGCGTTACAAAATAAATGAAATCGGGAGAATTTTCGTTATATGCCGCTGTTATATTATCTATCACTTCTTCTGTGACTTCCTGCATTTTAGTTTTGTCATTCCACAAATCATCGAACAGTTTAAGATAGAGGTTAGACATAGGTGATTCGGTTTTTTGAACGACATTATAGGCATTGTTGCCGCGCTCGCATCCCAAATCAACAGTTGTAAATCCGTTTATCGGCATATAACTTTTATCATCGGCATTTATAAAACCCATCATATTATCATTGGATATGTTTGATTTGAATATCACCTTTTTGCGTATCCATTCGGCACATTCCTTTGCTATCGCCTTTTGTGTAAGTTCATTACGCAGTTTGACTTCAAATTCAGTACCATATAGATTTCTTTCACGATTAAGACGCGGAATATAAAACTCACGTTTTTCTTTTTTCGTTTTTTCAGTCGTAAATGTCGGAGAAGTAAATATAAAACGCATTTCATCAATACCTTTTAATTCGTTTTTTAACTCTTGAAAGGCATAGATAGAAAAGCAAGCCGCCGCAACAGAGAGCTTGCTTCCCGGTTTAAGTTCTGTCTTCAAATCATCTTTTAACGTTTTTGAAATATTATCAATTATTTCCATATTTACACCTCTACATTTTAATTATAGCACAACAAGTGTACAATAATCAGTACAGTATTCAATTGCATACAATCATTATACTATTTTAATATTTCCAAATACTGTTCCATTCGTTCGATTACATATCTTGCTACAAGTTCAATCATAGGTTTGGCATCACCATTTTTATAAAACTCATCAAATGCAGCGTAATATGTTTTTCTATCGGCAAATTTTACATTGATTGCTGGATAGCCGTTTTGGATAAGATCAAGGTTCAAGAGCAGTCTTCCCGTTCTGCCGTTGCCGTCAATAAATGGGTGAATGCCTTCAAATTCAAGGTGAAACCGTGCGATTCTCTCTATTGGGTGCATTTTCTTTTTGCGTTTTTCGTTCTCGGCAAGAAGCTTAGTCATTTTCGGTTCAATCATATACGGCTGAACCGGCTCGGTATATGCACCCATAATGGTTACGGGAATTTTGCGGAACACGCCTTTATCCTCCGGTCTGTTCATCAGCACAAGAGAGTGAATATTTTTAATAACCGTTTCGCTGATTTTGGTGTCCTTTGCAATATCCTCTATATACAAAAATGCATCTCTGTGACCGACTGCCTCAAGGTGGTCTTTCAGCGGTTTTTGGTCAATTGTCATACCTTCCAAAACCATTGCAGTCTCTTTTAATGTTAGAGTGTTACCCTCGATTGCGTTTGAATTATAGGTAAAGTCCACCATAAATTCGTCACGCAGTCTTTCTGCCTCGCCTTGCGTAAGCGGACGTTTTTTGTCAAGCTCTGCTTTCAGCGCGTCGATTTTCAGCAGCAGGGGAGATAACTCTTTTGACATTTTTATTCCTTTCAGTGTTCTTGCGTCAACGGGCTTTGGTGCATTTTCGGGAATCGTATATAATTTGCCCTTTTGAACAACGCCGTCTATTCTGTTTTGAGCGCATAAAAGTCGGACTCTGCGCGGAGAGAGCCCCCATTTTTCTGCCGCTTGTGAAACCTTAATATATTCCATAATCATACCTCTTTTAGGTTATTATGTATAGTATATCACATTTCGGGAATAAAATCAATAAAAATATAAAAGGAAACAAAGCTTTATTATTCCCCAAACTTCAATGTTTTAAAAAACATTGAAAAATGCTTGACTTTGGATTATAATTAGTATATACTACAATGATTTGGAAATGAAATCCGAATGGGCGGCTTGGGCAAAAAGGAGGATAATTATGTATCGTTATGTAGAAGATAAAAAGTTTTTGCACAAGATGCGCTCATTATCAGGAGAAATGTTACAAGATTTATGTCACGTATTAAAGAAAAAATATGATATAGGGTCGAACTTTTATCTTGTTGGAAGCGGCGCGAGAAATCTCATCTTGCAAAATGAAAATGAGCCGATAGATTTAGATTATAATCTTGAAATTGTAAGATGCGATAACTTTAACGACGGTCGTACAATAAAAGAATGTGTCAAAAAGGCATTTAATGAAGTATTAAATGAATATGATTTGCCCGACTGTGATGATTCAACTTCGTCATTGACAACAAAGAAAATATCCTTTACAAAAGGGAATAATACTGAATTTTCAATTGATATTTGTATAGTTAAAACTGATATATACGGAATGCACAGGTTAATACATAACAAGACTGGTTTTGTTTATTATGATGAGTACAATTGGAATATTGCACCAAATTCAAAAAATATAAGAAAAAAGGTTGAAAAAATAAAGCATATGGGTAAATGGGAAGATGTTAGAGAGCAATATAAAAGCATAAAAAACAGATACCTTAGTTATGGCGAGCACAATCACCCGTCTTTTGTGTGCTATATTGAGGCCGTTAATAATGTATATAATTCAATAAAGAATGGTTGGATTAGTTTTAAAGGTGTTTAATAAAGAGGGAATAAAAATGGCACTGATCAGTTGTCCGAATTGCAAAAATCCCGTAAGCGATAAGGCAACGGTTTGCCCAAATTGCGGTTATACCGGTATGGGACAAAGCGCAGATGCACAGAATAAAATTAAGTGTGAGGACTGCGGCAATGAATTTGAAAATAATCTTGCGTCATGCCCTGTGTGCGGTTGCCCGGCATCAATTTCGGGAGTGAAAGAAAACAAGAAAAAACGTAAAATTATGGTTATTTCGGTTATAGCTATTGTGCTGCTTGTTGTATACGCTATTGGGGTCAATTTTGTAAAACAGGCTGCACTTGCTGAGTATAGCGCCAACATGACCAAGGCGGCGCAGACAATGATTGACGGTGCCTCAAAGGCTGAAAATGTCGGAAATCTTGTCAAAAGCGTCTGGAGCAATGCCATTTATGAAAAAAGAGATGATAAAACCGATAAATATACAATGCAGAACGGAAGGTTCGTTGGTGACTTTAATGATGCATTGGGAAATCTGTTTGCGGATGACGAGCTAAACAAAAGCATTTCTGAAATTCGTGATAATCAAAATAATGTTGCGAATTTAATGAAGGCTTTAAAAAATCCGCCGAAAAAATATGAAGAAGCATATTCTGTACTTAAAACATTTTATGACAATTACGTAAAACTGACAAATTCGGCGGTAAATCCGACAGGGAGTCTTAAAACCTTCTCCGAAGAGTTTAACCAATATGATACGGATACAGTAAATGCATTTGAAAACATGAAAATATATTTAGATTGACTTATAAGAGACTATCCCAAATTTTGTGTAAAGTCTATACAAGACCTCCAAGATGATATATAATAAAAATATCATTTTGGAGGTTTTAGTTATGCCTAAGTACAAATTAAGTCCCGAAGAAAGGGCAGCGGAAAAAGAAAGAAAAGAAAATTTAAGAAACATTATGAAAGGGCTGGATGTAAAAAGTTTTGATGACCTTAAAGATGTATTCAAACTTATGGTAGGAGAAATGCTTGAAAACGGTCTTGAAGGTGAGCTTGATGATGAACTTGGTTACACCAAGTACGACTACCGCAACAAAGATGGTGAAAACAGCCGTAACGGTTACTCAAAAAAGACTTTAAAGACAAGCTTCGGCGAAACAGAAATCAAAGTCCCAAGAGATCGTGACGGAGAATTTGAACCACAACTCGTAAAGAAAAATCAAACAACCCTTACTGGGGATATCGAAGAAAAGATTCTTTCTATGTACGCCAAAGGAATGACAACAAGCGATATTGAAGCTCATATTCAGGATATATATGGCTTAGAATGCTCTGATTCAACCATAAGTCGTATAACTGATAAAATCTTTCCGGTAGTCAGGGAATGGCAGTCAAGACCACTCGAAGAAATATATGCGGTTGTCTTTATGGATGCTATACACTTTCACGTAAGAAGCGAAGGTCAGATTGTAAAAAAAGCTGTATACATAGCAATCGGCATTAATATGAATGGACTCAAAGAAGTGTTGGGTATGTGGGTAGGAGAAAATGAAAGTGCTAAGTTCCGGTTATCTGTTATGAACGGATTGAAAAACCGGGGATTGCAGGATATATTGATAGCTTGTGTTGACGGACTTACAGGCTTTCCAGCAGCTATTGAAGCAGTATACCCCAAAACAGAAATACAACAGTGTGTCATCCATCAGATACGCAATACAACAAGGTTTGTGTCATACAAGGACATTAAAGCACTTATGGCGGATTTAAAGAAAGTCTATGCAGCAATAGATGAGCAAACGGCACTTGCTGAGCTTGAAAACTTTGATGAAAAATGGGGTAACAAATATCCCAAGATAGCAATATCATGGAGAGATAACTGGGCGAATTTATCAACATATTTCAAATATCCGCAAGAGGTCAGAACGCTCATTTATACAACAAATGCCATAGAGGGATTTAATCGACAGCTTCGTAAGGTTACTAAAAACAAGGGGGTATTCCCGACAGATGACAGCCTTTTGAAGATGCTTTATCTTGCAATGATGGACATTACTAAAAAGTGGACGGGAAAGCGCCGTGAATGGGGACAGATTCATTCGCAACTTGAAATTTTCTTTGCCGATAGGTTAAGTTAATAGCATAAAATCCCCGGCAAATCAAGGGTAAAATGAACGCCCTCAAACGAGGGCGCCCTTGACATGCCTGTGCTTTTATGCTATATATGAGCTGAAGGATGAAATCCCGAAATATGGATTTCATCCTTCGAAAAACACTTAAATTATATTATCATTTTGGAGTTTACACAAAATCGGGGAAATACCCGGCAAGTACCCTGCCTGCGTATCTTTTGCCCTGCTACGGGGCTTAAACGCCGTTATATCGGCTATTAAAATTGTTTTTCATTTGGTATATAAATCATCATTTTCAAAGCACGCCATAACAAACCTTGCTTCGAGCTTAAAGCCTTTTATGAATGTCTGACATTCTGTAATTTGTGTCATTTCATCTTGACAAGCCTTGTATTTGTCAAACACGAAACAGCCGGCCAGTAACTGCGTGTTCTTTGTTTTTTCATATATCACAGTCCTTCTTTATAATAGCATACTTAATGTTTTGTCTTAAATTAATTATAGTAAAAGCAGATATTTTGTCTGGTACCCAAATATCTGCTTAGATTTTATTAATTTTCTGGATGGAACGATCATTGCCGTAAAAGTTTTTCTGTCTAATGTGCCTATTTACAACAAGAATAACAAGTTCTGAGTTTTGATTTTTGTAATTCTGGTAGCAAATCAGTTGCTGTGATAACTGTTGCCTTTTTGTTTTCAAAACCTTTTACTTGCCAATTCCCATCAGGACGATGTGTTGCATTCCGACTTTTGCTCATGCAATATCTTTCCTTGAATATTGAACGACTCTTGTGACATTATCATGCCAGCTTTTAGTATGAAAAACTCTAGCATATTGTAAATTACCACACAATATTTGTGTTTTAGTCAATTTTGACGCTTCTTGCCAATCACCAACAAAGGCATATGTTGCGTTATCAATACTATCACTTTCAAAAATATACAAATTCTTTTTTTCAAAAGCATAAACAACATATCCGTAAAAATTTTGTACTCCTAAAACTCGATAATCAGGTTTTAAAGTATTAATAAAATTATGCCTATTTCGTATAACATTTTGTTGACTTTTAGATTTGTTTTTTAGAATTGCATCAATATGTTTTTCCCAAACAGCATTGTCTCGTGTACCACTGCGAAGAATTTCCCAAGGTACAAATTTCTCTTTCATTTGCGGAATAATAGGTGCCTTATTCTCATCCCATATTTCACACTCGCCGAAAATTTCTAACATTACATTTATAGCCAGTTTAATATTGTCGTAACATGTTTCAAAATTACTTAACTGTTGTGAAAGCACGATGCCACTTTCATAAGAAAATGCAATCTCCGCGGGTTTAATGTACTCGCGTTGATAACATATTCTACTTTGATAACATGTGCCGTAATGATCATTGCCGTGCCAGTCCACCACATGATAATTATGTTCAAAAACTCGCTTTTCCAGCGGAAGATCTCGTTTTACAATCCATTTTCCATCGGCGTTAAAATGAGTTGCCGAGCCTCTACCTATCGGTATTCTCAACGCACTGTCTTCCTTTAATCCATAGTAATTAGCTTTTTCAAACTTGTCTTGCTGAACCTTAACTGCAAGATAAAAATTTTTTCCTTCTGGTATTTCGTATAAATACCGTTTTGGATTTTTGATTCGTTTTTTGTGAATTAACATTTAATCACCTCTAAAATTTATTTACAATCAAGAAAATCAATATATTGTGTTGCGTCAATGCGTAGCCACAAGATCTGCCGTATTGCAAAAAAAGCTAAAAGGTGATACAATATAACTATGTGAAGTAAGTGTCAAGTATCGATATTTCTTTATTTGCATTTGCAGAATGAGCAATATTTTGCGAGTACCAGTCGCAAAATATTGCTTTTTTCTTTCCCTGAATTGCATCAATATAAGTATGTATTTATATCCTTATAACATATAATACATTATTCTTCATCAGAAAAGCTATCAAGTAACTCGAATAAAGTTGCTTCGTTAGCATTTTTTTTGTCAATTTCCTCTTGTTCTCGCAATTTGATAAAAGCTTCTAATCGGTCACCCATCTTATTATTAACTAGTAATGCTTTTTTTAAATCATCGAGATTCCCATTATCAGCAGTAGCAAGTAGGATTTTCATCGCAAACATATATTGCCTTATGGCCGAATCAAATGAAGTTTTCGAAAAAAGTCTGTTCAAATCTTCAGCTTTATTTCTTTCTCCGCCACTTTGTTCCGTGATGTTTTTTTCCTGTCTTGAAGTTTCAACTATCATGCTGTCTACAACGGCATCAAGCTCCTTTTTATAAAAAAACTCAGGACCTATACCGTAAAATATTGATAATTTTTCTTGGTTGATATCAGAAGCAACGGAAGCTCCATTCTCCCAATTAGCCAATGTCACCCTATTTACTCCAATTGCTTGTGCAACATGTTCTTGTGTAGCTCCATACAGTTCACGAATGCGTTTTAAGTTATTCATACACATCTTCCTCTCTACTACAGTATATCACATAATTAACTGTATGTCAATGTTGTTTTTGTAAATTTGTAGTGTTGTGTAATGTGAATGATTATGCGAATCTAGTTATTTAAACTTTAAGCCATCACTAAATGCCTTACCAACCACATCACCAATTTTACGATAAGCATGATGCACAGGGTCATATGTGATAGGGCTGAATTTGTTTAAATCAATTTCGCCGTCTTCGCCAAGAATTCTTTCATCGGCGCAGACATTAACAATTTCGCCAACAAGTCTGCAAGTTTCTTCGTCATAGCTGATAAGTTTACATTCAAGCGCCATAGGCAATTCATCAAAAAGCGGAGCGTCAACAAATTCACTCTTTGCAGTATGCCAGCCTGTTTTTTTAATTTTGTCCGGCTCTTTATTGCCCGAAACGATACCGACATAATCGCAGGCAACAACATTTTCTACATCTGCGATGCTCACCGTAAATGCACCTCTTGCAATGATATTTTTCGTTGTTTTATGTTCTGCACTTATGCAAATTGAAATTTCTGTTTCTTCACTGATGCCGCCCCAAGCAGCATTCATTGCATCAGGGTTTCCATTTTCATCATACGAGCCGGTAATAAGCACTGGCATAGGGTAAAGATACGCTTTTGCTCCAAAATTCTTTCTCATATTTTTTCACTCCATTCTTTTTCTTTAAATCCAACAAGAACAAAATCTTCGTTGATTAAAAACGGGCGTTTAACTAACATTCCGTCTGTGGATAGCAACTTTAGCTGTTCTTCTTCCGACATATTCGGGAGCTTGTCCTTCAGCCCCATTGATTTATACAAAAGCCCCGATGTGTTAAAGAATTTCTTTAACGGAAGACCACTCATTTTATACCATTTACTCAATTCCTCAAAGGTGGGATTATCCTCTTTTATGTCGCGAAGCTCGTATTTAATTTTATTATCATCAAGCCATTTCTTTGCTTTTTGACAGGTTGTACATTTTGGATAGCAAATAAATTTCAGCATAATAGTCTCCTTTTCGCTAATCATAGTGCTTTACATTCACCTTATTATTTTTATTGCAGTGTACCCATAATATCAAGCAGACTTTGATAACTGTCCACATCGTGATAGCGAACATTGTTAGTTGAAATTTCATTAAACAGTTTTTTTGCACAAGATATTTTTGCTTGTTCTATGGGTCTTAAATTCAGGCTTTCCATTGTACCTTTTGTTTCTGCAATAAAGTATATATGCTTAACCGTACCCTCATAAAACGCTATTGCCCAGTCCGGAGAATAGTTTCCGACCGGAGTGGGTATATGAAAGCCTTTCGGAAGCTTTGCATAAACACACACTTCGCTTGCTGCATCTAAATCTTCCGCAAATCTTCTCTCAATACTTTTATCAGCCGAGCCGTCTGTAAACACATAATCCTGTATGGCTTTGCTTGCTCTGAACGCTTTATCAAAATCCTGCGATGTCTTTTCGGCAGTAAATATACCACTGTCGTATTCTCCGCCGATTTCATCATAAGAAATATGTTCGACAATCATAGTAGCCTTTTGCTCGTTTATGAGCCTGATTATTTTTGTAATAAACTCCTCCGGATTGTTCTTAAACATCAAAATTTTATCATAACGAACACCTTTTAGGATTGTTGCAGCAGTTTTTCTTGTAATGGTGCAGCCTTCTGCAATTTTGCCGATAAGGTCATACCTTACACCGCTTGTTTCGCTGTGTTTTAGCGTCTTTGTTTTTGTTTTTTCACCGCCGAAAGAAGCGCCGCGCTCAATTTCATACCCGTTCATTTCTTCTTTTTGTCTGCCGATAGTGGTTGTGTATTGGAGCTGTGACACAAACAGCTTTTCATCGATATGCTTTATCGCATTTTTTATAAGCTCATCACTGTTAAATTCAACTGTATAAGCATATTTGTGATTTATCTGTTTCCAAAGAGCCTGAAACTCTTTTTTATAAAAATTATCGTTAAGCGGGTTATCCTTAACCTTTGTATCATGACCGTTGGAAATCATCTTGTCAAGCACACTGTCATCATAAACAGCCTGTATCAAATTTTGTATGCCGTCAGTCATTGGCAAAAGTTCTGCCGGGAGAGGTGCGACAGTCCCCATTTCGACATCGGTGCGATATTTATCGGTGATTTTTCTGTCCATATCAACATAACCGTTTGCAATAAGATAAAATTCTATTGCGTTGGCTTGTTTGTCATCAATTACCATTGATTCACTGCCGACATTAACAAATTTACCCTTAAAGTATTCGCTTGTTGCAACGGTAGGTCTGTCATAAAGAACGGCTTTAATATCCGATTGCAAATCCGACACAAAAGTTTTATAGCTTTCGCTTGCAATAACAGTAAGCATATTTATGTTGTGTACGCTTTCGCCCAAACTCTGCACGTCCATACGATTACCCGATTGGTTTACGCACAGGCGAAGTCCACGTCCGACTTCTTGACGTTTCGCCGTGTTACTGTCGGAGTGTTTTAGCGTGCAAATCTGAAATACGTTCGGGTTGTCCCATCCTTCACGAAGTGCCGAATGTGAAAATATAAATCTCGTCGGTTCATTAAAGCTGAGCAACCTCTCTTTATTTTTAAGTATCAAATCATACGCCGATATATCATCGGAAAACTCACTGCCGCGCTTTAATTTGCTGTCAACAGCGTGCCCTTTTTTATCAATGCTGAAATAGCCTTTATGTACTTTTGATACATCACTGCATTTTTCTTTCAGATACTTTTGATACGGTGTGTCTAACAGCGTTGTGTATTCATTTAAAATATTTATGTATTCTTCTTCAAAGATTTTGCCGTATTCGCCCAAAATCTCATCACCGTTTTCATCGTACTGACGATACTTTGCAACTTCATCAATAAAGAATAATGACAAGGTTTTAATACCCATATTAAAAAGTTTTTCTTCCTTGTCAAAGTGCGAAAGGATAGTTTCTCTTATCTGAATGCGGCGCATGTCTTTTTCGGATACGTCGCCGACAACATCACCTGTATAAATAATTTCACCGTTTGTAAATGTAACCGAGCCTTTGAGTGGATCAATTTCAGATATAGTAAAGCCTTTGTATTGCTCCATTTCCTGTGAAATATAATAAAGGTCATCACCGACGCCGAGTATTCTTGTTTCACGGTTAATTGACTTTTTGTAGCCGATTTCAATCTCCATCTTTGCTATAGGCGGCTTTTTAGAAGATAAAACGATCTGTTCAAGGAACATATATTTGTCCGTGCCCCTAAAATTTTTAACCTCGAAGCCTTTAACCTCAATTTTCTTAACAAGTCGTTTGTTAAATGCATCGAGTGCGTCAAGCACATAAACCAGATTGTGCTGCTTTGCATGTGTTGCCGAATAGTTGATACTGAATAACGGATTGAAGTTTTTAAGCGCCTTTTGCGTAACCTCACCGCCCATTTTCTGCGGTTCGTCAAGAATGATAATCGGTCTGTTCGCCTTAATAACATCAATCGGTCTGCGTGATTGAAATTCGTCACGCTTTGAATAAATTATGCGCGCTTCCTTGCTTTTTCCGTCTTCTTTCAGCGACGATGCAAAAGCTTGCGTGTTTATAATCATTACATTTATTCCGCTGCTTTGCGAAAAGTTATCAAGTGCGTTGAGGTTAGAACTGTTATACACAAAGAAACGAGCCTTTTTGCCGTAATGCTCCATAAAATGCTCGGCAGTAATCTCAAAAGTTTTATATACGCCTTCACGGATAGCAATGCTCGGCACAACAACAATAAACTTGCGCCAACCGTATTTTTTGTTGAGTTCAAACATTGTCTTGATATACACATATGTTTTTCCCGTACCCGTTTCCATTTCAATATCAAGACTGCATCTTCCTAAATCTTTTATCAACGACGGAGACAGTTTTATGTTGTTTAGTGCCTGCAAATCGTGTATGTTTTTAAGAAGCTGTTCGTCCGAAAGCTCCAATGACTCATTTTTATAACCCGTATCATCAAGTGTGTCTAAAATCTCACCGTATTCATCGGCAAAATCGAGCGACATCTGCGTTGATTGTGGTTTTAATTTTCCTAAATCACGAATATAACTTATTTTATCGTGAAAGCCTTGTCCTCTAAATACATTTACAACTGCGTCAACCGCATCGGTTTGGTATTGTTGTATTTTGAAATTAAACTTCATGCTTTTCACCGCCCTTTATGGAGGATATTATGGACTGGTATTCCTCCGATTTCCCGTTGTAAAGCACATCCAGCATAATACTAAACATAACATTGGCGCCACTTTGGATATTGCTAACATCAGCATCTGGTGGCACATCATAGCCGATGATTGGCGCTTCAATTTCGACAAAAAACCATCCCGAAATCTTACGGTACA
>OGHJ01003148.1_pt1 | contig 12501 bp, 11 predicted proteins | sample 1571351 | NCBI WGS metagenome assembly OGHJ01 (sample SAMEA2582037, study PRJEB24529) | metagenome | biome: Human gut stool | place: China | collected 2011 | reverse complement strand
CACGACCTTGCCAAGGTCGGGGCCGCGGGTTCGAGTCCCGTCTCGTGCTCTGGTGGAATCACTCAAAACGCTGATAAATACAGTGTTTTGGGTGTTTTTTTTTTTTTTCTCAAAAGCTGTAGACAGTTGTAGACAGTCTTTGCAGATTATTTAAGAGCACAGGAAATAGCATCATATGTCTCTTTCTCTGTCAGAGGATTGTAGATATATCCAAGCGTAGTAGTGAGATCACTGTGCCCTAACTGCTCACGAATAACGTCAAGTGGCACACCGGCGGCATTTAAGCGGCTGGCATAGGTTTTCCGCATCTTGTGACTGCTTTTTGTGTGCATTCCCATGCGTTCAGCAAATTTCTCCAAAACATAATTAATCTGTCTGGAAGTAAGCCTTTTGCCATCACGGACAAAAATGTACTCATCAACATGATCGACTTTTTCCAAAATCTCTTTTGCCTGTGGAATAAGAACCACAAAACGATCAGTATTTGTTTTGGTGTGTTCCACAACTTCTACGGCATTTGTATCCTGATTACGAATTTCCTCACGCACAATGTGGAGATGATTATCGTCACAAAGATCTTCCCATTTCAAAGCTACCAGTTCCCCCACACGCAGACCCAAAAAGAAATTTAACCGAATAGCCATAAAACTACAATCGTGCGTTTCTGAATACTTTTGGTCGAGATAAGCATTCAAAGCAGAAAGTTCATCTGTGTCGTAGGTTTCCGTCTTTCCGGTTTTTCGTTGTACCTGTTTATAACGTACCTGAATAACTACTTTTGACATGTAATTCTCTTCAATGTATCGTTTGCGAAATGCGTAATCATACATGCCGTTTAGAATGACTTTAGCATTGACCCATTCCTTGCGTGTCAGATTGTTTTCTGAAACGATCCGGTTACATTCTTTGTCAAGAAGCAACTCATCAATAGACTGGACTTTCATGAAATCAAGCACCGATGTTTCAAAATATTTCTTATAACGCTGTTTATGGCGTTTCATGGTGTTGGAACTGCCACACAGCGCAGTCTTATATTCAAGCCACTCTTCGTATAATTCGTGAAATGTTAAGTTGTCAATGTGCGTCTTAGCAAAGTAGATAGGAATTAGTTTATCTAACAGAGCTTCTTCGCTGGGTGCCTTGATATTCTTCCGCACACCACGGGCATCCTTATAAAATGTCTGCCAGCGACCGTGTTCAGAGGACGGAGCAGTAATTGCATAGGGATGCATTTTTTTGATTTTCTCTCTTTGTGTTGCCATAATATTATCGACCACACTGTCTGCTAATAGAGTAGCATCGGATTTTAAAATTTGCAATATAGTATCATACGATGATCGTTCTTTTTGTTTCATTTAGGTTTACCTCATTTCTGAAAATGGGGCTTGTGTCTTTTGACTTCTTTTTTCTGTGATCTTCTTTCTTGCGCAAGCTGTTTGATTGATATTTATTGTGGGCGTATACAGTGCATACATTGATGTATTTAGGGCGTTTTCCCTTATATTTAAAGGGTTCGTGGGTAGATGCATACGCCCCGAGTAATAATATGGCGGGGCGTAACCGCCTGCGGCGGTGTCAGTCATATGCATTCCATACAAAACATACACACGCGCGGATGCGCTGTTTTTCCTTTATTTATAGGGTTTTTGGTATGTTTCATACATTGATTCCCGGGTAATACTGGCCGGGAATCAAAGACCGCCTGCGGCGGTCAATGACCGCACCTGTGTGGCTGGTAGCTACGCTACCGCCCCACGCACGGTCACGTCCACGGACGCAGTTATCGAGACCGGCAAGGCATCTGGTAACTCCCTGATCTACCTATGATAAAATCATCTCAATGCACAAAAAATATCTCAAATATAGATAAACCAACTCAGCTAAAAACTGAATGATTAACAGGGGCATCTTGACTATTTAACTGCATTCTGAAAAGGCATGGTTTTATGCAAGTTTTATTTGTAGGAAAGATAAATTCGTGTTACGATAATAGTGAAAGCAGGTAGTTATGAAAGTTTGATGATGATCTGATGAGTCATGTATTTGATAAAAATATAGAAGCTACAGAGCTTATACTTCGCATTATCCTTGGAGAAGATATTAAAGTAATCAGTGTGGAAGGACAGGATGAGTTAAAAAATCCGCTGGTAGATGGTCGTAATATTACACTGGATGCACATGCGGTAGACTCTCATGGAAAAGAGATGGATATAGAAGTCCAGAGTGATGCAAAGGGTGCATCGGTAGAGCGTGCAAGATTCCATAGCAGTATGATGGATGCCAGAATGCTGAAAGCAAGTCAGGACTTCAAAGAACTCAAAGATTCCTATGTGATATTTATCTATAAAAAGGATAAATTCAATGAGGGTATGCCGGTTTATCATATTGATCGATATATCAGGGAAACCGGGAAATTCTTTGAGGATGGCTCACATATCATATATGTGAATGGAAGCTATAAGGGCGAAGGCGAAATTGCCCAGCTTATGGAAGACTTTCATCAAAAGGAATCAGAGGATATGCACTACAAGGCGTTAGCTGATGGTGTAAAACATTTCAAAGAAACTGAGGAAGGACGTGAGACTATGTGTGAATCAGTAAAAGAATATGCTAAAGAATATGCGGATGAACGTGATGTGATTAAAGTAAGAAAACTTATGGAAAATTTACAGCTTACATTGGAGCAGGCTTTAAATGCACTTGATATTCATGGAACGTCCAGAACCTATATCGAAAAACGACTACAGAAGTAGCTCACACAACTACAGCTAAGGTTTGTGTTTTGGGTGGGAATATGCCAGGATATGGTTAGATGGAGATAGTATCTTCAATAGTTAAAGACCAACTTAACAGATTTATCATAGAAATGGGGGATTTTGCCATGAAGAAAAAGCCAATTATTATATCAGGAATGGCGGCGGTATTGGTCATCGGCTCGGTGGTGTTTTGTTTTGCGGTTAAGGGAGACAGCACCCAGCCTGCTGAGGTAGCTCAGACAGTAACGGAGGCAGTCGCCACCCCAACAATCGAGATTCCCGAAGATGTAGTCGAGGAGCCAGAAGTTGTAGAGGAGGTTCCGGAAGTAGAAGTAGCAGAAGATCCCGAGGTAGTTGAAGAAACCACAGAAGTAGAAGAAACTTCTAGCGAGGGTTCCATTGTCGATGTAGCAGAAACCACCGAAGAGGATTCGGGGGTATCTACTCAGACGGAAGAGGTTAAACCAGTAGAGCCAAAGCAGGAAGAGGTTAAGCCTGCGGAGACAAAGCCAGTAGAAGCTCAGCCTACAGAGACTCAGCCAGTACAGACTCAGCCCCAGCAGACTCAGCCACAGCAGACTACAGTGGATGCGCAGAGAGATGCTATAATTGCTCAAGCTCTTGCAATGGGTGCAAATGTAGGTGTTAGCGAAGACAACTCCGTATTAGGAAACAATACAGATTACAGTATTGGTGCAGGAATGCAGTGGGAGTAACCCATCAGTTTTCTAAACATTATACGATATAATTGGAGATAGTATTTAAATATAAGAGATTCCCTAGTAGTCTTGGTGACTACTAGGGATTTCGTGTTTTCAAGGGGTAATTTCTTCAAGAAAGGAGACAGGTTATGAAGAAAGTATTAAAACAAGTGGTATCGATGTTACTTGCAATGATTCTTGTCTTAGGGGTATGGCAGACGCCTGTATATGCATGGGACGATAACGGACAGGGAAACCAAGGCGGAGGGGGTACATTAAATCTAAACGGTAAAGATGGTATAAACCCATTTAAAGCAGGTTGGTTACTTTGGGTGTCTGATTCGTCAGGTCATCCAATAATGGGTAAGCCTGTCACAGCTATTTCTGCAGGCGGATATCAGCCAACGAGTACGAGTGGTGCTTATGTACTTGAAATGCTGATAACTCGATTTGGTGACAAGGCAACTCGCATTCAGTATCAGACGAAGGCGCCGTGGGGTGGAAGTCCTGCTACGATGACTGGAGATGCTATAACGGCTTGGCTTAAGAACCCACAAAAGGGGTATGATTCAGGTGCCGCTTATGTGTTAGTTGATATTTTAGGTTTCTCTAAAGATGAAGTTGATTCTCTGATGACGCAAGGCGAAATTTATCTCAACGTTGAGTCATGGTGGGCGGGCGGAGTTTATGTAGGCTCAACCCACTCAGGAATTTACCTTATAGGTACTCCGACTGTATGGGCAAGAGTCACGCAACCCTCTAATTGGCTAGGACGTTACACGCATCAGGTCTTTGTTAACGCCAATGCATATAAAGAGTCTTGGTTAGGTTTGTCCGTTCCGAGTTCCTTAACGACCAAGCACTCATCGGAGGAGATTCTTTCCCCAGTTGGCTTAGGTATCTCATCTATCCGCTTAAAGCCAGGTGACCGCCAAGTGATAAAGTGTTATTATACTGCAGGCAAGCTTGACAACACCTCTTATTCCTTTGCAGACGAGTCCTATGACATCAAAGACGAGGGTTCGTACAAAGCAAAAGATTGGTTCGTATCGGAAAAGAAATCGCAGCGGTCGGGTGACACCGAGTTTTCCTCTTTCCAGTCGGAATTGCCATCAACACGGACATATGCTTGAAATAGATTAAGTAGTAGCACTAATGAAAATATGCGAACCTTTAGAAATTGTAAAAAAATTAGCACCGTTTAAAGTGCTAATCTTCATAATGATATTTACATGAGTATATAATCAGATTTTGGGTGTTATCCATATTGTAAATTAATCTATGCTCATCGGTAATGCGTCTGCTACATGCTTTTCGGTGCTTTAATGGTTCTGGCTTACCAATTCCGGTTAAAAGCCCATTGCGGTCAATATCCTTAATAAGCTCATTGATCCGCTTAACCATTTTTTTATCTTCCTTCTGCCATTCGGTGTAGTGTTCCCAAGCAGTAGGAGTAAATATTATATTCATTTATTCGGATGCCTCCAATTCTTCAATGGACTTAGCAACAAAACCACCTGTCTCAGCTTCTGCCATAGATTTATCAAGCATAGCAAGATACTCAGCGTTTCGCTTGGCTTTCATCATTTCGTTGTATTCAGCTTCGGAAAGCATAACAATATTTTCGTTCTTAGGTCTTGATATAATTAATGTTTCACCATTAAAAACCTTATCACATAAACTCTTGAAATTATCTCTAACATCCATGCTCTTTACTGCTAACATATAAAACACTCCTTTCTGTACATAAAAACGTATGGTTTTCCGTACTTTTATTATATGCTATTATTATCTCCATGTCAATAAATTTAATGTATTCACTTTCTGGCTATTTTGGATTTTGAATTACAGATATTGTGAAAATGGGCGATAGAAGCAAGTGTCTACAAATTGTCTACAAAATATCTACAGAGGTGTCTACAGCTTATTGCTAAACATAAAACGGATGAGAATATTCCCGTCTCATAAAATCAGCAAAAAAAAGAAAAGTTAATAAAGTTGTAGACAGCTTGTAGACAGTGTGATGTCTCGTATTGCAGAGGAGACATTCATCTGCCGTAACCAATCGGGTAAAAGGTGGTCAAATCAAGCGAGACGGAAAGGAAAGAACGCATGGACACAAGTAGTCTAATGGAGCAGATATTATCTAGCGATAACCTCAACAGGGCATATCTGCAAGTCGTACGAAACAAAGGTGCAGAGGGAGTGGACGGAATGAAGTACACAGAACTGAAGGAACACCTTGCAAAGAACGGCAAAACCATCAAGGGACAGTTGAGGACAAGAAAATATAAGCCTCAGCCAGTACGAAGAGTGGAGATATCAAAGCCTGATGGCGGTGTCAGAAATCTGGGAGTACCAACAGTAACAGACAGATTCATACAACAAGCCATCGCACAGGTGTTAACACCAATCTATGAGGAACAGTTCCATGACCACAGTTACGGATTCAGACCTAATAGATGTGCACAGCAGGCAATTCTAACGGCACTCGATATAATGAATGACGGAAATGACTGGATTGTAGACATTGACTTGGAAAAGTTCTTTGACACCTTATTAGGTTTAGGTACTGATTATAATAACGATATCGTATCATTTTTAAAAATCTATAACAAGTGCAGATTGCAAACTAAAGTTACTTCGTGGTATATTTTTATTGTGTAAGTATTATAAAAATCAAGCAGTATTGTTTGTGTCTTACGGGGGATAACACATGACGGTTCTGAATAAAAAACAAATGTCTGAGGAAGATGTTAAGCTAAACTATATCACGCCTGCAATTCTTCGTGGCTGGCAAGACCACATCACTATGGAAACCAAGGTTAAAATTACAGATGGACAGATAAACATCAAGGGAAATATGGCTGTTCGTAAAAACCCTAAGTATGCGGATTATGTTCTCTATTTGAACGACAACAAGCCTATTGCAGTAGTAGAAGCTAAGGACAATAACCACACCGTATCCTATGGTATTCAGCAGGCTATTGAATATGCAAAGATGATGGATCTGCCTTTTGCTTACTCTTCAAATGGCGATGCTTTTTACGAACACGATTTTCTTACAGGGAACGAAACGCTTATCGAACTTGATAGGTTTCCCTCTCAGGAACAGCTTATTGCCAGATACTATGCTGAGATTAATGGTGGTAAGGGAATTTCGGAGGAAGAGAAAAAAATCATAGCACAGCCCTACTATTCGTCGCAAACTTCTTTTCCCCCTCGCTATTACCAAAGAAATGCCATAAACAGAACCGTTGAAGCTATTGCAAATGGACAGAAAAGGCTCCTTCTTGTTATGGCAACCGGAACAGGAAAAACCTATACGGCATTTCAGATTGTGTACCGCCTACTTAAATCAGGCTTCAAAAAGAGAATTCTTTATCTTGCTGACAGGAACATCCTTGTGGATCAGAGCGTTGAACAGGATTTTAAACCGCTTAAAAAAACCATATACAAGGTGGACTTTGCCAAAAAAGACTGCCTAAATCAAATTCGCTCTCATGAGGTGAATTTTGCTCTCTATCACCAAATGGTTGGACAAAACGGTGAAGAGCATTTCAGACAGATTCCGGCAGGCTACTTTGATCTGATTGTTGTGGATGAATGCCACAGAGGATCTGTAAAAGAAGACAGCAACTGGAGAAAGGTGCTTGAGTATTTTTCGGAAGCAACCCAGATAGGTATGACAGCAACTCCAAAGGAAAGCGAAAAGGTGTCGAACATCGATTACTTTGGTGATCCTGTATACAAATACAGCTTAAAACAGGGAATAGAAGACGGATTTCTTGCGCCGTTTAGGGTGATAAACGTTACTCTCAATATAGGAGACGGATGGAGACCTACTAAGGGACAGGTTGATATCTTTGGCAATGAAATCGAAGATCGTATATACAATAACAAAGACTACGACTATCCAAATGGTGTTATTTTGGAAGATCGGATCAATGAGGTCGCAAGTGAAATTACGGAATATTTAAAAGCTACAGACCGGATGCAGAAAACCATAGTGTTTTGTGCAACAGAGGATGCAGCAGACAGAATGAGATCGGCACTTATAAAACTGAATTCGGACATGATGAAGAAAGATTCTGATTATGTTGTTCGCATTACTGGGTCTGATACATACGGAAAAAGTAAATTGGACTATTTTATTTCTGTCGCATCTCCGTATCCTGTTATTGCAACCACATCTGAGCTTCTTTCCACAGGGGCAGATTGCAAAATGACAAAGCTCATCGTTCTGGATAGGCGCATTGAAAGTATGACCACTTTTAAGCAAATTATTGGTAGAGGAACCCGAATAAGGGAAGATCTGGGTAAAACAAACTTTACCGTAATGGATTTTAGAAATATTACGAGACTCTTTACGGATCCTGACTGGGATGGACCTGTAGAACAGGATGAAAAATACTGCCATTCTGGAAAAACCTTCCATAACGAAAACCCTGATAAGAAGGAAGAACAAACAGAAGGCAGGCAAGAAAAGAAAGAGATCCCGATAGTAAACAAAGATGGATGCAGAGTAAAAATTATTAACAAAATCGTATCCGTATACGATGTGGATGGGAAGCTGCTTAAACAGGAAGATATTATTGACTACACAAAAACAAATATTAGGGGCGAATACGCATCTCTTTCTGACTTTATATACAAGTGGAAATCCTCTGACAAAAAGGAAGAAATTGAAAAATCCTTTGCCGAAATGGGAATAGATCTTACGGCTTTGAAGAAAGATCAGGGGTTGGAGGACGTAGACGATTTCGACTTTATTTGCTATGTTGCATACGGAACAAAACCTCTTACGAGAAAAGAACGGGCAGACAACGTGAAGAAAAGGGACTTCTTTTCAAAGTACTCCGGAGATGCAAGAGCGGTTTTGAAAATTCTTTTGGACAAGTATATGAACCAGGGTATAGCAGAGGTAGAGGACATAAAGGTGCTTTCTCTTTCAGACTTTGCTGATTATGGAAAACCTGCCAAAATCGTAAAGCTTTTCGGAGGCAAGCTTCAGTATGAAACAGCAGTAAAAGAACTTGAAGACAATATCTATGAGGGTGTGGAGGAAATGTAGTTATGATGGATTTTTTGAGTTCTTCTCTTTTAGGAAATGCATTAGGAATTGCAGGAATAATCATATCTTTACAAATTAAAAAGAAAATAGATGATAAAAACAGCCTGATAAAAAAGTTGATTTGTAAAACGAAACAGTCTACACTTTATTGGAAAAATTTTTATATGTTAGACGAAAAGGAATCTATTGTTCGTTTACTTGAAGAGAAAGGCTTACCTTGTGATTATGACAATAATACAATCAGAGAAAGCCAGTCATATTACATTAATAATAATGATGGGTACATTCTGCTCCTTGAACTTTATCATGGAGATCCAGCGGTAATGTCGCCTAAGTATGATACATTAGGGTTATTCATTGTAACAAAAGAAAAAGAGGCATGTTCATTATCAGATTTTGAAAAAGTCGAACAGAAGAAATTAAAAGAGTTGAAATATCATATACAAAGTTATAATAATTTGTTTGGATTGGTGAATGAAATAATGGGGGATGATTAAGTATGGCAATGCAATCGGGATTTGTTAAGAGAATAAGAGACATCATGCGCATGGATGCAGGTATCAATGGTGATGCACAGAGAATTGAGCAGATGGTGTGGATGCTGTTTCTGAAGGTGTACGATGCAAAGGAAGACGACTGGGAAATCAATGAGGATAACTATACGTCTATCATTCCGGAAAACTGTAGGTGGCGTAACTGGGCAAAGGCAGATGAAAACGGTCATGCCATAACTGGAGATGTTTTGCTTGATTTTGTAAACAATACGCTGTTTCCGACACTAAAGGGACTCAGTATAACTTCGCAGACCCCTGTAAAGAAAGCAATAGTTAAGTCCACATTCGAGGACGCTAACAACTACATGAAGGACGGTGTTTACCTTCGGCAGGTTGTAGATGTGATAGACGAAATCGAATTTGACGACGTAAAGGAAAGCCACGCCTTCGGATTTGTGTATGAAGAAATCCTGAGAGATTTGCAGTCAGCAGGTTCTTCCGGTGAGTTTTACACTCCAAGAGCTGTTACAGACTTTATGGCTATGATGATCAAACCAAAGCTTGGAGAGTGCATGGCAGACTTCGCTTGTGGTACCGGTGGATTTATTACCTCTTGGCTTTCGCAGTTGTCAAAGCAGGTCACGAACACAGAAGAGCAAAAGCAACTTGACGACAGCATTTACGGTGTGGAGAAAAAGCCATTTCCGTACCTGCTTTGCGTTACGAATATGCTTTTGCATGACATTGAAGTTCCGAGGATTTATCACGACAACTCTCTGAGATACAATTTGCTTGACTATACAGAAAAGGATAAGTTTGATGTTATTCTTATGAATCCTCCTTACGGAGGACATGAAGACAAATCCATTCAGGGGTTCTTTCCAGATGATTTGGCTTCATCTGAAACGGCAGACCTTTTTATGTCTGTTATTATGTATCGTTTGAAGAAGAACGGCAGAGCTGCTGTTGTAGTTCCAGACGGATTCTTATTTGGACTTGATAATGCAAAGGTATCTATTAAGAAAAAGCTTCTTACAGAGTTTAACTTACATACCATCGTAAGACTTCCAGGCTCTGTATTTAGTCCTTATACATCTATTTCAACCAATCTACTGTTCTTTGATAATGAAAAGCCTTCAGGAAAAACTTGGTACTACAGAGTGGATATTCCATCAGACAGAAAGCACTTTTCAAAGACAAAACCTATGGAACTAAAGCACTTTGACAACTGTGTTGCATGGTGGAATGACAGAAAAGAAATTGTTCTCGAAGACGGCCCTAAAGCACAGAAATTTACTGCAGATTATCTCTTAAATGAGCAAAGCTGTAATCTTGATCTCTGTGGTTATCCTCATGAGGAAGAAGAAGTCCTTTCGCCTATGGAGACTATTCAGAACTATCAGGAGAAAAGAGCAAGCCTTAATGCGGAGATAGACCATGTACTTGCAGAACTTGAAGCTCTGCTTCCTGGAGGTGATAAGTAATGACCCCAGAACAGTTACGAGATAGCATTTTACAATATGCAATTCAAGGTAAACTTGTAGAACATAAAATTGAAGATGGAAATGCCAAAGATATTCTTCAAAAAATATCCGAACAAAAAAATATTCTAATCAAAAAAGGAGAAGCTAAAAAATCAAAGACACTTACGCCTATATCTGATGAAGAAATACTATTTGATATTCCAGAAAACTGGCAATGGACTAAACTCGGAGAAATTGCAAGCTTAATAACAAAAGGCACAACTCCACGAGGTGGTAATGTAGCTTATTTAGATAATGGAATTGGTTTTTTGAGAGCCGAAAATGTAGCTGGCTTAGATGTTATAGATAAAACCAATTTAAAATACATTAGTGAAGAAACACATAACGGATATTTAAAAAGATCAATAATAAAAGCAAACGATATTCTTATAACAATAGCGGGTACACTTGGAAGGACAAGTCTTGTTAGAGAAAAAGATTTGCCATTAAATGCAAATCAAGCAGTATCTATGGTTCGTTTAGTCGATATTTCATACATTGACTTAAAATACATTATTTATGTATTAAATTCTCCCGAGATACAAAAATATCTTACGCAACAGAAAAAAACTACAGCAATACCTAATTTAACTTTGGAAATTATTGAGAATTGCGTTTGTCCTTTACCTCCCCTCGAAGAACAGCACCATATTGTTGCAAAAATAGAAGAGCTTCTTCCATTTGTAGACCGATATGCAGAAGCTTATGAAAAGCTTGAGCAGTTCAATGTAAAGTTCCCGGAGGACATGAAGAAGTCCATCTTGCAATATGCCATTCAGGGTAAGCTGGTGGAGCAGCGCCCCGAGGAAGGCACCGGTGAGGAACTGTACCAACAGATTCAGACAGAGAAGCAACAGCTGATACAGGAAAAGAAAATCAAAAAGGAAAAACCGTTGCCAGAAATTGCAGAGGACGAAGTTCCATTTGATATTCCGGAGAGTTGGAAGTGGGTGCGACTGCAAAATATAGCAACCGCTTTAGGCGACGGTATTCACGGTACTCCTCAGTATACGATTAACGGTGGTTATTACTTCATCAATGGTAACAATCTGGCTGAAGGGAAAATTGAAATTAAACCTGACACTAAACAGGTGGATGCTTCTGAATATGAGAAACATAAAAAGCCTTTGGATGCAAATACGATTTTGATTTCAATCAATGGAACTATTGGCAATTATGCTTTTTATGAAGAAGAACCGATTATCCTTGGAAAAAGCGCTTGCTATTTTTCCCTACTTAACGGTGTATGCAAAGAGTACATTTGCATATTCTTAAAAAGCAAAGTATTTTTCGATTATGCGAGACAGGAAGCTACCCAAACCACGATTAAGAATGTCTCATTGAAATCAATGCGAATGCTTCCAGTCCCCCTTCCACCTCTCGCTGAGCAAAAGCGCATCGTTGCTAAAATTGAAGAACTGCTGCCGCTGTGTGAGCGGCTAAAATGAGGTGAAGCGATGTTTAATGTTTTATGGAATATTCTGTTAGGCATAGTTGGTGGTATTATCTCCAGTGTTATTGTTTCAAGAGTATTCTTTATTCAAGGAGAGTACCAACAGCAAACAAAATTTGTTGACGGTATAATCAGAAAGTTGGCAACGATTAGAGCATACTTGTCAGTATGTAAGTCCGTCTTTGAAGTTTCATACGATGAAGATATTCGCATTGAGAAAGAAATGAAAGACAAAGGTTATCGATGCGAAATGGAGTATTATGCTGCACACAAAGATAAAAATTGGATATCCTTCAAAGACCTATTAGATAAATTCAAATCTACGCTTCTGAAAGTTGTTGAAACGGCAGAAGACGAAATAGCAAACTCTAATGTTACCGATAAGTATTTGGCAGAAATTCTGTGCGATATCAGCAATTATCTGCATGATATATCCTCCACAAAAGAGTTGAATTTTTCCGCATTGAATCGATTTGAAAAAAGCGAAAGATTGATTTTCG
>OGHJ01003135.1_pt1 | contig 12538 bp, 9 predicted proteins | sample 1571351 | NCBI WGS metagenome assembly OGHJ01 (sample SAMEA2582037, study PRJEB24529) | metagenome | biome: Human gut stool | place: China | collected 2011 | reverse complement strand
ATCAGATAACCGAATCAGCTCCGGCTGTCTCTGTCAGGCCTTGATAATTAAAGGTTTTACCCTTATTCGTCATCAATATTATGCTTATCTGTCCCGTTAAAAAAAGTACAATTGGAATAGTTTTACAGAGACGCCAAAAAAGCCAAAGTCATCACTCATGCTGCTGACTTTGGCTTTCTGCCGTGTTATCATGTATTCATTTATCGGCCGTACCCTTATACGGCCGTCTTTTCCGCTTCTGCCAGCGCTTCGTCAATACAGCCAAAGAAATTTTCTTCCCCTGCCTCATGACAGAAGCCGGCCTTCCTCATAACCCTCATCGGTTGTTCATTGACATGTGAAAGCATCAGCCGGATTCCCTTCTCCCTGCAGACACTGTTTAGTTTTCTCAGGCTGTTCAGCGCAGTGATATCCATAGCCGGAACACTTCTCATTCTCAGGATCATCACCTTCTTTTCTTCATGAAAAGGCACTTCCAGAATCTTGTCGGCGGCAGCGAAAAACATTGGTCCGGTAATTTCAAATACCGTTGTATGGCTGGGAACCGGCTTCAGGTTCCTGTTGTCCCTGCCCTCTTCATAATCGTCCAGATAATCCCATTCCTGCACATCCGCCACATCAGCCATCCGGCTCAGGAAGAGCAGGGAAGCCAGAATCAGCCCCACTGCGATAGCCACAACCAGATCAAAGATAACGGTTAACGAAAAGGTCAGTACCAGTACGGTCACATCACTTTTCGGTGATGTCTTCATAATCTCTGCGAACGTGCGCCATCCGCTCATGTTATAAGCCACCATGAACAGGATTGCCGCAATGGCCGGCATTGGAATCAAGGCCGCATAAGGCATCAAAAGCAGCAGCGTCAGAAGAAGGACGACGGCATGGACCATTCCGGCTACAGGGGAGGTTCCTCCATTCCTGATATTGGCCGCGGTTCTGGCAATTGCTCCTGTCGCCGGAATACCGCCAAACAGGGCGGAAATAATATTACCCGCGCCCTGTGCCACCAGCTCCGTGTTGGAACGGTGTTTTCCGCCGATCATGCCGTCCGCTACCACGCAGGAAAGCAGAGACTCAATCGCCGCCAGAACTGCAATCGTAAACGCATCCGACAGGGAACCCTGAATCACATCGTAGCTAAACACCGGCAGACGGAACGCCGGAAGCTTGTTGCTGACCGTGTAAAGGTCGCCGATCGTATTCACATGCAGCGGCAGGAATTTTACCATTAAAATACCTGCGATAACAGCTACCAGCGATCCCGGAATTTTCTCCGTGATCATCGGCATCACGATCAGAATCGCCAGACACACCACGCCGACGATGATCGCGTGCAGGTTGACACTTCCGAATCCGGCTGCGAACGCTTTCAGCTTCTGCATCGTCTCGATCGTCTCCATGCCTGCCGGATAGGTTACGCCAAAGAAATCCTTCAACTGACCGATGACGATCGTCACCGCGATACCGGAGGTAAAGCCGGTCGTGATTGTAAACGGAATAAACTTAATCAGTGAACCAAAATGGCAGAATCCCATGATAACCAGGATGATACCTGCCATGATCGTCGCAACTGCCAGCCCTTCCACGCCGCTCTTCGCCACGATACCTGCCACGATCGTTACAAATGCCGCCGTTGGACCTGCAATCTGTACCGGGCTGCCACCTAAAAATGAGATCACAAATCCGGCTGCAATCGCCGTGTAGATACCCTGTTCCGGACCTACCCCCGAAGCCAGCGCCAGCGCGATCGAAAGCGGCAGCGCGATGATCGCTACGATGATACCCGCTACCACATCTGACATCAGCTGTGCGCCGGAATACTTCTTCAATGTTGTAAACAACATTGGACGTATTTTTTCCATACCTCAAACTCTCCCTTTTTCTTCCCAATTTAAATAAAAAGTAATTGCCAGCCCTAAAAAGGACCGACAATTACCTATTATACCGCAAAATAAGGGGGTGTCCAGTTTTTTCGAAATTTTAACACAGATTTCTTAGTTGTGATTTTTTTGTCAAAATGACGGATTTGTAAACTTTCTGTCACAAACTTCCGGCTATTTTTTCGATTGACTTTCCTTTAAAAAAGTCTATAATTCGTACTTGTAAAAAGCATTGAGCAGGACACGATTTCCAATTCTCCACGTTTTCAGAGAGCTGCCGGGCGATGAAAGACAGTAACGCCGATGGAAATTATCCCCTGTGAGCTGATCGGACAAACGCATGCAGGATACCAGTAGTCCGGTCCGGATTCCTACCGTTAAAGAGGAACATATTCAGAATGATGGATATGGCTGAGAGATCGGCTTTACAGCCGGTAAAAGAAGTGGTACCGCGGATGCTTATGCCTCCGTCTTCTTGAACTTTTAAAAGTTTCAGGAGGACGGAGGCTTTTTTGTTTCCCCGCTCCCGAAACTCCGGCAAACTGCCGGGACACTAAAAACCATTTGACCTATGGGAATGGAGGTATCTTTATGAACACATTAGTTATCGTAGTTATCGCAGCCTGTTGTCTGGCGGCTGGTTATCTGCTCTACGGCAGATGGCTCGCCCATAAATGGGGCATTGATCCAAACGCCAAAACACCGGCCGTCACAAAAGAAGATGGTCAGGACTATGTTCCGACCGATGGCTGGGTTGTATTTGCCCACCAGTTTTCATCCATCGCCGGTGCCGGTCCTGTCACCGGTGCTATTCAGGCGGCTGTCTTTGGATGGGTTCCGGTCTTTCTCTGGATCATCCTCGGCGGCATCTTCTTCGGCGCTGTTACCGATTTTGGTGCCCTGTACGCCAGCGTTAAAAATGAAGGCAAATCGATGGGACTTCTGATTGAACAGTACATCGGCAAAACCGGTAAAAAGCTGTTCCTCCTGTTCTGCTGGCTCTTTACTTTAATTGTAACCGCCGCTTTTGCCGACATGGTTGCTGGTACATTCAATGCATATGAGACGATAGACGGCGTGACCAGCTTATCCGCCGCCGCAACTGTCAACGGCGCAGCCGGAAGCATTTCCCTTCTGTTCATTGCCTTTGCCGTTGTATTTGGACTGATTCAGAAAAAGGCTCAGTTCCATGGCTGGAAACAGACCTTGCTCGGACTTGTCTGCACGGTAGCTGCTTTCGTCATCGGCATGAACTGCCCGCTCATTACCACCAAGGCGAACTGGTCCTACATGGTATTCGCTTACATTTTCCTCGCAGCCGTTCTTCCGATGTGGCTTTTGATGGAACCGCGTGACCTGATGACAACCTTTATGTTTGCCGGTATGATTATCGGTGCCGTCGTTGGACTGCTTGTCGCACATCCGGCAATGAACCTGGCGCCTTACACTGGTTTCCACAATGAGAAATCCGGTGACCTGTTCCCGATTTTGTTTGTAACCGTTGCCTGCGGCGCCGTATCCGGTTTCCACAGCCTGGTTTCCTCGGGTACTTCCTCCAAGGCAATCACCAATGAAAAGGATATGCCGAAAGTTGGCTTCGGCGCTATGCTTTTGGAAAGTTTACTGGCTGTCCTGGCTCTGTGCGTTGCCGGTGCTGCCGCTTCCGCTGATGGCACGCCTGCAACCGGTACTCCGTTTGCTATCTTCTCCTCCGGTGTTGCCGGATTCCTGGAGATGTTCGGAATCCCGGTTTACGCTGCCCAGTGCTTTATGACGATGTGCGTCTCCGCACTTGCCCTGACAAGCCTGGATTCCGTTGCACGTATCGGACGTATGTCCTTCCAGGAGCTGTTCAGCGTCGATGACATGGAACACGCCGAAGGATGGAGAAAACTTCTTTGCAACAAATATTTTGCAACGGTTATCACCCTGGTATGCGGCTACATTTTAACGCAGATCGGCTACTCCAACATCTGGCCGCTGTTTGGCAGCGCCAACCAGCTGTTAAGCGCCCTGGTTCTCATCACCCTGTGCGTCTTCTTACGCGTCACCGGCCGTGAAAACCGCACGCTGCTGGTTCCGCTGGTTGTCATGCTGTGCGTTACCTTCACCGCACTCGTTGAGCGCTGCATCGCTCTGGTAAAGGCTTACAATGCCGGAACCGCTGTCTTTATGGTAGAAGGACTGCAGCTTATCATCGCGGTTCTGCTGATGGTTTTAGGTGTGATTATTGTGGTTCATTCCGGTAAAGTACTGTTTTCGAAATCAACTGCTTCGATGGCAGAGAACAATAAAAAATCTGAAATGAATAAGCCGGCGCATTGCTAATGATTTCATCAAAATCAAATTATAACCCGACTATAGGTGCCAAAAAGGGAGTCTCTCGCTCACGGAAAGAGACTCCCTTTTTGGTATTTTTTAATTCTCTTGATAACCACTCTGCTACTATATGATGCCAACTCTTCACTTCTGAATCTTTCTCACCGCGAATAATTGGCACTTTTGTTACTGTTCACGCATACGAGCCCAGTAACGCACTTTTTTCTATTCTTTCATCTTTTCTCAAATTTCTCTGGTATTTCCCCTGCATTTCGTCTATAATAGGAAGCAAATTTTTCAACCGAGCACAGCGCTGACAGGCGTTGTATCAGACAGGAGGAGACATGGATATTGTATGTTTAGATCTAGAAGGTGTATTAGTGCCGGAAATCTGGATCGCATTTGCTGAAGAAACCGGAATCCCAGAGTTAAAACGCACCACCCGCGATGAGCCGGATTATAACAAACTGATGAATTACCGTTTAAACATCCTGCGCGAGCACGGACTGGGACTCAAGGAAATTCAGGAAACGATCTCTAAAATTGATCCGCTTCCGGGCGCAAGGGAGTTTTTAGACAAATTAAAAGAAATCACTCAGGTAATCATCATCAGCGATACCTTCTCCCAGTTTGCCGGACCTCTGATGAAGAAACTTGGCTATCCGACCATCTTCTGCAACTCTCTGGTTGTCAGCGAAAATGGTGAGATTACCGATTTTAAGATGCGCTGTGAGAAATCCAAATATACAACCGTCAAAGCACTCCAGTCCTGCGGCTTCGAGACGATCGCCAGCGGCGACAGCCACAACGACCTCGCCATGATTGAGGCAAGCAAGGCGGGCTTCCTCTTCCGCACGACGGAGGAGATCAAGGCAGAATATCCGCAGATTCCGGCTTATGAGACGTATGATGAGCTGTTAGAAGCGATTAAAAAGGTATTAGCGTAAACATTCCGTATTTTCATAATTGCATATGCAATCGTAAAAGCAGCTCCCGGAATCCACACTCCGGGAGCTGCTTTTCAATCGTTTATCCTCTCAAATGTTCACTGATTATTTTTCAATAAATAACTGTTTTACATCAAATGCCTCGTCGATCATGCCGGATTCATACATGAAATCAGCGGTCTTCTGGAAGCCTTCTTTGTCATCATCTGTGATCTCGGTAGAGAAATCATAGAGATCGTACATGCTTCTGACTGCATCGGTGTCCAGATCCAGCTCATCGGCTACGATCTGCATCGTCTCATCCGATTTTTCTTCCATGAAATCAGCAATCTCGGTCTGTGCTTCTTCCAGCTTCTCGATGATCTCCGGGTGCTCGTCATAGAATTTCTGTGTCACTGCCACTGCAATGATCGCCTTAATCAGGCCTTCGCCGTCGGCTACCAGGTGGTAACCCTGCTGCCCTGCATTGTAAGCAGTTGCGCCAGCAACCAGAGCCACGTCTACACTGCCGCCGTCCAGACCTGCTTTTGCATCCGGGATCGACATATTGACATAGTTAACGTCGTCGATCGTCATGCCAGCCGTTGCCAGATAGGAAACGAGAAGCTCATGCAGGTTGGTTCCGGTCGGTCCTGCGATTGTCTTTCCTCTCAGGCTTTCCGGCGTCGTCAGGGACTCATCCTTAGAATACATACAGAATGCCTTCGGAGAACGGCTGTACATATTTAATACCTTGATATCCGCTCCATTTGCTGCAGACAGAATCACCGAAGTTCCGCCAACCGCATACAAAACCTGCACATCGCCGGAAGCCAGCGCCTGTGTCTGATCTGCCCCGGAGGTCAGCTCCGCATAATCAACCTCAATCCCCATATCGCCAAATGTTTTTTCAAAAATACCCTGATTTTTCTCGATGATCGTCGGCACATTGAGCGGAGAAGTTACATACGTAAAGGTCAGCTTATCCAGATCAGATTCTTTCGCTGTCTCCTCCTCGGCTGCCGCCTCCTCTGCGCTGGTTTCTGCCTCTGCCTGCGTGCTCTCAGCCGCATCTTTTGTACCGGAGCAGCCTGCCAGGGAAGCTGCGGTAAGGCAGAGTGCCATTCCCATTGCCATCCATCGTTTCATCATAATCGTTCCTCCTCTAAATAAAATGTAAATTATTTATAATATCCCTTTTCAGGGTTATCATCTCATCCTCCAAAAGATTCCTCTCTTCCTGCGGCGCCTTGACCTCATAGAGCGCCTTGACCATGCCCTTTTCAATGACCGCAATCTGGCTTCCCAGAATCAGTGCCTCATCGATGCTGTGCGTCACAAACAGAATGCTTGCACTGCGCTCCTGCTGGACGCGCAGAAGCTCTTTCTGCATCTGTTCCCTTGTAAAATAGTCAAGTGCGGCAAACGGCTCATCCATCATGATAAAGGTCGGCTCATACGCCAGCGCCCGCGCGATCGCCGCCCGCTGCTGCATTCCGCCGGAGAGCTGTGCCGGATATGCTTTTTCAAATCCAGATAATCCGACCGTGCGGATAACCGCCTCTATTTTCCCCGGATCTGTCTCCTTTTTTGAAAGCCCGAACACCACATTTTCCCAGACGGTCAACCACGGCATGAGGCGCGGTTCCTGAAAGACAAATGCCGTCTTGTGGGCGCTCTCCCAGCGAATCTCTCCGCTGTCCGCCGTCTCCAGTCCTCCGGTCAGCCGCAGAAGCGTCGTTTTCCCGCATCCGCTCTGCCCCAGAATCACGGTGATTCTCCCCGCCGGAAGCGACAGGTTGATCCCGTTTAAAACGGGAATCTCCCGGTTATCCACCCGGTATGTTTTATGAATATCAATCAGTTCAATTCCAGCCATTTTCCCCGGATCCTTTCAGCACAAATCCTATCATCCATCCAAACAGGCGGTCCGTCACATATCCGACTGCCCCGATCGCCAGAATCCCCACGATCACCTTGTCGGTCCGCGACATCTGCTGTGCAAATAAAATCATATGTCCAAGCCCGGTGGACGCCGCCACCATCTCCGCACCGATAATGGCGCGCCAGCTATAGCCAAGCCCGATCCGCATTCCGACCAGAATATCTGCCATCGCATAGGGCAGAATGATGCGGAAAAATTTGCGGCGCTTCGAGTAGCCGAACATATCGCCCACTTCCAGAAGTTTCGAATCGCACCCGGTAAATCCCTTCACGATATTTAAGTACATCGGGAAAAAGGACGCCAGCACAATAATCACCGTCTTCGTCGTCTCTCCGATTCCGCACCAGAGAATCAACAGCGGAATCATGCTGAGCGGCGGGACATTGCGGAAAAACTGCACAATATACTCATAGTAAACGCTGCTGCCCGGAAACAGCGCCCGGAACATTCCCAGCACAAAGGCAAACAGGAACGCAATCGCAAATCCCTTCATGACACGCAGGAAACTGATTGAAATATCCCCCCACAGTTCCCCGGTTTTCACCATTTTTAAAAAGCTCATCCACACCCGCGCCGGGGACGGCAGCACATACGCACTGACCATCTCCATGCGGCAGACCAAACACCAGATCAGAAATACCGCTCCGATTCCCAGCGCCGGACCGAAGTATTTCTGCCAATTATCCTTGAATTTCTTCGTTTCTTTCATTCTTCCCATTCTTTTGCCGCAATTCATGCATTTTCCGCTTCCTCAAGCGTTTTCCATGAACCGCAGATTTCTCTCACTCTGTCTGCACGCCATCCCCGTGATGGCATCCATCCTTACAATACAAAAGTTCCAGCAGATCCGCCTGCTTCCAGCTTCCGCTCTCCACATATGCCCGGATTTTCTCCGGACTGCTGACACTCTCTACCTTCGCCGCCTGTCCATCTTTCCGGCAGATTCCCGCAAAATACCCCGGCGGAATCGGGCTGTCTTCGATCGCCCGGACGCGCACCTCACCGCCTGCCAGACGATTCCATGCGATAAACCGCGTATTCTCAAGTCCCAGCGAATTTCCAAGCACCGCAAGACTCTGGCATGGCGTCGTGATGATCTTCTCCCCATCCGCCAGATCCGGACGCGTGCTTAATTCCCGCGCACAGTGAAGTAAAATCGGCTCGATCGGGGCAACTTTCAGGTTTTCAATTCCAGATTCGTTTTCCGGCTCCTTCTGTATCTCTTCAAGCAGCCGAACCGCCTCCGGACAGCGCGCATCCGCAAGCGTCACGCCCGCCCGCAGACTAGCTTCATATCTTTCCCGGACGATCCGTCCCCAGTCGCCCCGGCACTCGACCCGCGTCAGACCATGCCGTTCTAAAAAACGCTTCAGCGAATCTTCCTCACACATCCCGGCAGAAACCGGATTTATCCACAAATACTGCATTGTTTCTCCACTCTATCCAATCAGGCTGCCTAGCTTTCACACCTATGCACCTAATTTACTGCGTTTTCACATTCCCTGCAAGTTAGTTTTTTCTAACTAGCTTATCATAGCAAAAAATCGATATATTGTCCAGTTTTGATTGTAAACTTTTACAATTTTATAAGTTGACACTAGCCGGTAAAAATGATAAAATCGGTTTTAATGATTCCTATTTTCATACATCTTTAATAGGTTTTGTTCCGAACGGATTCCTGTTTTTATTGAATCCTATAAAAAAGCAGGCGGACAGGGCATCAAGGATACAATTCAGGCGATCGAAAATGCCGGATATACCTATGAGATCGAGTCGGATGACCGTGAAGAATAATGGGACGCATTTTTCTATAAAAAAGGTTTTAACCAATTCTCGCACTTTCCGTGAAAATCGGCTAAAACCCTTTTTCATTACAGCATATTAATAAACCCGGTCGATACCAGGAAAAGAACCAGCATGACAGCTGGCACAATATACCGGATTAAGAAGCTGTACATACCTGCTCTTGAAAAATGTTCCCCATTTTTCTCGACTTCTTCCACGATCCACTTCGGTCCGACCACCCATCCGATCAGGATGCTGGTTAAGAAGGAAATGATCGGCATAAGGAAGCTGTTGCTGATATAATCCATCACATCAAGCAGCTGTCCGGTGGAACCGTTCGGCAGCTTCAACTCAAAATACAGAACATTGTAGCCCAGACAAATGAGAACCGCCGTGATCAGGGAATAGATTCCGACCATCACACACATCTGTTTTCTCGTCTTTCCAAACACTTCCATGCAATTGGCAACCAGCGTTTCCATGACAGAAACGCAGGATGTCAGCGCCGCAAAGCCAAGCATCAGGAAAAATGCAAGTCCCACGATATGACCGGCGCCGCCCATCGCCTGAAATACCTTTGGAAGCGAAATAAAGGTCAGACTCGGACCGGACGCCATGCCGTCGCGTCCTAAAAATACAAAGACCGCCGGAATAATCATCATGCCGGACAGAAGCGCCACACCTGTATCAAAAAATTCAATCTGGTTGGTCGCCTTGTTCAAATCGATCTCATCTTTGACATAAGAACCATATGTTACCATAATTCCCATCGACACACTCAGTGAGAAAAAGAGCTGGCTCATCGCATCCAGCAGTACTTCCAGAAATCCTTTTACCGTCAGTCCCGTAAAATCCGGGCGCACGTAGACGAGGAATCCCTGTATTCCCGTCCGGACCGTCCCATCCGCGTCCGTGTAGGAAAGCGTCAGTGAAAAAATCGCGATTCCGATGACTAACAGGATCAGTCCCGGCATGATAAAACAGGAAAATTTCTCAATTCCCTTCTCCACACCTCTGTATACAACCCAGATTGTGAGCGCCAGAAAGATTCCCGTGAAAATCAGCGGCGCATTCTTTTCCGTGATAAACGATGTAAAATATCCGTCCTCCGCCACATCCCTGCCGGATGTCGTCAAATACTCAAAGAAATATTTCGTGATCCATCCGCCGATGACCGAATAATACGTCATAATTAACATCGGAACCAGAAACGTCAGGTATCCAACAAACTTCCACTTCGGATGCAGCGTTCCAAACGCCTGCAGCGCATTCTCCTTCGTTCTTCTGCCGATCGCCACATCCGTCGTCAGAAGTACAAATCCAAATGTCGCCACCAGCACCAGATACACCAGCAGGAACAGTCCGCCTCCGTCTTTCGCACATAAATACGGAAAACGCCAGATATTTCCTACACCGACGGCACTTCCGGCTGCTGCCAGCACAAACCCCAGCGAACCGCTGAAGCTGTTTTTCTTTTTTGCCATTTACTTATAACCCCCGTGATTGTAACTTTTATGTCCGTCTCCCGCGGACATAGACAGCTTCTATTCTACCTGTTTTTATTAGAATTACAAGTATCTGCCGACAATTTTCTCCTCAAATTTCTCCCCCTCCCGCTTTTCTTCCCAGCCGCCCCATCGTTACTGTTCACGCATCATGCCCAGTAACGGAATTTGCCGTGGCTTCGCATTTAATTTATTTTCCCCCCTTCATCTCTACTTGCCTGCCTTATCATCTTCTGCTAAAATTAAAAAGATAAAAACAGAAATTTTCCCATGGAATGAGGCATATACACAATGAACAACAATCAAACCTTCCCGCGTCTTTGCCGGGTTTTAGAAATATACGAAGCCGATTTTGGCTGTGAAGAACGCCCGGACGGACAAGAAACGATGGTCTGTGTCCGTCTGCTGGACACAGCTGAAAATACAAACCTCTCAGAGCATCCAGAGTACACGATACGCACCGCGGATCAGGCACTCTATGATGCCGGAATCGATGAGGGCGATCGCGTCTGGTTTGACCCGGAATCCGGGCAGATTGAGAAAGCGGCTGAATCACACTAAAATATAAAGAGTTACAAAGGAATATCAAAATGGAACCATTTTACTATAATCACATGAACAAGAACCAGCAAGCCGCCTACCGCGCCATGCAGCAGGGGCTTACCAATCTCTCCGACGAATTTCAGATTCCGCGCCTGGAGGGAAAGGATTTAAGCAATGTATTTTTTGAACTGCGGCTCGATCACCCGGAGATTTTCTGGGCTTCCGGCTTTAAATATAAGTATTACCCAGATTCCCCGAACCTGATTCTGATACCGGAATACCTCTTTGACAAGGGCAAGATCCGCGAACATCAGAAAGCGATGGGCGCCCGCGTCGAAAAACTTGCCCGCCCGGCAATGAAGCTGACTGAACTGGAAAAAGAACGCTATATCCACGATTTTATCTGCGAACACGTTCACTATGACAAATTAAAAAAGCCCTACTCCCATGAGATCATCGGACCTCTGGGACAGGGCGTCGGCGTCTGCGAGGGCATCGCCAAATCGGTCAAAATTCTTTGTGATACGCTCGGCATCTGGTGCATGATCGCGCTCTGCGGCAATAACCCTGAAAAGGGCATCAAATACCGCCATACCTGGAACATCGTCAAGATCGGGAAAACGTACTACCATCTGGACGCTACCTTCGACAACAGTCTCGGCAAATGTCTCCAGACCGGCGAGGAAATCCGCTACGATTACTTCAATCTCGACGACAAGGCGATCTTCCGCGACCACGAACCGCTCATCGCCCCGGCGCCTGCCTGCACGGACAGCGACCATTTCTATTATAAAGAAAAGAAGCTCTCCTTTACCAAACAGGAGGACGTTTACAAGCGCTCCTTACAGGCGGCCAAAAAAGGAAAAACACTGACGTTTCACTGGCGCGGCGGCTATCTGACAAAGGAAGTTCTGCGTGAACTGCTCGACCTAATCGAAAAAGCCGGAAAAGAACGGCAGAAAACAGCTCTCATTAAGCTTAACTGGCCGCAGGCAGTTCTGCGCGTCCGCTACACCGATGAGGCCATCCAGCCGATTGTCACCATGGAGGAAGCAAATGAAGGGGAAGAAACCCCGGAAGGCACAGCGTCTTTATAGTTCGCTGTGCTTTTCCGCGGAGCATTTTTGTGTCATAGGACGAAGTTTCCTATGACATGAAGATTCTAACAATCATAGAGATCATCTTCCAAAACCAGATCCTGATGTTTATCAAAGCTGCCTGCCAAAGGAGCTTATCCAGAAAGTTTTACGCTGTTTTTTTGCTATACGTCAATGATTAGGATGAAATTTCTTAGAATTTTTCTCAAAGGAACTATTGCTATAGTCTCTCTTTTACTTCCATAACTGGGCACACACCAACTCCAGTACACTTCCCGCGATACATCTCGCCTTGTCCGAGATCAGAAAACAGTTGGAAAGTTCCTCTTTTCTCGGATCAACATCTGCTACCTTGAAATGTTCCGTCACCAGATAACCATCCCGCAAAAGACCTCGCAGAATGCCCGTGATCTGTGTCTGAACCAGAAGTTTCGTTCCGTCCTCCTGCCAAATCTCCGCGATCGTGTCCCCGGCTTCGACGATATCACCGATCATACGCACATTTTTGAAAATACCCGCTGCCTGTGCGTGAATCACT
>OGHJ01003132.1_pt1 | contig 12547 bp, 11 predicted proteins | sample 1571351 | NCBI WGS metagenome assembly OGHJ01 (sample SAMEA2582037, study PRJEB24529) | metagenome | biome: Human gut stool | place: China | collected 2011 | reverse complement strand
TGTATGAAGAGAAAAAGGAGCAGTAGACAATGGGAATGACAATGACACAGAAGATACTTGCACAGGCAGCGGGCCTTGCGCAGGTACAGGCAGGACAGTTGATCGAGGCACAGCTGGATCTGGTGCTGGGCAACGATATCACCAGTCCGGTGGCAATCAAGGAAATGGATAAAATGAAGGTACAGGGAGTGTTTGATAAGGATAAGATCGCACTGGTACCGGATCATTTTGTTCCCAATAAGGATATTAAATCTGCAGAGCACTGCAAATGTGTCCGTGAGTTTGCAAGACGCAATGAGATCACGAATTATTTCGAAGTGGGAGAGATGGGTATCGAACATGCCCTGCTTCCGGAGAAAGGTCTTACTGTAGCCGGAGATGTGATCATCGGTGCGGATTCCCATACCTGTACTTATGGCGCGCTGGGTGCATTTTCCACCGGTGTGGGAAGCACGGATATGGCAGCAGGTATGGCTACCGGCAAGGCATGGTTTAAAGTTCCTGCGGCGATCAAATTCAATCTGACCGGCAAACCCGCAGAATGGGTCAGCGGTAAGGATGTGATCTTACATATCATCGGCATGATCGGTGTGGACGGCGCACTGTACAAGTCTATGGAATTTGTAGGAGACGGTATCGCCAATCTGTCCATGGATGACCGATTCACCATTGCCAACATGGCTATCGAAGCCGGCGGTAAGAACGGTATCTTCCCTGTGGATGAGAAGGCTATTGCTTACATGGAAGAGCATTCAAAACGCCCCTATAAGGTATTTGAAGCAGATCCGGATGCACAGTATGATGCAGAATATACCATTGATCTGAGCACCTTACGTCCCACTGTGGCATTCCCGCATCTGCCGGAGAATACACATACCATCGATGAGATCCATGAGATGGAGCCCATCGTCATTGATCAGGTAGTGATCGGATCCTGTACCAACGGACGTATTGACGATCTGCGCACTGCAGCGAAGGTGCTTGCAGGCAGACATGTGGCAAAGGGCATGCGCTGTATCGTGATCCCTGCCACCCAGTCCATTTACATGCAGGCAATGGAGGAGGGACTGCTTAAGACCTTTATCGAAGCGGGAGCAGTGGTAAGTACACCTACCTGCGGACCCTGCCTTGGTGGATACATGGGCATCCTGGCAGAGGGAGAGAGATGTGTCTCCACAACCAACCGTAATTTCGTAGGACGTATGGGACATGTAAAGAGTGAGATCTATCTGGCAAGTCCCGCAGTGGCAGCAGCCAGCGCCATTACCGGCAAGATTTCCTGTCCCTGTGAACTGAAATAGTATTCCTTTTTCATGGAATACTTGAGAGATTATTATGAGCAGATCCCGGGCTAAAGCCTCACAGAGGCGGTTTTACAAATGGAAATCTGAACAGTTACGAAAAATTTAGTAAAAGAAATAGATATGAAAGAAATAGATATGAAATAGAAAGGTAACGGAAAATGAACAACGCAAAAGGAATAGTTTTCAAATTCGGAGATAACGTGGATACAGACGTTATCATTCCCGCAAGATATCTGAATTCCTCCGATCCCGCAGAACTGGCTACCCACTGTATGGAGGACATTGATAAGGATTTTATCAAAAATGTGAAAAAAGGTGACATTATCGTAGCGGAGAAGAACTTTGGCTGCGGCTCCTCCAGAGAGCATGCCCCCATCGCCATCAAGGCGGCAGGCGTCAGCTGCGTCATTGCAGAGACCTTAGCCCGAATCTTCTACCGCAATGCCATCAATATCGGGCTGCCCATCATTGAGTGTCCGGAGGCATCCAGGAAGATCCAAAACGGTGACGAAGTCGAGATCGACTTCAATACCGGCGTGATCAAAGATCTCACCACCGGCGAGAGTTTCCAGGGACAGGCATTCCCCGAGTTCATGCAGAAGATCATTGCTGCAGAGGGACTGATCAACTACATCAATAACCGGAACTAAATGGAAAGTTAGTGGGCTGCTGGTTTCTTGAAAAAAACTTCAAAATGATGAATTGAGTGGAAAAAGTTATTTTTCAATAAGAGAATTCTGTTTGTATTTAAAATGCCAATTTCTGCGAAAAAAATACAAAAATATGCGATTTTGCTATGCAAACAGACTCTATTTTCGCTAAGTAAGCGAAATAAAGAAATTCCGTACAAAAAATTCTGATTTCGGAACTTTTTTGTACGGAATTCATCGTTTTTGGGCTATTTACACCAAACTAACTTCCCACTTACTGTACCACTGCCTTATCCACATCAATGACCGGGTAAAAATCCGGATGATTCATCCGGATCCGTTCGGTGACGGAATCGGTGACCTGCTGATCCGAGATCGGATAGTCATAAGGAACGACAATGTCAAAAATGATATTCGTGTGGGTCGGTCCCTGGACAATGCGGAAATCATGCATGCTGAGTTTTGGATCGATCTGATCCAGATAAGTGTTTACCTCCGCTTTCAGGGACAGTGTCTTGGGATCATTGGTGCTGACGGGATCCATGTGGATCACCGCATTACAGTTTAATTTGCTGCGCAGTTCATGCTCAATGGTATCGATCGTATCGTGCAGAGTCAGAATATTACCATCGGCGGGAACCTCAGCATGCAGAGAGATCAGCGTTCTGCCGGGTCCGTAGTTATGTACGATGAGATCGTGGATTCCGGTGACAGCATCATAGGAGAGTACGATATCATTGATCTGCTTCACAAACTCCGGTTCAGGGGGCTGCCCCAGCAGAGGACTGATGGTATCCTTCGCAGCTACGAAGCCGGAGTAGAGGATGAACATACCCACCAGTACACCACAGTAGCCATCGATAATGATGCCGGAGGTGGCGGAGACGATGGTGCCAATGAGAACCACCGTGGTTGCCACCACATCGCTTAAACTGTCAATGGCAGTAGCCTTCATGGCTACGGAGCTGATCCTGGTACCGATGCGGCGGTTATATAGTGCCATATAGCATTTTACCAGGATCGAAAATATCAGGATGCCAATAATGACAGGGGAGTAGTCAGGAGCTTCCGGATGGAAGATCTTGCTTACAGAACTTTTTACCAGTTCGAAGCCCATGAGCACGATCAGGATGGACACTAACAGTCCGGAGATATATTCGATCCGTCCGTGCCCAAAGGGATGATCGGAGTCCGGCTTCTGTCCGGCCATCCTGAAGCCCACCAGCGTAATGATGGAGGATGCCGCATCCGACAGGTTATTGAATGCATCCGCCGTGATGGCGATGGAATGACTGAACAAGCCTGCCAGAGCCTTGGTAGTGAACAGAATCAGGTTGAAACAGATCCCGACGATACCGCAGAGCACTCCATATGCCTGACGAACGCCGGAATCCCTAACGTTTTCATGATCCCTGATAAATAATTTTGCCAATAATGTAACCATAAGATAACCCCTTTTCCCAAATGAGAGTTTAAGAGATATTGTAGCGCATATGAAGGGAAAATACAAGTGCAAGAAATCAGCGGTTGCTATTGCGCATCCGGCATTTTCAGTGTATAATCTCCGTGGATGTAATATAGAAACTTTTATAACGGATCCTGAGGGCAGAGAAATCGCCCCCGGAAACGTACAGGTAATGATAATGAGCATAAAGTAAAAATGGAGGAACGATCGATGAGAAAGAAACCGGTTGTATTAATGATCCTGGATGGCTATGGATTAAATGATAAGACAGAGGGCAATGCCGTAGCAATGGCGAACACCCCTGTCATGGATTCCCTGATGAAGGAGTATCCTTATGTACATGGTAACGCCAGTGGTTTGGCAGTAGGACTTCCCGAGGGTCAGATGGGTAACTCTGAAGTAGGTCATATGAACATGGGTGCCGGCCGTATCGTATATCAGGAGCTGACCCGTATCACCAAGGAGATCCAGGACGGAGACTTTTTTAAGAATGAAGCTCTGTTAAAGGCTATTGATAACTGTAAGAAGAACAACAGCGCCCTGCACCTGATGGGTCTGTTATCCGATGGTGGCGTACACAGCCACATCACCCATCTGTACGGTCTGCTGGAGCTGGCTAAGCAACAGGGACTGGAAAAAGTATATGTTCACTGCTTCTTAGACGGACGTGATACTCCTCCCGCCAGCGGTAAGAGCTATGCAGAGCAGTTAAATGAAGAAATGAAGAAAATCGGTGTAGGTAAGATCGCTTCTGTAATGGGACGTTACTATGCTATGGATCGTGATAACAACTATGACCGTGTACAGCTGGCTTACGATGCCATGACCGAAGGCAAAGGTCTGACCGCTGCCTGCGGTATCTGCGGTATCCAGGAGTCTTACGACAGAGAAGAGACCGATGAGTTTGTAAAACCTACTGTTGTTGTAGAAGACGGCAAGGCAGTCGGACTGGTGCAGGACAAGGATTCCGTAATTTTCTTCAACTTCCGTCCCGACCGTGCAAGAGAGATCACCAGAGCTTTCTGTGATGATGACTTCAAGGGATTTGACCGCGTGAGAAAGGACATCACCTTCGTATGCTTCTCCGATTATGATCCTACGATTCCTAATAAAGAAGTGGCATTCCACAAGATCGCAATTACCAATACCTTCGGTGAATGGCTGGCAGCACATGATATGAAGCAGGCACGTATTGCCGAGACCGAGAAGTATGCACATGTAACCTTCTTCTTCAACGGCGGCGTAGAGCAGCCCAACGAGGGAGAGGATCGTATCCTGGTAAATTCTCCCAAGGATGTAGCTACCTACGATCTGAAGCCCGAGATGAGTGCTCCCGCAGTATGTGAGAAGCTGCTTGACGCGATCCGTTCTGAAAAATACGATGTGATCGTGATCAACTTCGCGAACCCCGATATGGTAGGCCATACCGGTGTGATCTCCGCAGCCATCAAGGCTATTGAGACCGTAGATGAGTGCGTAGGCAAGGCAGTACAGGCAGTGAAGGATGTAGACGGCGTTCTGTTCATCTGTGCAGACCACGGTAACGCAGAGCAGATGATCGATTACACCACCGGTCAGCCTCATACTGCACATACCACCAATCCGGTTCCTTTCATCCTGGTAAACTACGATCCTGCATACACTCTGAAAGAGGGCGGATGCCTGGCAGATATCGTACCTACCCTGATCAACGTGATGGGTATGGAGCAGCCCGCAGAAATGACCGGAAAGTCTCTGTTAATTAAAAAGTAATCACCGGAATATTTTCGGTAAGATCGCAGAAACCATAAAAGCAGATGAAGATTCCTCAGGCACTTTGCACGGTGCCTGAGGATTTTGTAACTGATTTTTACATGATATCTTCTTATCAGCAGGAGGAAGAATTATATTATATGGAACAGAAGAAAAATCTGGTAACTCTGGGCAGCACCGGGATCACCGTAGAGAAGAACTCCTTCGGAGCGCTGCCCATCCAGCGGATCTCCAAGGAAGCAGCCATTGGACTGCTTCACAAAGCCTATGCGGCAGGCGTGACCTTTTATGATACTGCCAGATACTATACCGACAGTGAAGAGAAAGTGGGCGCTGCTTTTTGGGGTATGCGGGATAAAATATATATCGCTACCAAGACCGGAGCCACCACAGCAGAAGGCTTCTGGAAGGAGCTGCATACTTCCCTGGAAAAATTAAAAACAGACTATATCGACATTTATCAGTTCCATAACCCGGCATTCTGCCCGAAGCCGGGAGACGGCACAGGATTGTATGAAGCTATGCTGGAAGCGAAGGACAAAGGCATGATCCGCCATATCGGCATCACGAACCATCGCCTGAATGTGGCACATGAAGCCATCGAAAGCGGACTGTATGAGACTCTGCAGTTTCCCTTCTGCTATCTGGCAACGGATAAGGATCTGGAGCTGGTACAGGATTGTAAAAAAGCAGGCATGGGATTTATCGCCATGAAAGCACTGTCCGGCGGACTGATCAATAATTCAGCAGCGGCATATGCATATCTGGCACAGTTTGATAATGTACTTCCGATCTGGGGAGTGCAGCGGGAGAGCGAGCTGGATGAATTTCTGTCCTATATAGATAATCCTCCTGCATTGACACCCGAATTGCAGGCGGTGATCGACCATGACAGAGAAGAACTGCAGGGAGAATTCTGCAGAGGCTGCGGCTACTGCATGCCCTGCCCCGCGGGAATCGAGATCAACAACTGTGCCCGCATGAGTCTGATGATCCGCAGAGCACCTTCCGCCGCACAGCTGACAGACGAGATGCAGGCGAAGATGCGTAAGATTGAAGAGTGCCTGCATTGTGGCAGATGCAAATCCAAGTGTCCCTACGGACTGGATACTCCGGCACTGCTTGAGAAAAATTATAAGGATTACTGTGAGATCCTTGCCGGAAAAGCGTATTAACGCATAGCAGATCTGAATAATAACCTCCTTATGGGACATACTTACCTAAGAAAAAGTAAGTTAAGGATGCCTGTAAGGAGGTTTTTTATGGAAAAATATCTGGAGATCATCGAAGTACACGGAAGGGAGATCCTGGATTCGAGAGGAAATCCCACGGTGGCAGCGATTGTTACCGTGAAGGACAAAGAGACCGGCAGATGCACAAAAGGTATGGCGGCAGTGCCTTCCGGAGCCAGCACCGGACAGTTCGAAGCCGTGGAGCTCAGGGACGGTGAGACCAGATATTTCGGTCTGGGCGTGCAGCATGCCGTGAAAAATATAGACGAGAAAATTGCAAGTGTTTTACTGGGAGAAAATGCCCTGGAGCAGATCCGTATCGACAGAATTCTACGGGAGACGGACGGCACGGACAACAAGAGCAGCTTAGGTGCCAATGCCATGCTGGCAGTGTCCATGGCGGTGGCAAGAGCAGCTGCGGAGGCACTGGGCCTTCCCCTGTACCGTTACTTCGGAGGAATCTCTCCGAGACTTCTGCCGGTACCTATGATGAATATCTTAAACGGCGGAAAGCATGCGGCGAACACCGTGGATTTCCAGGAGTTCATGATCATGCCCGTGCAGGCTAAAAACTTTGCGGAGGGGTTACGGATCTGTGCGGAAATTTATCATAATCTGAAAAAACTGCTGGAGGAGAAAGGCTTGTCCACCGGAGTCGGGGATGAGGGCGGCTTTGCACCCAATCTGCCGGATGCGGAGAGCGTGCTGGATTTCCTTGTGGAGGCGATCGAGGCTTCCGGATATGTCCCGGGACAGGATATCAAGATCGCCATGGATGCCGCCAGCAGTGAACTATATAATGAAAAAACGGGAATGTATCATTTCCCCGGGGAGAGTAAGCTGAAGGGAGAGGAAGTCCTGCGGGATACCGGAGAAATGATCTCGTATTATGAACGGCTCGTGGAGAACTATCCCATTATCTCTATTGAGGACGGACTGGATGAAAATGACTGGGACGGTTGGCAGGAGCTTACAAAACGGCTGGGGGAGAAGATCCAGTTAGTGGGAGATGATCTGTTTGTCACAAATACAAAACGACTGGATGCCGGAATCAAACTGCACTGCGGCAATGCAATCTTAGTGAAGGTCAATCAGATCGGAACCTTGTCCGAAGCCTTCGAAGCGGTGGAAATGGCACATAAGAATGGTTACAAGGCGGTGATCTCCCACAGATCCGGCGAGACGGAGGATACCACCATAGCGGACATAGCGGTGGCACTGAATGCCGGACAGATCAAGACCGGAGCACCCTGCCGCAGCGATCGTGTGGCGAAGTACAACCGGTTGCTTGCCATGGAAGAGGAGTTAAAGGATGCCGCGGCATATATGGAGCCGTTCCACAAGATCTGATATGGACGGGCAGAAGCGGAAACTACAAAAAAATAAAAGTGTAGTATCAGGAGAATTTAATAAAATAAATTCTCCTTTTTTAATAGGAAAATTTTGAAAAAATACATGAGAGAAAGAAAAATGCATAATATTAAAATGTTTAAATATACATAATTAAGGCAAAAAATATACACTATATGCATGCTTGAAAAACAGAAACCATTTTTATTGAAAAAGTTTTTCATAAATATACAGACATATGTTCGCGCTACGCGCACACTGTGAAGAGACAGCGAAAGAGGCAGAGTCACGGAAACTGGCAGATGCTTCATGTGTATTTCAGTTGACACAGCCTCAAAAGTGTTGTAATATAACAAAAGTCGTTTTCGGAAAAGTAAAGTACATTTTATGTATGTGTATACTTGTATACAAATACGAAAAATGCATTTTATTAATGTCCGTAGGCAAAAGAAAAGCAAGGAGTTGAAGAGATGCTTAAATATATTGCAAAACGTATCGGTCTGGCGCTGATCACGATTTTTACAGTAGCAACACTCACCTTTTTCCTGATGAACATGGTTCCCGGTGGACCGTTCCTCTCGGAGAAGGCAGTAAGCCCCGCTGCACAGGCAGCCCTGGAGGCAAAATATGGACTGGACAAGCCTTTGTCCCAGCAGTATCTGACGTATATGAAAGATGCTTTGCACGGTGATTTCGGAGAGAGTCTGAAGCAGAGAGGAAGAACCGTTACTTCTATTATAGTATCCAAGTTCCCTGTATCTGCAAGAGTAGGTGGACTTTCCGTTATCGTAGCACTGTTGGTAGGTATCCCTCTGGGATGTCTGGCAGCTACCCATCGTGGCAAGACGCTGGACAGCGTGATCTCCGTGATCTCCACTTGTGGTATTGCGGTACCAAGCTTCGTTATATGTACTCTGCTTCTGTATTTCCTGGGAAGTAAGGTAAAGATATTGCCCACCTACGGAATCGGCACCTGGAAGCATTATGTGATGCCCGTGATCGCACTGGCATTGTACCCAACTGCTTATATTATGAGACTGATGCGTTCTTCCATGCTGGATGTTCTGGGACAGGATTATATGAGAACCGCTACGGCGAAGGGAGTAAAGCCTTTCTTCCGTCTGTTCAAGCATGCACTGAGAAATGCACTGCTCCCCGTTATCACCTATGTAGGTCCTATGATGGCTTATACTATGACAGGAAGCTTCGTAGTAGAGAAGATTTTCACGATCCCCGGTCTGGGCAATGAATTTGTCAGCTCGATCATTAACCGTGACTACACCATGATCATGGGTACCACCATTTTCCTCGCAACACTGATGGTTGTCATGAATGTGCTGGTGGATATCGTATATAAGCTCGTCGACCCCAGGATCAAGTTGAAGTAAGATGAACAGGAAGGAAGATACCGATGAAAGAACCGAATGCTATGAGCTTTCATGTAAAATATAAACCGGAAGATTTTATGCCGGCGAACGAAGAAGAGAAGCAGAGCCAGGTCATCATGCGCGAGAGCGTGGGCTTCTGGCAGGATGGCTTCCGCAGACTTCGTAAGAATAAGGTTGCTATGGTCAGCCTCTTCGTTATTATTGTAGTTATGATCTTTTCCTTTATTGTGCCTGCATTTTATCCCTATGATTACAAGACACAGATCAAAGGAAGCGAGAATCTGCACCCCATGCAGTATTCCGAGAAAGAGATAGAGCGTATGGATGCGGGAGAGAAGGTATTCCCCCATGTGCTCGGTACCGATAAAATGGGCCGTGATTATGCCATCCGTGTTATGATGGGAAGCCGTATTTCCCTGCTGGTTGGTCTGATCGCTACTGCCATTATTTTTGTGATCGGTTCCCTGATCGGTTCCATCTCTGCATTCTTCGGTGGATGGGTGGATCTGATCATCATGCGTATTGTGGATATTATCTATACGATACCGGATTTCCTGCTGATCGTGCTGCTGTCCTTCGCGTTAAAGGATCCTCTGGCAAAGCTGGCACAGCTTCCCGGATTCGGATGGATGCAGATCGTAGGATCTAACCTGATCAGTATCTTCATTGTATTTGCATTGCTGTACTGGGTAGGAATGGCACGTATGGTACGAAGCCAGATCCTGACCCTGAAGGAAAATGATTATGTCATGGCAGCCAAGGCTCTGGGAGCCAAGGATGGCCGTATCATTAAAAAGCATCTGCTGACCAACTGTATCGGTACTCTGATCGTTACCACCACACTGCAGATCCCTTCCTCTATTTTTACCGAGAGTTATTTGAGCTTCTTAGGTATGGGTGTGGCAGTTCCTCTGCCTTCCCTGGGAAGCCTTGCAAGTGATGCCATTAACGGAATGATCACATTCCCTTACCTGTTGTTTGCACCCTGTCTGCTGATCAGTCTGATCATCTTAAGCTTTAACCTGTTTGGTGACGGACTTCGTGACGCATTTGACCCGAAGCTTAAGAATTAATGGAAGGAGTAGTGAAGATGGATAACAATTATCTGGTAGATATACAGCATGAACGTCTCTCTTTCTTTACTCCTGCCGGAGAAGTAAAGGCACTGAACGATGTCTCCATTCACCTGAAGGAAGGGGAAGTACTGGGCATCGTAGGAGAGAGTGGTTCCGGTAAATCCGTAACCGCATACAGTCTGATGGGACTGACCGCTTATCCCGGTAAGCTGATCGGCGGAGAACTTCACTTCAATGGACACGAAGTGGAGAAAATGACCGAAAAAGATTTTTCCAAAATGCGTGGTAAAGAGGTATCCATTATTTTCCAGGATCCTCTGACCAGCTTAAATCCCGTATATACCATTGGTAATCAGATCATGGAAGTAATCCGTCTGCATACCGATGCGGACAAGAAAAAGGCATATGCAAGAGCAGTGGAGCTTTTGTCTCTGGTAGGTATCAATGAACCGGAGAAGCGTATGAAGCAGTATCCCCACGAGCTGTCCGGTGGTATGAGACAGCGTGTCATGATCGCAATTGCGCTGGCATGTGAACCGAAGCTTCTGATCGCCGATGAGCCTACTACCGCACTGGACGTTACCATTCAGGCGCAGATCCTGGAGCTGATGATGGAGCTGAAGGACAAGCTGGGCATGGCGATCATCATGATCACCCATGACCTGGGTATCGTGGCGAGCATGTGTGACCGTATTGCAGTCATGTATGCCGGCCGTATCGTGGAGACCGGTACCTGTGACGAGATCTTCTACCATCCGAAGCATGAATATACGAAGGGTCTTCTGGAGAGTATCCCCCGTCTGGACAGCACGAAGCATGAGAAGTTGATCCCCATCGAGGGTAATCCGGTGGATCTTCTGAATCCTCCTGAGGGATGTGCATTCGCCCCCCGCTGTAAGAACTGCATGAAGATCTGCCTGAGAGAGAATCCTCCCAAGACAGAGTTCACCGAGACACATTACGCACACTGCTTTATGAACCAGAAAGCTTGTATGGAGGGAGGAAATACCAATGAGTGATAAGTTACTTCAGGTTGAACATTTGAAGCAATACTTCCCCGCAGGCGGCATGGGTAAAAACCGTAAGTTCGTGAAGGCCGTGGATGATGTCAGCTTTTTTGTAAATAAAGGTGAGACTCTCGGACTGGTAGGAGAGAGCGGCTGTGGTAAGACCACCACCGGACGTTCTATCTTACGATTATATGAGCCCACCGGCGGTAAGATCACATTTGACGGCAATGTGATCCTGGATGTTGAAAATAAAGTAAAGGTAGATATGCTGCCTTACCGTCAGAAGATGCAGATGGTATTCCAGGATCCTTATGCAAGTCTGGATCCCAGAATGACCGTAGGAGATATCGTAGGGGAAGCCATCGATATTCATAAGCTGGCTGCCAATAAGAAGGAACGTCATGACATGATCATCTCCATGCTGGAGAGAGTCGGACTGAACTCCGAGCATGCAAACCGTTACCCTCACGAGTTCTCCGGCGGACAGCGTCAGCGTGTCGGCATCGCGAGAGCATTGGCAGTGAACCCTCAGTTCATCGTCTGCGATGAGCCAATCTCCGCACTGGATGTATCGATTCAGGCGCAGGTGGTGAATATGTTCGAGGAGCTGCAGGAGCAGATGGGACTGACCTATCTGTTCATCGCCCATGATCTCTCTGTTGTAAAACATATCTCCGATCGTATCGGTGTTATGTACCTGGGCAAAATGGTAGAGCTGGCAGACAGCTATGAACTGGTAGCAAGAAGCCTGCATCCTTATACTAAGAGCCTGATCTCTGCAATTCCCATTGCAGATCCCATCAAGGCAAGAGCAAGTAAGCGTATTGTTCTGCAGGGAGATGTACCCAGCCCCTTAAATCCGCCTACCGGATGCCGTTTCCGCACCAGATGTCCTTATGCGGATGAGTGCTGCGCACAGAAGGAACCTGAATGGAGAGAAGTGGAAAAGGGTCACTACGTGGCATGTCACCATGTGGAGAAGATCAATGCCTGAAATTAGGTATTGACAGCAAAGTGATTTAGCTGTTTAATATAAAACTATACAAAGCATAGTGCTTTTGTATGAAAAACAAAGAGGAGGATAACTTTATGAAAAAGAAGTTAGCTATGCTGCTCACCGCAGCAATGCTGGTAGGTTCTCTGGCAGCTTGTGGCAGCAGCGACAATGGTTCTTCTGCAACCGGCAGTGCCAGTGCAACTGACAGCACCAAGACCGATGCAGCAGCAACTGAAGTTAGTACCGAAGGCAAACAGCTTACCGTTCAGATCGGTCCCGATCCCGAGACCATCGATCCCGCACTGAACAGTGCAGTAGATGGC
>OGHJ01003128.1_pt1 | contig 12568 bp, 12 predicted proteins | sample 1571351 | NCBI WGS metagenome assembly OGHJ01 (sample SAMEA2582037, study PRJEB24529) | metagenome | biome: Human gut stool | place: China | collected 2011 | reverse complement strand
GAAGAAGCCCGATGGCGTAGACGAAAAGAGCGCTTACATCGTAGGAAGCGGACTTGCTTCTCTTGCAGCAGCATGCTTCCTTGTAAGGGATGGCCAGATGGAGGGAGATCATATCCATATTCTTGAGGCTATGGATATCGCCGGCGGTGCCTGTGATGGTATCTTTGATCCTTCCAGAGGTTATGTCATGAGAGGCGGCCGTGAAATGGAGAACCATTTCGAGTGTCTGTGGGATCTGTTCCGCAGCATTCCTTCCCTCGAGATTCCCGGTGCTTCTGTCCTGGATGAATATTACTGGTTAAATAAAGAGGATCCCAACTACTCTCTCTGCCGTGCAACCGAAAACCGTGGCCAGGATGCCCATACAGACGGCAAGTTCAATCTGAGCCAGAAGGGCTGCATGGAGATCATGAAGCTGTTCATGACAAAGGACGAGGATCTTTATGACAAGACTATTGAAGATGTTTTCGATGAGGAAGTATTTGATTCTACCTTCTGGTTATACTGGAGAACCATGTTTGCTTTCGAGAACTGGCACAGTGCCCTTGAAATGAAGCTCTATTTCCAGAGATTCATTCACCACATTTCAGGGCTCCCTGATTTCAGTGCACTGAAATTTACCAAATATAACCAGTATGAGTCCCTGATCCTGCCCATGCAGAAATATCTGGAGGCTGCCGGTGTTGACTTCCAGTTTAATACTGAGGTTACCAACGTTATCTTTGACATCAAGGATGACAAGAAGGTTGCCAAAGCCATTGAATGCAAAGTAAACGGTGTGGAAAAGGGTATCGTCCTTACCGAAAATGACCTGGTATTTGTTACCAATGGAAGCTGCACAGAGGGCACTATTTATGGTGATCAGAACCACGCTCCCAACGGAGACGCTGAGGTTCGTACCAGCGGCGTTTGGAGTCTCTGGAAGAATATCGCCGCACAGGATCCATCCTTCGGACATCCTGAGAAGTTCTGTTCCGATGTTTCCAAGACCAACTGGGAATCCGCAACTGTTACTACACTGGATGACAAGATCATTCCTTATATCACCAATATCTGCAAGCGTGATCCCAGAACCGGCAAGGTTGTTACCGGCGGCATCGTAAGCTGCAAGGACAAGGAAAAAGTCTGTGTATGGGTATATGGTCTGTTTACAGATGTACCCGGTGACTATATCAAGAAGCCCATGAAGGATTGTACCGGTAAGGAGATCACTGAGGAGTGGCTGTATCACCTTGGTGTTCCGGTAGAGGAAATCGCTGAACTGGCTGAGCACAGTGCAGTCTGCGTACCGACCATGATGCCTTACATTACCGCATTCTTCATGCCAAGAGCTGCCGGTGACCGTCCTGATGTCATCCCGGATGGCTGCGTAAACTTTGCATTCCTTGGCCAGTTTGCACAGACTCCCAGAGATACCGTATTCACTACAGAATATTCTGTCAGAACCGCTATGGAAGCTGTTTACGGCCTGCTTGGTGTTGACAGAGGTGTTCCTGAGGTATGGGGCAGCGTTTATGATATCAGAGAGCTCCTGGACAGCAGTGTCAAGCTGATGGATGGTATGTCTCCTCTGGAGATCGAGCTTCCCGGCCCGTTAAATGCACTGAAGAAACCTCTGCTCCATGTAGTAAAGGGTACTGTCGTAGAGAAACTGCTCCGTGACCACAATGTGATCAAGGACGGTATGATGTAAATAAGATATTGGCCTTATGGGTTGGCTGGCAGATTACTCTGCCAGCCCGCGGCCAATTTTTCTCAATCACCCGTAAAAATACGCCGCATTCCCTGCGGCGTATTTTTCTTTATCCCGTTTACTGCTCTCTTCGGGGCACCTGACTCTTTTTTCTCTTTCTGTGCCCCGTTTATTCTTTTTCACTGCTCTCTTTTTCTATTCCTGGGGCACCACACTCACAATTCTCTTCTCATGCCCCACCGCATGCGAAACCACAACATAGTAATGATAAAGAATGCTTATTACTCATTCTAATCCTGTAACCGTTTTTGCTGAGATGAGAAACCATATGGACTCACGCAAAATGTATCTTTTTACTGTAAGCTTCATATACTGCTTCTATGAATCCTTTAAAACGTTTTACTCTCATTGGAATAATTTTTGTTCTGGTCACCGGAAGTCTTGCTCATTTTGTGTATGACTGGTCTTTGCAGAACTTCATCATCGGCTTTTTCTTCCCGGTCAGTGAATCTACCTGGGAGCATATGAAGCTTGTCTTTTTTCCCATGCTTCTCTATGGCCTTTTCCTGTACAGCAGACTGAAAGAGGACTATCCCTGCCTCGCTTCAGCACTGCCTGCCGGCATTCTCTCCGGCACTTTCCTGATCCCGGTGCTGTTTTATACCTATTCCGGAATCCTCGGCAAAAATTATATGGCACTTGATATTACTACCTTTGTAATTGCCGTTCTGGTCGCTTTCATCCGGACATACCGCCTTACTCTGTCCTGCAGGGGAGTTCCCTTTCTGATCCCGCTGTGGACAGCTGTCATTATTACTCTGGTGTGCTTCCTCTTGTTCACCTATCTGCCGCCGGATCTTGGCTTATTTGTGTCACCGGTTCCTGGATGATTCAGCATTATCATGTCCGTTTCTATCTGTTTTTCACCATTGCTATCACAGCAAGAATTGCATTCAACAGGCACCAGAAAGACCAGATTACAAGATCACTGTAATTTCCATGTCCTGCCAATCCTATAAGTGCGGCCAGTCCAAAAAGAATCAAAATCGCTATATTTCCACCATTCCCGATTGCATTTCTGGATGCTATTGACACAATTCCACCTGCCAGCATCAGTATTCCAACCAAAATTCCAGCAGAACCAGATGATCCTCCATTTGCTTCCATTGCATTTACCATGCCTGCGGCACAGGACTGCAGTGCTACAATAAAAAATAAAATAATTGACAAAACTCCTGATACTAACTTCCATGTTTTCATGCTCTTTTCTCCTTCTCACAGTACCTTGCAGGTACTGCTTTCTCATATTATTTTTACTGTGTATTTATTCTGATTGGCGATGTGTCCACAATCGTTCCATACGTATTGCTGTCGTAGATATGAAGCGAAAAATCAATCCATTCTACCCTTGTGATGCCATTTTCTTCCAGATCCGAAGAAAAAATAGTAATATCATCAATAGATTTTCTTCCACTATAGATCGTACTCGCCAGAAGTGGTGTCATCATATAATCATTAACTGAAAGATCTTTACAGGAAACTCCTATATTTCTTCCTGAGTTATTTTCTATATATAGCAGCACTGCTGTACCCCAGAAACTGTTTTCATCCACTTCTTTTCCGACGATCCTGATTCCTCCTGCATTATACAATTCCTGTCCCATGTCATTTGGTGTACTGTCCATATAATCATAAGCTGAAGTTTTAATTGTTACGCATTCTGAATCATAAATATTATCCCACGAATCACTGTCGTAAATATGGAAATAGATCTCTATTTTCCCGATCGTTTCTATTCCTGCTGCTTTCAGTTCACCGCTCAGGAAATAGACTGTTGACTGATCCTTCTTTCCGTCTGCTACAGTTACCGCAAACAGATCAGAAATCATATAGTCATTGACAATCAAGGCTGTACATCCTACTGTCACATTGCGGCCCGAATGGTTTTCTATTAAAATCTGAATTCCATCACCCCAAAAGTCATCCGTCACATATTTCTGCGCTGTTATAGTCACTCCGCTCTGATCCAGTAAAAGCTGTGGTTCAATGCTTACAGGTCCACTTTTATTTCCTGCCTTGTTTTCTCCTCCGTTTTCTGAACTTCCAGTGTCAGCAGACTGCCCATCTTTTTCAGATTTGTTCTCGGTCTGCACTGCACTGTTTCCTTCGATACTTCCATCTCCCACATCTAAAGCTTCTGCCGTTACTACGGCATCTGGCTGCTTCCCGGCTTCCTGTATTTGTCTGTTATGACTCCACATTGTAATTGCACCAAGAATCACACCGGCAAAGACAACTCCTGAAACGGCCACTAGGCCTGCCATAACCGCTACTGCTTTTCCTTTATCTCCCATGGTAAATCCCCCCTTTCTTTCTTATTCACTGAACCCGCTTGTACGCAGTGGTTCCAGACCATTACGCTTCAGCAGTTCATTTACATCAATAATGCTGCCAGGTCTTTCATTAAATATGATCATCAGCAGCGCATCTCTTGGCATTTTGGCATATAATTGCGGCATTTCGTATTTTTTCAGTGCCTCCTGTGTCTCCTCCAGCGTCAGCTCCGCTGCATAACAGATCCTCAGGATTGTATCCCTCTGCTTTGTATGCTTTTCTCCTGACAATATCTTGTACCCATATCTTTCCGGAATATCTGCTTTCAGAAAAACCATCTGCTGTGTCATCTTTTTTTCCCTGAATATGTTTTTCATATACACCGGAAAAGATTCCTGTTCCGTCATCATGCTTTCCCTGTTATTTTCATAAAATATGGCAAAATCTTTTGTATGGGCACCCTCCAGAATATTCTCCAGTTCCCGTGTATTTTTTTTACGCATAAAATTCTCCCATCTGGTATAATAAATATAATTTATGTCAAAGGAGTTTTATCCTATGGATTTTAAAAACCAACTGTTCCTTTCCTGTTATCATAATATCACAGCATTAAACGAAGAGCATCACGTGTACCTTGTCCGTCACAAAGAGACAGATAAACTATATGTAAGAAAATTTCTTACCAGATACAATCTCTCTGTATTTCAGGCTCTTAAAGATCACCCGATTACCGGAGTGCCAAGAATCATAGAATTGCAGGAAACCAACAATATTCTTACTGTAGTAGAAGAATATATCTCCGGTGATACTCTACAGGATAAAATAGATTCCGGATGTCTTTCTGAAACTGCCATTTACCATTATATTTCCGAGCTCTGCACGATCCTTCAAAAACTCCATTCCCTGAATCCCCCAGTCATTCACCGTGATATCAAACCATCAAATATTGTCATCACCGCTTATGACCATGTTGTGCTTCTGGATTTTAATATCGCAAAATACTATACAGAAGGGCAGATTTCAGACACTGCACTTCTCGGGACCCAGGGATATGCTGCTCCCGAACAGTACGGCTTTGGTTCTTCCTCGCCCCAGACAGATATTTATGCCATTGGTATACTTCTTGGTACACTAAATACTTCTCTTTCCGTACCATCTCACAAATTTGATTCTGTCATTGATACCTGTACACAACTGGATCCTGCCAGAAGGTTTTCTTCCGTTACACAGTTGCAGAAGAAGCTTTCCCGTCTGTCCATTTCCGAGCCGGATGAAAATTCATCTACTTACACAAAAAAACGTTTTTCCATACTCCCTCCCGGTTTTCGTACTCTTACACCATGGCATATGCTCATCGCCATTCCCGTTTATCTTATGGTGTTCTGGCTGTCTCTGACGTTGACCTCCAAAACTGTCAGCAGTTTTTCTGCTCTTATTGCAGAAAGGATTTTTACGCTGCTGATTTTTCTTTCTGTCATTGCCGGAAGTTGTAACTATATGTGCATCCAGAAATTCATACCTCTTTGTAGTTCTTCTAACAGACTGGCCAAACTGATTGGAATCCTGCTACTTGACTTTGCTCTTGTATTCATTTTACTTCTTCGGATGGTAATGGTCTCCAATCTGCTTGCCTGAAATTTATATCATCTGTTTTTCTTTCGTGCTCATTATAGCATTCTTTTTTCTGCTATGTTGCCACCGTAACGGTGGCAATCTTCTATCCCCTTTTCCACACAAATAAGGCCGGAAATCCCTGTGGACTCCCGGCCATAAATCTGATATCTCTTATTCATAAACAACGGATATCCGCCTGTCTTCTTACCTCTCCGGTACGATCTCAAGCCAGTATCCATCAGGATCAGTAATGAAGTAAATTCCCATCTCCGGATTTTCGAAGCAGATACATCCCATTTCCTCATGAAGCTTATGGGCTGCTTCAAAATCGGCTGTCCTGAATGCCAAATGGAATTCGCACTCTCCAAGATCATAGTTCTGGGGATGATCCTTGACAAAAGTCAGCTCCAGCTCAAAATCACTCTCTGCATTTCCCACATAGGCAATAATAAAGCCTTCTCCGTTAATCCTTCTTTATTCTGTAAGTCCAAGTGATTTTTCATAAAAAGCAAGTGATCTGTCCAGATCTGCCACATTATAGTTCTCGTGTACCATTTTAAATTTCATATTCTGATTCCTTTCCTTTAAGCTTTTTCCCTTCCGGCTGCCTCCGTATCCTGTATGATCCCGGTGTATTCCGGATATTTCCGGAGAAACTGCCTGATCACATCACTGTTTCCCCAGTAATGCATGGGATATACCTGCTTTACCGGAATCTTCTTCAGGAAATACAACAGGCCTCTGTCATAATCCTTGTCCTGCCTCGGATCCAGGGGTACAAAAGCAAGATCCACTGCCGGTATTCCCTTATCCTGCAGCAGGCCGGCGATCAGATCGATCTCGTGCCGATAGCTTCCTGTCATCTGTCGGTTATCCCTTTCCGGCTCCCCTTCCCAGACCCAGTCATTCAGATCCCCCGCATGGTACAGCACCCCTTCCGGACACGTGAGCAGGAATGCCACTCCTTCATCTGTGGAATGAAAGGTATACAGCTTTGTCTCACAGGGCAGCCCATAAGCTCCATTAAAATTCACGGTCACAACAGACAGATTTCCTCTGTAGGCTTCTGCATCCGGATACTTTTTCCGGGAAATGTCCTTCGAAAGAACCGCTGTCACCTGCTCCATCCCCATCTCCTGCAGCAGAGTAAATATCTCCGGATTGTAATGATCCGGATGTCTGTGGCTGGCAAATACAAAAATGGGCTTTTTACAGTCAAGCTGCGGCAGTTTCTTCCTATAATAATCAAACAGATAATAACACCTCCCGGTCTCCACCAGGAAGCCGCTGTGGTCAATGTATGATACCTTCATGTCCTTCATCCTTCCGCTCTGCATACGCCACAAGTCATGCAGGGATTCTGTATTAAGAGTACACCATGCTGGCACCACAGGCAAGAAAAAAGATCTGCTCCGGCAAGAAGAAAAACGGGATCTGCAGCCCCTTTCGGTTCTGCAGATCCCGGTCTCTTTTTATGATTCATGTACATAATTTTCTTCTATGGCAGCAGCTTCCTTTTTCACAGGCCTGCCATCCGGTCCTTCGTATCTTCTGCCCCAGCCGGTAAAGACTGCCACGCAGAATACTACAAACAGGAAAATACAATGCAGTGTAGATATTGCAATGGATACAGGACTGATCATAGAAATAAAATCATATTCTGCCGCTGCACTTTCCACACATGATACTGCAATAAAGATAAAGGAGCTTGTTACCGGAATAATAACCGGCAGCGTACTTGCAAAACCATCCAACAGATTTGCTCTTCTGTATGGATGAAGTCCCTTGGACTTTCCAATCTCATCAGCGATAGGGCCAAACATGATAATGGCCGGGCCATTGGCAGAACCAAGGCAGATAGATGTCAGCATGATGCCAATTCCCATGATAATTTCAGAACCGACAACTGTTTTGTTCAGCTTACTGTTTACCAGCTTCTCAATGATCTTTTCCATGGTGCCGCTTTCATTCAGGACACCGATCACCCCTGCTACTGCATACAGATAACCAACTGTTCCCAGCATGTTCTTGATACCATCAATACAGAAGCCTGAAAGAGCGCCGTCCTGCATACTGATCACATCCCCGGGAACCAATGTTCCGGAAATAATACCAATGATGCTTCCTGAGATGATGCCCCAGGTAGATGCTACGAAAATGTTCTGTGTCTTCACTGCGATTGTCAGAAGGATCACAACAGGGATCAGCATGATCAGACCTTTCGGATCGCTGTACTGGCTGAGCAGCTCTGCTGCCTGCTCACTGGTGCTTCCACTTCCTCCAAAAAGTGCAAAGCAGACAACTGCGAAAGCACCTGCAACCAGTGCATATTTCATACGTGAAGCAACAACACCGCCAATATCTGCACAGCCCTTTTTGCGGGTGTATGCCTGTGAAGAAGCAGAAGCGATCGTAGTATCAGAAATCGGTGCCACATTATCACCGAAGATCGCACCACTTAAGATAGCGCCTGCCAGCATCACTGGATTAGCTCCAAGCAGAATACCTGAGGGATATAAAATAGGAAATCCCGTAAACAATGTTCCTATGGATGTACCTGTAGAAGTAGAAAGCAGGCAGGTTGCAATGAAAGAAAATGCTACGAAAGCGCCGCCCTTAAGCCCCATCTGCTCACCAATCCATACAAAGCCTTCTGCAACACCGGCTCTTGTCATCATCTTGCCAAATATTCCGACTACCAGAAGGATTAGTGCCAGTGTGTTCATCATTTCAGAAGACATGCCCTTTACAACTGCATTCCAGTAATCACCCTTTTTCTTCGCCAGAAGGCTTCCCACAATCAGGGAAACAAAGCCTCCCATGCAGATCGCTTCCATCTCAAAATCCTTATATATGACAAAGAATAAGATACAGAAAAATACAAATGCAATCAATGGTGCTAAAGACAGATAATTTGTTCCATAAAATTCAAGTGTGTGTTTTTCTTTTTTTTCCATAATTATTTGCTCCCTTCATTTAGCTTTCTTTGCGACGCAAAAAAGACGCTTATCCTTTGAAGATAAACGCCTTTGTTTTTCTCTGATTACAATACAGGATTTCTTTCCCAAAAAATGTAAAGTACTTTACATCTCAAAATATTTTTTCTTTTTATCATAAAGCTGTCACAAAACCATATTATAATTCCAATATAAAAATAACAGGAGATCTTACTTATGATACAGACACCAGCCTCCGGGCAGGAAGAACAGCCTCAGCTTTTGCAGGCTTCTCCCTGGCTTTCTGAAAACACCGATTATGATAAACAGTTTTTTTCATCTTATCCTGCCCATACCTATAAGAAGGGACACATTTTTTACAGCCAGGAGGAAAACTCTGATTATGTGTATCTTCTCTGTGAGGGACGGGTATGTCTTTCCATTGACAATCCAAATGGTGATGCCAAGGATATTTTCATTGCCGATAAGGGTTTTATCTTTGGCAAGCTTTCCGCTCTTGACTGCATGCCAAACTGCTGCTATGCGATTGGTGTTTCCGACACCATCATCGTCAAGCTGATCCCAAAGAGCCATTTCACAGAGCTTCTGAATACAGACATCCATTTCTGTCAGTATGTCATGACCATGCTCACCAAAACTGTCCGCACCCTGATCTCACAGATCAGGCTGATCACCTTTGGCAGCTCCAGGGCAAGGGTTGGCTATGCCCTTTATCATCTTGTCAACCAATATTCCACTCCTTATAAGGAAGGGCGGCTGATCAACATCACCTTTACCCATCAGGAAATCGGCGAACTGATCGGTCTTTCCAGAGTGTCCGTTTCCAATATTCTTTCCCAGATGGTCAAGCAGGGCATTCTGAAAAAGAAGGAAGGCTATTACTATGTAAAGGACATCGAAGCCATTTACCGCTGTGTACTGGATGACCTGTGACGGATTTTTCTGTTTGTAAAGCAGTTAACATTTTTTCTTTTTCCTCTGTGCTATAAATACGTTAACATCAAAAGACACAAGGAGGAAAACATTATGATTAAAGATTTGGTCAGTGATTTTGTCAGACAGGCACCGCCTTATAACTTCGGTCTTGGAGAGCCGGTAAAAAGTCTCCGTCCCGGAATTACCGAAATTTATGAAATGAACAAGAATGAAAACCCCTTTGGTATCTCACCTCTGGCTGCAGCCGAGATGAAAAAACAGGTTGATATCTCTAACCGGTATCCTGATATCAAAGCCGCAAGCCTCTGTAAGAAGTTAGCTGCCCTGCATGGACTGAAGCCTGAAAATGTACTGGTTACCCAGGGTGCTACCTCCGCTCTTGGCTTTATCGGTGAAATCCTGATCCGTGAGGGTGTAGAAGCGATCGTTACTTCCCCTACCTATCCCAACTACTACAACATTATCAAAAAGAACCGCGGCACACTGGTGGATATCCCCATGGGTGATGATTATGTTCCTGATTTCAAGGCTATCTCCGATGCGATCACAGACAAAACCAGAGTTATTTTCCTCTGTAACCCCAATAACCCCACAGGAACCATCTGCAAGGATACCGATCTGATCGACTTCATGAATTCCCTTCCTTCCCATGTGGTTCTCGTTGTAGATGAAGCCTATTTTGATTTTATCGAGGATCCTTCCTATAAGAGCATGATCTCCCAGATCGCAGATGACAGAAACCTGATCGTGATCCGTACCTTCTCCAAGATCTATGGTATGGCAGGGGCCAGAATCGGTTTTATCCTTTCCAATCCTGAGATCATCGGCTATCTTGGTATCACAGCTACCGGATTCTGCTGCAACAGAGTCGGTCTTCTTGGCGCAGAAGCTGCCCTTGATGATCAGGGCTTTATTAAGATGACTATTGAAAACAACAGAAAATGCCGGGAATACCTGACAAAGGAAATGGAGGACATGGGCTTTCGTGTATGGCCTTCTTCCTCCAACTTCATCTTCTTTAAGCCTTCTATCCCACCCCGTGAATTTGCGGCTGAACTGATGAGCTTTGGTATCCACATCCGTGGTGACTTCGCACAGGCCCGTATTTCCATCGGAACCATGCAGCAATGCCAGACTGCAGCTGCTGCCATGAAGCAGATCTTAAAGGAGTATCAGGAAAAAGCATAAGTGCTCCCTGCAGGAAAAATAAATCAGGGCTTCTGAAGTGGATCACACTTTGGAAGCCCTGATTTTCTGTCTCTGTTTTATACTCTTTTATGCCCGGATGCTCTTTACGATCTCCATATAAGCTTCTGTCATGACATTCAGATCACCATTCACGGTCACACTGTCAAAGCCCTGCTCCAGTCGGAGCCTTGCTGTTTCCTTATTCGGTGCAAAGATAAATACCGGCTTATTCTTTTCATGGCATACCGTAAGCACTTTCGTAATAGCTTCCTTGAATTCTGGTCTGTCAAACTGTGCCGGAATTCCCATGGCAAGGGAAAGATCAAAGGGTCCGATAAAAATACCACTGATTCCTTCTACTGATACAATGTTTTCAATGTCTGCCAGGCATTCCAGCGTCTCACACTGAGGGATCAGCATTGTCTCTTCATTGGTCTTTCTGGTATATTCCAGAATACCGTTTGCAAAGGCATCTCCATATCCAAACTCGCAGACTCTGGTAGGACAGAAGCCTCTGCTTCCCAGTGGTGTATACTTGCCATATTCCACAATTTTTTCTGCTTCCTCCCTGGTCTTTAGACCGGGAATGATGATACCCTCTGCTCCCACATCCAGCTGCTTTAAAATATTGGCTCTGCTGATCTCCGGTATTCTGACAAGGGGAGAAATCCCCTTCAGCTTCGCCATTCTGATACAATCCGCTGCCTCTGCGAGGCCAAAGGGACTGTGCTCCAGATCTACGATAAAGTAATCCATTCCTGCGATCGCCACACACTCTGCCGCCGTCTGGGATCCCAGATTCAAAAAGGTTCCTATGGGCTTTTCACCGTTTTTCAGTCTGTCTGATATTAATTTCATAGATGAACTCCTCTCCATTGTCAAACTGACAATCTTTTTCTTGTCCCTTATTATACTCACAGGCATCCCTCCTGCCTGTTAAGGGCTTTACAAAATCAGATTTATTTCAGTTCTGTGATCCCCCTTGTAAGCAGCAATATCTCCTGTACCGACTGGATGAATTCCTCTGCCACATGTGACAAGGTATGGTTTCTCTTCCATATAAGAGCATAGGAGGCATGTGCATCCGGATGATCCACCTGCCGCACGCACACATCCCTGTCCCGGATCAGTGCAGAGATGGATGCAGGATAAATGGAGATTCCAACTTCATGCAGACTCAGCTCATAAGCATTCATCATATGGGCTACCCGTCCACGGATCACCGGCATCTGTCCCGTCTTCTCAAACCATTTATCAATTTCCCCTTTTCTGGACTCTCTGGAAGGAATCAGCAGATCATAGGGCAGAAGCTCTTTCGGCTTTACGGGCGCATTTTCCTCTGAGTACAGCAGGTGCCCCTTCGGGATCACTGCCACCCACGGTTCCTCATATACGGGAAGCACATGAAATTCTTCCGTATTGTAAGGAGCTGTGATCATGGCGATCTCACAAAGTCCCTTCGTTACCCGGCTGTTCACATCATCCGTATTCCCATTCCAGAGATTATACTGTACATGTTGATGCTTCTGCTGAAAAGCAGCGATCCATTCTGCAAAGAGCCTCGGTCCACAGCCTTCCACGGAAGCAATATAAAGGGTTCCCTGCAGTCCCTCCTTCATTTCCTTCAATTCTTCCTCAGACCGGTTCACCAAATCCAGAATCTGGGAAGCATACTGCAGAAACAGCTCCCCCTCCTCTGTCAGTGTAACCTTATGCGACGACCTGATAAAAAGGGATGTTCCCAGCTCAGCCTCCAGATCCTGTATCTGCCGGCTTAAGGGCGGCTGTGCAATCGCCAGCTTCTCCGCTGCTTTCGTAAAGTTCTTTTCTTCTGCTACTGCCTTAA
>OGHJ01003107.1_pt1 | contig 12658 bp, 11 predicted proteins | sample 1571351 | NCBI WGS metagenome assembly OGHJ01 (sample SAMEA2582037, study PRJEB24529) | metagenome | biome: Human gut stool | place: China | collected 2011 | reverse complement strand
CCTTCTCACATACGCCTTCCAGATATCCTTCTCCCCCTCTCCGCGATAAGAACTTACATTCCCTTCTATGCAGAACATTCGTTCTTGCATATATGTATCATTTTCCTTATCCTTCTGTCAACCCCCCTTTTCCCAAAATAAAAAAAGCCCATGGCTTCTCTCAAAACCATAGGCTTTCTCCAATTTTAGCAGCTCCTCTTACGGAATCAGCAGTGTCTGCCCCTCGAAAATCATATCTGCATTTGCCAATCCGTTTGCCTCCATGATTTTCCGAATCCCGCTGCTGTCCCCGTAAAATTTCCTGCTGATAAATCCTAAGCTGTCGCCGCTTTCCACGGTATAGCTTCGCTTTTGTTCCGGCTGCTCCTCTGCACTCTGCGGCTGCTTCTGCACTGCAAAAACGCTCTGCACCCTCGCATCCTCCAGATTTTCCGCCAACGTCTGATAGGAGGTCTGCATTGCCGTCAATTCCTTCTCCACAAGCTGTAGCCTGCCAAGGCTCTGCATCATTGCCATTCCCATGCACACGCACAGCACACATGCTGCAATGTCTATGCAAAGGACAAGTGTAAGAAGTGTTTTGCCAAGTTCTATTGTAGCGGAGGATGTGCGGCGAACTCCTATAATTTCCATGGCAATATCAATGATGCGTATGACATTGGCTGTGAGCTGCAGAGAAAACGTATCGAATGTGCTATCATGCTGAAGGCTGCGGAAGCGGCAGAAGCTTCAGAAGAATAGAAAGGACAAAGGAAAGATGAAAAAAAGTAAAGCAATCATCATTTTGCTCTGCGCACTTCTGGTCCTGCTGGGTGTAGGCTATGTGGATCTTAATGGCGTAGATGCGGAAGGAACTGCCAGTGCTTCAGACATCAGTCTGGGACTGGATCTGGCCGGTGGTGTCAGCATCACTTACCAGGTGGTAGGCGATGAAGAGCCGGATGCAACGGATATGGCAGATACTATTGCCAAGCTGCAGAAGCGTGTTGAGAATTACAGTAAAGAGGCTATTGTATACCAGGAGGGTACCGATCGTATCAACATCGAAATCCCCGGTGTAACAGATGCCAACAGGATCCTGGAAGAGCTGGGACGTCCCGGTTCCCTGTATTTCATTGCGGAGACAGACAAGGACGGCAATGCGAATTACTCTATGCAGGCAGTGACCGATGCACAGGGCAATGTAAGCTATGCATACGCTTTGAACAAGACCATCGATGAACTGAAGGCAGATGGATCCATCATGCTGGAGGGTACGGATGTCAAGAATGCTACCGCAGGCTCTATCAAGGATCAGACGATGGGCAATTCCACCTATGCGGTAGACCTGGTAATGACAGAGGAAGGTACTAAGAAGTTTGAAGAGGCTACCAGAAATGCTTACGAGAAGGGCGAGACCCTGGGTATCTATTATGATGGATCCTTTGTAAGTGTTCCTTCTGTAAAGGGTGTGTTCTCCGATGGTAATGCACAGATCTCTCCTATGAGCTCCTATGAAGAGGCAGAGAGCCTGGCTTCCACCATCCGTATCGGTGGACTGAAGCTTGAGCTGGAAGAGCTGCATTCCAAGGTAGTTGGCGCACAGCTGGGTGTGGAAGCAATCTCCACCAGCTTAAAAGCAGCTGTGATCGGATTTATCGTAGTGGCTGTTTTCATGATCGCAGTATATTTCCTGCCTGGATTTGCTTCTGTCATTGCACTGGGTATTTATGTGGCATTGGTAGTACTTTTGCTGAATGGTTTTGACATGACCCTGACCCTGTCCGGTATCGCGGGTATCATCCTGTCTATCGGTATGGCAGTGGATGCCAACGTTATCGTATTTGCCCGTATCCGTGAGGAACTGGCAACAGGGAAGACTGTTAAGAGTGCCATGCAGATCGGTTATGACAAGGCACTGTCCGCTATCATCGACGGTAATGTGACTACCCTGATCGCAGCAGCAGTACTGTGGCTGTTAGGACCTGGTACCGTAAAGGGCTTCGCGCAGACGCTGGCACTTGGTATCGTATTATCCATGTTCACTGCACTGGTAGTGACCAAGTACATTATGAAAGCTTTCTATGCACTGGGATTAAAGGATCCCAAGTGGTATGGTGTAGGTAAGGAACACAAGACCGTGAACTTCTTAGGTAAGAAGGGCATCTTCTTTGGACTGTCTCTGGCAGTGATCCTTGCAGGATTTATTACCATGGGTGTCTACAAGATGAACACTGGAGATGCACTGAATTACAGCCTGGAGTTCAAGGGTGGTACCGCAACTACTGTCACTTTTGATAAGAGCTATACGCTGGAAGAGATCAACAGCGAGATGGTACCTCTGATCGAGAGCACCACCGGCAGTGCAGTTCAGATCCAGACCGTACAGGGCTCCAATGAAGTTATCTTCAAGACCGGTTCTCTGGATGTGGATCAGAGACAGGCACTGAATCAGATGTTCGTGGATAATTTTGGTGTGGATGAGACACTGATCACCTCCGAGACCATCAGCTCCACCATCAGTAACGAGATGAAGTCTGATACGATCCTGGCGGTAGCAGTAGCAATTATCTGCATGCTGATCTATATCCGCTTCCGTTTCAGCGATATCCGTTTCGGTGTCAGCAGTATTGCCTGCCTGCTCCATGACGTGCTGGTAGTCATCACCTTCTACGCACTCGCAAGGGTATCCGTCAGCAATACCTTTATCGCGTGTCTGCTGACCATCGTAGGTTACTCTATCAACGCCACCATCGTAATCTTCGATCGTGTACGTGAGAATATGGCAGTTATGACTAAGAAGGATGATCTGCAGGATGTTGTAAACCACAGCATCACCCAGACACTGTCCCGAAGCTTATTCACCTCCCTGACCACTCTGGTAATGGTAGGCGCGTTGTACATCTGGGGTGTGACCAGCATCCGTGACTTCGCTCTGCCTCTGATGGTAGGTATCATCTGTGGTGCTTATTCCTCTGTATGTATTGCAGGTGCCCTGTGGTATGTACTGAGAAAAAAGTTCGCACCCAAGGCAAAATAAGTAGGAATAAGTAAAAAGTAATAAAAATAGCATAAAAGTATTTTCAATGGAGATGGAAGCGAAAGGCTTCCATCTCTTTTTGTGTGCGCCTTGCGGTGCATATTTCTAATGGGTACTCCATAGGAAACATTTTCGTGAAACTTTCACAAATATTTAGGAAAACGCAGGAAACCTAAAAAACATTTGTAAATAACAGCCAAAAACAGAAGAATGAAACTGTGAAAAATAAATAAAGCAGAGGGAAAACGATTACCCAAAATCAAATTGACCATCCGGAAACAGCAACGTTATAATCAAAATAACCCAAGGGAAAGTGCACTTTTTAAAACGGTTGAAACGACAGAAAGGTTACAGAAAATATGTAACTATTCAGAGCCAAGGTAATTTTCGCAAATTTGCGAATCATGCTTGCATGAATGAGCATAATTTTGAAAATTTCTTTGGCGAAGTAACCACCATGAGCAAATAACATGCAAGCATGTTATTTAGGAAAGCTCTGAAAGAGCGGTTTTGCGAATGGGGTTCTGAATAGTTACGAAAATATAACACAATCAGAAAGAGAGGATATTATGAGTAAGCTGATGAGACGTTGTGGATCATTTCTGATGATGCTTCTGCTGGTGATCGGGATTCTGCCGATGACGGCAAATGCAGAAACAACACAGAATACAGAAGAGAGAAATGCGCTTTATGTGCAGGTGCCGGAGGACTGGGAAAATCCTTGTGTGTGGGCGTGGGACAGCGACGGCAATAATGCGTTTACAGCATGGCCCGGCGAGGAGATGGAAGCAGATGCAGCTAATGACGGCTGGTATTATATGTGGCTTCCTGCATGGGCGAATCATGTGATCATCAATGCCAATGAGGGTAACGTACAGACCGAAGAGCAGATCCTGGATACCAATGCAGCATGGATCACGGTGAGTGCAGCGGACACTGTAGAGATCTCTTATGAGAGCAAGACTACCGGAGAGGCACCGGCTTACGTAGAGAAATTTGTGGTACATGCAAAAGTAGATGACTCGTGGGATACCCCCTGCCTGTGGGCGTGGTCGGCACCGGATGGCACCAATGCCTTTGCGGCATGGCCCGGGGAAGAGATGAAAGCAGGCGAAGATGGCTGGTACAGCATCAAGGTTCCGGTATGGGTAAACTCCATCATTGTGAATGCGAACGAAGGAAGCGTACAGACCGAGGATATCTCCATTGATCCCGCAGAACTATGGGTAACGGTAGCAGCTGACGGCAGCTACGATTTCAGCTATAAGAACCCGGATCAGGCAGAAATCCCCAATGTGACGATTCACGTATCTGCTCCTGCGGACTGGAACAGCCCCTGTCTGTGGGCATGGTCAGCACCGGACGGCACTAACGCTTTTGCTGCATGGCCCGGAGAGGCATTAGAGGAAGGCGAAGGCGGCTGGCTGGTCAAGGAGATTCCCGGCTGGGTGAATTCTATAATCGTCAATGGAAATGAAGGAAGTGTACAGACGACGGATATTTCCGTAGAGACCGGTAAGGATATCTGGCTTACGATAAACGGTCCGGAGGATTACACTGTATCTTATGAAGAAATCGCGCTGGAAGAGACAACCGAAACTGTGGCAACACAAGAGCCTGCGGAAACTGTGGAAGCAACAAACGAAGCGTCGGAGAATACAGAGAAATCCACACCGGTCGTACCCATCGTGATCGGCGTGCTGGTAGTGGCAGCAGGCGGCGCAGCAGTGGCAGTCTCAAAGAAAAAGTCACAGAAATAAGATATAAAAACAAGCGGCAGGAGAGTACATATCAAAGGAGTGCAGGATATGAAGAATAGAAATCAGAAAAGAATCCGGAACAGAGCATGGGCATGGATCGTGACAGCAGGACTGACGATTGGCAGCCTGACCGGCTGTGGCAATCAGACGGTGGAGCAGACAGCGCAGGATGAGAAGACGGACGGAGAAGTTACGATCACCATCTGGCACGACAAGGAGGATGCGGTAACGCAGGTCCTGGAAGAGGAATTTACCCAATTAGAGCCGCAGATCCATGTAGTACTGGAGAAAAAAAGCGACCTGACAGAAGCTCTGAAAATGGTGGGAAATGATCCCAAGGCAGCTCCGGATATGTACCTTTTTGCCCATGATAAGATAGGTGTCTATGCAGAAATGGACATTCTGTCGCCTATCACGGATATCATTCCGGCAGAGGAACTGGATGCCTATATGGATAATACGATCGAAGCGGCGACCTATAAGGGAACGGTCTATCAGCTTCCTATCTATTATGAGACCTTACTTTTTATGTATAACCGTCTCTACATGAAGGATGAGGAAGTGCCGGCTACCACAGAGGAATTGTATGCTTATATGCAGGAGAATACCCGTGGAGGGCATTATGGATTCGTGGAACAGCATAGTACCCCTTATTATGCGGCAGGCTGGATCAATGGATTCGGAGGCTATATCCTGAATGACGCCGGAGAGCCGGGATTAAATCTGCCGGAGACAGAGGAAGCCCTGGCCTATCATAAAAAGTTCGTGGATCTCATGCCGGGGGAAACCGAGTATGCCACAGTGAATACTCTGTTCAAAGAAGGGATGGCGCATGCGACCATAGCCGGTCCCTGGCTGATCCCGACAGTAAGAGAAAGCGGAATGGACGTGGGAATCGCCTCTATGCCTGTGATCGATGAGACCGGAAAGCCGATCGCCCCCTATATGGGAGTCCAGGGGGTCCAGGTGCTGAAAAATGCAGCAGAGAATAAAAAGGATGCGGTGGAGCAGGTACTGCGGGTACTTATGAAGGACGAGGTGGGTATTGCGCTGGCACAGGCCAGCGGCTGTGCCCCTGCCAGAGAAAATTGTTACAGTTATGAAGAAGTAAGCGGTGATGAAGTGGTCATGGCTATGAAGGAGACTGCGGAAAATGCGGTGCCCATGCCGAATCTGCCGGAGATGGATGTGATGTGGACCGTAGCCAGCGGATTACTGACGGATGTCAACATGGCGGGCAATGATGTGGCGGAAAGTGCGGAGAAAGCACAGAAGGAAGCATTGCAGCTGATCGAATCCATGAAATAAGCGACGTTACGTAATCAGGCATAATCAGGCAAAAGGATGTGGAACGAACAAATATGGCAAGAATGAAAAATGCTCATGGGAACAGACAACAGAATAAAAAAAGAAGAGAGACACTGTTTGCTTACAGCTGGTCACTGCCATCCTTAGTATTGATCCTGTTGATCGTAATCTTCCCGATCCTCTATACCGGATATATCTCCATGACCAACATGAATATTTATCACTGGAATAATTATGAGTTCATCGGACTGGAGAATTATAAGGATGCCTTGCTGGTATTTGACAATGGCTTCCTGACGGCACTTTTTGTGACGATATTGTGGACCGTGGTAAATATGGTGCTGCAGCTGGTGATCGCTTTTATTATGGCAACACTTCTCAATGTCAAGGGATTGCGACTGCGGAATGTCTATCGTACCCTGCTGATCTTTCCCTGGGCCATGCCGGGATATGTATCAATCCTGCTGTGGAAGACAGGAATGTTCAACTCCCAGTTCGGTCTGTTGAATCAATGGATGATCAGACTGGGAATGGAACCGGTGAGATGGCTTGGAAGTGACGTGATCGCATTCATCAGCTGTACAACAGTGAACCTCTGGCTGGCGTTACCCTTCATGATCACCATCATTGACGGGGCACTGCAGAGTGTGGACCGGAGCTTTTACGAAAGTGCGCTGCTAGATGGTGCTACCTGGCTGGAACGGACGAGATATATTACGGTTCCGATGATCCGCCCCATTATAGCACCGTCGGTTATGATCACGACATTTACGACTTTTAAACAGTTTGATGTCATCTATCTGCTGACCCAGCAGGTGGGATCCAAGACCGGTGCGAATATTCATACCATTTTAACCTATGCCTATGAGAAGGCATTCATTACGAACAATTACGGATACAGTTCCGCTATCTCCATTCTGATCTTCGGAATGCTGTTAGTGTTTTCTCTGGTGACAAACGGCAGAAAGGAGGAGAGCAGATGAGTAAAAAGACGAAACATGTGCTGGTACTTATAGCGGTAAATGTGTTTTTCATACTGGTATGCTTTTTCGTGCTGGTGCCGGTATTATATGCGTTTTCCGTGTCGCTGAATGCAGAGAACAGCCTGTTGGGATCTGACTTTTCCTTTTTGCCAAAGCATATGACCCTGCAGAATTATAAGGCGGTTTTTACCGAGAAACCGGTGCTTTTATGGCTGAAGAACAGTCTGATCCTGGCGGTGAGCACACTGGTGATCTCGCTGGGGACCGGAATCCCTGCAGCGTATGCTTTCTCCCGGAAACGATTTCCCGGCAGAAAGGCGATTTTGAAGCTGTTGATTTTACTTTATGCATTTCCGTCCCTTTTGTCCATGACGGCACTGTATAAGCTGCTTAGTCCTATGGGGCTGATCAATACCAGAACGGGTCTGATCATTGTGTATACCGGTACGATGGCAGTGTTTGCACTATGGAATATGAAGGGGTATTTTGACACGATTCCGGTGGAGATCGAGGAGGCAGCCATGATCGACGGAGCCACACAGTTAGAACAGGTGACAAAGATTGTACTGCCGCTTGCTAAGCCTACTATTGCGGTAACGGCTATGATGGTTCTTGTCTATGTATGGAACGAGTATATTTTTGCCATCAATTTCATGACGGGATCCGATACTTATACGCTGGCGGCGGGATTATATTCACTGCAGGCGACGGAGATGAGCGGAAGCTGGCCGATTTTCTCGGCAGCATCCCTGATCGTGTCGCTGCCGATCCTGATCGTATTTTTCGCATTGCAAAAGAACATGACAGAAGGTCTGACCTCCGGTGGAGTGAAGGGATAGACCGCAGAAAGAGGAAGTATGAATCGAAGTGCAGTATTACATATACCCATGTCCCAGTATGCCTATGGGACGGATGAAGAGCATATTGTGATCCGTCTGCGGGCAGGCAGAGGGGATCTGACAGAATGCAGGCTTCATTACGGAGACAGGGCATGCCGACTGACACCGGTGCTTTTTACAGAACAAAAGATGGCAGTGGTGGCGCAGACGGAAGAATTCGATTACTGGGAGACTACGCTGGAGCATCCCTATAAAAGACTTTGCTATTATTTCACATTGTCCGATGGCAGGGAAGATGTGTTGTACTACGGAGAACGATTCACGGATCATACCGTGGATGACCGCTCGGAATATTATCAGCTGCCGTTCAATCATCGTGCAGATATTGTTACACCTCCTGAATGGGCACAGGATACGATCATCTATAATATTTTTCCCGACAGCTTTGCAACCGAGTACCGGTATCTTTGCGGCAGAGGAGAGGAGAAGGAATGGGGCGGTGTACCGACGAGGGGGAAGCTCGGCGGTACGATCCGTGGGATCTGCGAGAACGTGGAGTACCTGAAGAACCTGGGCGTGAACGCTGTTTATATCAATCCGATCTTTGTCGCCGGAGAATATCATAAGTACGATCTGTTAGATTATTTTCACATTGATCCCTGCTTTGGAACCGATGATGATTTTCACCGGCTGATCGATGTGTTTCATGCGAACGGACTGAAAGTAATCATTGACGGTGTATTCAATCATTGCGGCTGGTATTTTTTCGCCTTTGATGATGTGGTGAAAAAAGGAGAACAGTCCGCTTACAGAGACTGGTTCTACGGACTAACCTATCCGGTAGTGCGACCGGAGGATCCGGAGGAATATCCGGGATACGAGTGCTTTGGCTATGAACGGATGATGCCGAAGTTAAATCTGGCAAATCCAGAGACTGCAGAATATTTCTGCAAAGTGGGACGCTACTGGGTGGAAAAATTCCATATCGATGGGTGGCGGCTGGATGTGGCAAGTGAGATCAATGATGGCTTCTGGAGAAAATTCAGAGAGAGCGTAAAAAGTGTGGATCCCGACGCCATTCTCATCGGAGAAGTATGGGAGAGCGCGGCGCACTGGCTGGACGGAACCATGTTTGATTCTACGATGAATTATGATTTCCGTAAGCACTGCCGGAGATTTTTTGGGGAGCAGACGGCAGATGCCAGGGAGTTTGACAGCCGCATAACGGATATGCGTATGCGCTATCGTAAGCAGACGGTCTATGCACAGTTAAACCTTTTAGACAGCCATGATGTCAGCCGGTTCCGCTCGCTGTGCCGGAATGAAGAAAGCTTCCTCCTGGCGGTGATCTTTCAGATGACTTTCCCCGGAATGCCCTCTGTATTTTATGGGGATGAGGTGGGACTGACCGGTATCCTGGAGGAGGAATACAGACAGCCCATGCCCTGGGATACACTGGATGAGAGCAGTCCTTTGTTTTTGCTATATCAGAAGGCAATTGCTCTGCGCAAACGGGAACGAACGCTGCGAAGAGGAGAATATCGCACGTTACTGGCGGAACCGGGCAGCAGAGTGTATGGCTATGAAAGATATCTGGAGGAAGAAGATGGCAGTAGAGAGAGTATCCGTATTTTCCTGAATATGGAAGAGGAAAACGTTTCCCTTCCTGAAGAACTGCTGGGAGGAGAGATTCTCTGTCAGGAAGGTCTTAAGGAAGGACAGCTGGCAGCAAAAGGATTTGCACTGATCAGAACAAGGGATTAAAATATTCTCAGAGAAAATCGCGAGAGGAGGGTGAACGATGGGAGCAACCATTAAAGATGTGGCAAAACTGGCGGGAACTTCTACGGCAACCGTATCGAAAGTGATGAACGGCTCCTATTCAATCTCGCAGGAGACGGCAGATAAAGTACGAAAAGCTATGGAGGAGCTGGATTATCATCCGAATCTGCGGGCGAAAAATTTCGCCAAGCAGTCTGCACGAACCATTATATTTGTGGCAGAGCTGGGGAAAGGAACCGGGTTTGCCAATCCACAGATGTTTGAGATCTTATGTGGGCTGGAGGAAGTGCTGGCACAGAAGGACTATACGCTTGTAGTCAGGAATATAGCAGCGGGAGACTGTGCGGAATTTATCCGGAATGCAGCGGATACCAAGCAGGCAGACGGGTTTGTGATCCATGCGTCGGTGATCTCCCAGGCACTGGATGAACTGCTTTTTACTCATGAGATCCCGCATATTGTGATCGGCAATCCGAATTTTAACAGTCATTTCTGCTGGCTCGATATCGATAACCGGCTGGCGGGAGAACTGGCCGCGAAACATTTGCTAGAGCGGGGCTGTCAGTCCGTGGCTTTTATCGGTGGCAAACCGGAGGATCAGATATCCGCAAGGCGTCTGGACGGAGTGCTGACCGTACTCAAGGAGCATGATGTGTTACTGCCCAGAGAATATGTGAAAAAGGGAGAATCCGTCTGTGACAGCGGTTACCGGATGACCATGCAGATCCTGGAGAATAGAAGACGTCCGGATGCGTTAGTGTGTGCAGATAATTATATCGCCTACGGTTGTGTGAATGCCCTGCACGACAGAGGAATCCTGATCCCGGAGGAGATGAAGGTGATTACCTTTGACGACTTCCCGTTTTCTCAGATACTGAAGCCCATGCTCTCTGTCGTCAACATCGACGTCTACGATATGGGGGTGCAGGCCGGAAAGTATATCCTGCAAAAAATAAAAAGACCGAATCTCTATGTGCAGTCCCATATCACATTCCCAACCTTGATCATCCGGGAATCTACCTGATGCACAAAAAAGAAGATGCACAAGTCTTTTTTATGCTATAATACCTAAGGAATGAGTTTCAGGGAAAACAATTACGAAAGCGGGAACCTGCATGGAAAAATGGTATGTGGCTGCGAAGAAGGCAGATTTTGATAAATGGGCGAAGGAATTTCATATCAGTCCGGTGACGGCGAGGATCCTTAGAAACCGGGATCTGACGGAAGAGAGCCAGATCCAGAAGTTCCTCTATGGGAAACTGGAGGACTGCTATTCTCCCTGGCTGCTTAAGGATATGGACAGGGCAGTGGAGGAGATTCTGAAAGCGGTAAAGGAAGGTCTGCATATCCGGGTCATCGGAGATTACGATGTGGATGGTATCTGCTCGTCTTATATCCTGACCAAAGGGTTTCAGATGCTTGGCGCACAGGTGGATACGGCGATTCCCCACAGAATCCATGACGGATACGGACTGAATGAACATCTGATCGAAGAGGCTAAGCGGGAAGGTGTCGGAATGATCGTCACCTGTGATAACGGAATTGCCGCGGCACCACAGATCGAGCTGGCAAATTCCCTGGGCATGCGTGTGATCGTTACGGATCATCATGAGGTTCCTTATATAGAAGAAAACGGGGAGCGGAAGGAACAGCTGCCCCCGGCACTGGCGGTGGTGGATCCCAAGCGCAGTGATTGTTCTTATCCATTTCAAGGCATCTGCGGCGGCGTTGTGGCACTGAAGGTGATCTGGGCAATCACGGAGAAGACCGGGAATCCGGGGCTTATAAATATTCAGGATGAACTGCTGGAATTCGCGGCACTTTCCACGGTATGCGATGTTATGGAGCTAAAGGATGAGAACCGCATTCTGGTAAAGGAAGGACTGAAACGGATCCAAAAAGGATATAACGAAGGACTGAAAGCGTTGATGGAAGTCAATGAAATCGCTCCGGACCGGCTGAGTGCATATCACCTGGGGTTTGTACTGGGCCCTTGCCTGAATGCTACGGGCAGACTGGATACCGCGAAAAGGGCTCTGGAGCTTTTGCAGAGCTTTACCAGAGCAGATGCCATGACAGCGGCGAGAGAACTGAAAGACTTAAACGAAAGCCGCAAGAACCTGACAGTACAAGGGATCCAGCGGGCCGATACATATATTCAGGAACATCACATGACGGAGGATAAAGTCATGGTGATCTATCTGCCGGAGGTCCATGAGAGCATTGCCGGAATCATTGCCGGGAAAGTCAGGGAAAAATATCATCATCCGGTATTCATCCTGACCAAAGGAGAGGACGGTGTGAAGGGATCCGGCCGTTCTATCGAAGCTTACCATATGTATGATGCCATGACGCAGGTGAAACAGTTTTTTACCAAGTACGGTGGACATAAACTGGCAGCAGGTCTGTCCATGCGGGAGGAGGATATTGAACCTCTGCGGATTGCTCTCAATAAAAACTGTACGCTGACAGAAGATGATTTTATTCCCAGAGTACATATTGATGTGGCAATGCCCATGGGATATGCGGACGAAGCCCTGGCAGGAGAACTGGCGTTATTAGAACCTTTCGGAACCGGGAATCCGAAGCCCCTTTTTGCACAAAAGGATCTGCTCTTTCAGGCGGGATTTAAAATGGGTGCCAACAAGACCTGTGCCAGATTCCGGGTGAAGACACCGGAAGGTGCAATACAGACGGTGGTATTTTTCGGGGATCTGGAGAGGCTGGGAGCTTTCTTAAATGAAAAATATGGTATCGGAAGTGAAGAAGCACTTTATGCCGGAAGAGGAAGTTTTCCTCTTTCTGTGGTATATCAGGTCGGCCAAAATACCTATAAGGGTAGGACGGAAGTGCAGTTTGTCATGCAGAACTATTGCTGACATTTTTGTAACTGTTCAGAATCACATTCATATTTTTTTATTTTTTGAACACAAAATGGACACATTTTCTCTGTAATATGTATTTCAG
>OGHJ01003106.1_pt1 | contig 12658 bp, 19 predicted proteins | sample 1571351 | NCBI WGS metagenome assembly OGHJ01 (sample SAMEA2582037, study PRJEB24529) | metagenome | biome: Human gut stool | place: China | collected 2011 | reverse complement strand
GCTGTGCGGAAGTTTGGCTGTTGCCATTAACAGCGTGAGCCAGCGCAAAGACCGTATTGCCCGGGAAGAAGCCGAGCGCAAGCAGCGTCTGGAAGCCCAGCTTCGGGCACAAGAAGCAGAAAAGGCCGTTCTGGATGTGGCAGAGGAAGAACTGTCTGCGCCTCATGTCATGGGCACCGAACCGCCCGTTATGGACGAGCAGGAGACTGAGGACTCCCAGAAGGAGAGCACGGAACAGGTCATGAACGCAAAGTTTGCTTTTATGGGACGCACGTTCCAGTGCCGCGGCACTCTGACCCAGCTGCGGGAACTGAAGTCTTTCGTAAATGACAAAGTCGATGAAATCCAGAAGTACATGGATTCCATTGGCATTGAGAATCAGGAGGTAAATAACAATGGCTAAAGCAATGCAGCCGCAAAAAATGCGCTTTTCGCAGGCAATCCAGACTCCGGTGTACAAAAATCTCGTGAATAACACGCTGGGCGATCCGGCGCGCGGCGCTCGCTTCATTGCCAATATCACTAGCGCCGTTGCTGTCAATCCGGCCTTGCAGGAATGCAACCCGGGCACGATTTTGGCAGGTGCCCTTTTGGGCGAAAGCCTGCTCTTGCAGCCTTCGCCCCAGTTGGGTCAGTTCTATCTGGTGCCCTTTAAGTCCAAGGCGAAGCGTGACCGGCAGGGCAATGTGATTGAGCCTGCAAGCGTAAAGGCACAGTTTGTGCTGGGCTATAAGGGCTATATCCAGTTGGCACTGCGGACTGGCCAATATAAGCGCCTGAATGTGCTGGAGGTCAAGGCCGGGGAGCTGAGCGGATGGGATCCATTTGAAGAACGGTTCCATGAGATGCACTTTATCGAAGATTTTGAAAAGCGTGCAGCGATGCCGACGGTGGGCTACATTGCACACTTCGAGTATATCAACGGCTTTGAGAAAACGTTGTACTGGACTACAGACCAGATGATGGCTCATGCGGACAAGTACAGTCAGGCGTTCAGTGCAGCAGCATATAAGAAGCTGCTGAACGGTGAAATCCCGCAGGACGAACTGTGGAAGTACTCCAGCTTTTGGTATAAGGACTTCGACGGGATGGCCAAAAAGACGATGCTGCGTCAGCTGATTTCCAAGTGGGGCATCATGACCGCCGAAATGACCACGGCTTATGAGCGGGACGGGCGCGTTATGATGCCGGACAGCACAGGCAGTGGCCTGCTGCCGGAAGCTGCGGAGTATGCAGATGCCGGGCAGAGTGAGCAGGAGCTGCCCAAAATTGAGCGGACAGCCAAGACGATGGACCTGCCAGAGCCGGAAGCGGATGCCGTTGAGGAAGCCGTTGATTTGGCTGCACTCTGATGGTCAAGTACAACATTATCAGCACCGGCAGCGATGGCAACGCCACGATTCTGGAAGATTTTGTGCTGGTAGACTGCGGCGTGCCGTATAAGGCGTTGGAGCCGTATGTTCCGAAACTGAAGCTTGTGCTTCTGACGCATATCCACTCAGACCACTTCCAGAAGCGAACTATCAAGCGGCTTGCCAGTGAGCGGCCGACACTCCGCTTCGGGTGTTGCCGCTGGCTGGTGCCGCCGCTCATAGCTGCAGGGGTGCCGGAGCGTCAGATTGATGTACTGACCCCGCGAACGTTGTATGGGTACGGCCTGTGCAATGTGATTCCGGTAATGCTAGCCCATAACGTACCCAACTGTGGGTATAAGGTGCATTTTCCATCTGGCAAGGTGATTTATGCCACTGATACTAACAATTTGGATGGCATTCAGGCAATCGGCTATGACCTTTATCTGATAGAATCGAACTACCGGGATGAAGATATACAAGCCAAAATCCAAGAGAAAAAGGTAGCTGGGCAGTATGCCTACGAACTGCAGGTGCTCAGAAATCACCTGTCAGAAGCGAAATGCAATGACTTTTTGGCACGGAATATGAAAGTGAACAGCGTTTATATTCCGATGCACGTCCATGTGGACAAGGAGAACGCGCATGATTGTGACAGCGAAAATTGAGAAGCTGGAGAACGGAAAACTCGTCCTGAAACCCGACGTAGACATCAGCCGGTTTGTGGCCCAGAAGCGCCCCCGGCGGGTAGAAGTCCGTCTGGATGATGGGCGAACCATTTCCGCAGACCAGCGCCGCAAGATTTTCGCTATTATCCGAGATATTTCTTTGTGGTCAGGGCAGGAGCCGGAAGAACTTCGGCTTTATCTGGAATGGGATTTCTGCTCCCGCTGCCTGCGGGAGTGGTTCTCCCTCTCGAATTGCGATATGACCACGGCCCGAGAGTTTATTACATACCTGATTCAGTTTTGCTTCCATTGGGGAGTGCCCACAAAGGACAGCCTGCTCACCCAGACGGATGATATTGGCAAGTACCTGTATCTTTGCCTTGAAAATCGCCGGTGTGCAATTTGCAACCAGCCTGCAGAGGTGCACCATGTTGACCGCGTGGGCATGGGTCGAGATAGAGAATCTATCGTCCATGTCGGGCTGAACGCGATAGCTCTTTGTCGGCGGCACCATGAAGAGGCACACCGCAGAGAAAAAGCCCTGTCTGCTGATTACCATATCTATGGCATCAAGCTGGATCGGCATCTATGTAAAGTGCTTTCGCTCAATCAAAAACCGAAAGGGGAGGTGGAGCGTGGCGAATGATTACATAAAACTGTGGGTGAAGGATTACAGAGCATTGCTAGAACCGTTCAATGAAGCGGAACGGGGCCGAATTCTATGGGCTATGATGGATTACAAGGAAACTGGTTCAGAACCGAATTTTCTGGGGAATGAGCGCTTTGTTTGGGCGGCAATAAAAGCCAAAATCGATGCTTCCAATGAAGCATACGAGCGTCAGGCCGCTGCCAATAGGGCAAACGGCGCCAGAGGTGGCAGGCCTCGCAAATCAAAAGAAACTCAGGAAAACCCAGAAAACCGAATGGGTTTTGAAGAATCCACAACTGAGGAAAACCCAGAAAAATCAACCGGCCCGCCTGATGACACCCCGGAAAGCTACTGGGTCTGGGCTGGATGCGACAGTATGCTTACGCCCTACATGGCAGCAGAATTTCGGGATTTGCGAGAAACCGGGATGGAAGACGCTTTGGTGGTTGCTACGCTGGAAGAAGCAATGCGCCATCAAGCGAAGCACCCATGGTGCTATGCTAAGCGCCTGCTCGATCAGGCGGCGGCGCAGCATGTTACAACGTTTGCAGAGTGGGAAAAAACTCACATCAAAAATAAAGGAAATCGGGTTGACCGAGAAACGCCGAGCGGAAACAACATTCTAGGTCTTACTGACAGCCTTGGACGAATAAAGAGAAGACCGTTCAAAAAACAGGATGTTCCGCAGGGCAAAGGGGGCGATTCCAATGGGGAGTGATGCTCGCCATGTCCGGGGTGAAGCACAGAAGGAACTTGTAAAAAAAGTTTGAAGTGCTTTCGAGCAATGGTCGGTCACGCTGGCAGGTCTGGAGCGATTGGATCACCATGAGTGCTATTGCGGTGTCCAATGCGACAGATCGGAGCCACTTTGACGAACGCGAGAAGCAGTACTTATCAATCGCAGGAAAATACACGCGGCCGGAAATGGAAGCATTTACGGAAATGTTGGCCTTGTTGGTCGTGGCACTAGAGGACAACCCGGAACAGGACTTCCTTGGCGAGTTGTATATGTGCTTGGGGCTTGGAAACGACCATGCAGGACAATTCTTTACGCCCTACAACCTGTGTGAGCTCACGTCCGCAGTAACGATCCACGCAGAAGAGTTTCAGCAGAAAATCGGAGATAGGGGATGGGTTGCGGTCTGTGATCCGACCTGCGGCGCTGGGGCCTTGCTGGTGGCGTTCGCAAACGAATGCAGAAAGAAAGGCATCAATTATCAGACGGATGTGCTGTTTGCGGCGCAGGACATTGACTACATCGTGGGCATGATGTGCTATCTGCAAATGAGTCTGCTTGGAATGCCGGGGTATGTCGTCATCGGTGATACGCTTGCAAGCCCGTCTGTGTCTTATGACAAAAGGGGGCTGCTTCCAGTTGACAAAGGAAACGTCTGGTATACGCCGATGCTCAGGATCCCGTTTTGGCAATATCGAATCTTTATGGCGCAGATGGAACTGGTCACTCAACCGATAAGGAAAGAGCGTGTTGCAGATGCGCCAAAATCCGAACCACAAAAATCCCCTGAAGCCCCTAAAAAACTCGAGGAACCAAAGAATACGGGAAAGCCAAAAGCCGCTAAAAAGCCGCAAAGAGCGCCGGAACAGGAACCGGTGTTCTCCGAGGGCAAGGGTGGGCAACTTAGCTTTTTCTGATAGGAGGACAATATGGATTCCACCACACACACCACAACCACAGTTGAGTTCGTCGATTGGCGAGCTAAAGCAAAAGCAAAGCTGGAAGCTGAGGACAAGCTGTTCAAGGGCGGTCGTGCCGCAAAGAGCGTGCAGAGTTATGTTCTGCGAACATTGCTTGGCTTTGTAGACCAGGAGCCGCGGTTCGCAGAGGTCGTCTGCAACACGCAGCGCACGTTCTCCGAATGTTGCGCCGCTGTTGTCAACAACGCAGGCGAAGTTCTGTCCGACCTTGAAACCTACCGCCGCGCCGTGCAGTTTTACTTTCCGAATGCCGAGGTTTCGTTCAGCATGAACATCAAACTCACTGGCGCACCGCCTACGGAAGCTGAGATGCAGGCTCCGGCCACCGTCAAACCGGAAGATGCATCCCCCAATGTTCCGAAGCAGGCGGCACCAGCTCACACAACCAAGCCTGCGTCCAAAGCAGAAAAGAAAACGGATGCGAAAAAGCCGGCAAAAAAGAAGAAGGAAACGCCTGCGGAAGACGATATGCAGCTTTCCTTGGATGGGTGGCTCTGATGATTTTAGGATTCAAAGGATTCAAGCCGGGGCTGATTGCTACGCTCGGCGATGGCAGCTATCAGTACCAGCCGGGCGAAGTGAGCAAGACCGAAAAGGCAAAATGCGCCAATACGGGCTTCCATTACTGTCTGGATCCGCTGGACTGCCTTAACTGGTATGCTTGGGACGGGAAAAACGAGTTCTGGGCCATCGCAGCTGGCGGTGATATCGATGAGGATGACTACCGGACGCGGAGTAGCTGTACCGAAATTGTACCGCTTCGCAGGCTGGAAGAAGACGAGTTCCTTCTTATGCACGCAAATTATGTGCTTGAGCACCCGGCAGAAAAATTCGAAGATTGCTTCAAGAGACCGTTCCACATCGCGTATGGTCAGGGCAAGGAACTGGCTGGTGCACGTGGCGAGTGGCTCTGCTTCATCGTCCGGGAAGAAAACGAATTTGCTTGCATTGTTCAACAGATCGATGGAGTGAAAGTTTTGCAGGGGAAAAAGTATACGGCAAAAAGTTTGGAGGCGGTGCTGAATGAAAAAAGTTGAAGAATTGGTGTTGTACACGCCGAAACCGGTGCGGCCAAATCTGGATGCCCGTCTATGCGTGTCGGTTGCTGAAGGAAAAGGCCAAGGGCGGTACATCAAGGGCAAAACCCTGACGGTAGCAGTCTGGGATAAGTGCAAGAATCCCGTGGTCACATGGCGGTTCTGCGGTGATTACTGGATTGGCGAATTGCGCAAGAAACCTGAAAATAACTTCAAGAAAGACTTTAGCCCGAAAGGAATCTGGGAAAAGGCGGGTAAAGTCCTCTTCTGGGCAGATGTTTCAGCAACGAGCGAAGATTCCAAACGCCTGCATGACTATTTTAACGACTACCGGGAAAATCTGATGGCTGTTGTGGATGGCGCACTTACGGCGCGTGCACGCAAGCGGCTGGACAAGCGAAACGCCCAGCAGGCCGAGGAAACTGAAAAGTGGTTCAGAAAAGTGCCGGAACCTGCCGAAGTTGACCTGAAAAAACAGATTTTGACCGAGTGCTACGATGCGGTGTATCTCTGGGCAACCAACACAAAGAAACTCGTTGTGACGCCCGGCGGCGTTGGCAAGTACATTCCCGCTCAGCAGATCCGGTGTGACAGCTGCGGAGGTGAATACACCCTCACGGATAGGAAACTCAAACATAAGAGTTCCGAAATCTGCAAGTGCTGTGGGAAGAAGATGACTGTGCGCGGCACGCAGTATTCCTCCAAGCGCCTGTGTGCAAAGCGTACTTTCGTCTGGAGCAAAAAGCAGGGCACCGGAGTCTGGCTCCGAAAATATGCAGTGTACTTTGGTTTCGCCAACCACAAAGCAAAAATGAATATTTACGCCGAGGGAATCTGGTGGACTGACGGAAAAGAAATTCTGCGCTGGGAAAAACGGTGGCAGAACCATTATACGGAACAAAAGTACGTTATGTGCCAGAACTCAAGATTGAGCGCGGCTCTGCTTGCGCCCGGCGGCTATATGCAGCCTACGATTATTGCTGACTACGGGGAGAAGGTGGAGCGTGACCTGCACGGCGTAATGCACACCGAATGGCTGCGGGAGTTGGATAAAGACCTCAACTTTTATTGGGAAATCATTTTCTGGGAAGCTACACTGAAATATCCGATGGCTGAAAGCCTGATGAAGACAGGCTGGCTTGATGCCATGGTCGATATTCTGGACGGAACAAAGACGGCCGGATGCATCAAGCTGAGCTCCAAAACCTATTACGGGGTGTTTGGCGGCTTGAACCGTCAGGAACTGAATGCCGTAGTTGCTCAAGGACAGAAAAAGTCATTCGAGCGCGTAAAGTGGGCGGCGACATGGAAAAAGGCGGGACTGCCCATTGATTGCAAGCATCTTGCCATGACCGAACAGATTCAGGATGTCATGGGAATGTGCGATACCTTGCAGAAATACGGCATGACACGCAGCTTGAAGTATCTTCGCCAGCAGACTAGGCGCGTTACCGGGAAATACGATGGGCACATTGTTCTCAGAGTTGCACAGGATTGGTCGGACTACTTGGATATGGCCGAGAAATCGGGTATGAATATGCAGCTTGAAAGCGTAATGTTCCCGCTTGACCTGAAACGCCGGCATGATGATCTCGTGCTGGAGCGTAATAAACAGCACCGGATGGAAGCCATGAAAGGCACGCAACACTCTATCAGAAGGGAAGCGGAACAGCTGGAAAAGCAGTTCCATATCGAAAACATCTACAAGAAGATCCGTAAAATCTATGAGTACGATGGAGCGGAGTACATTATCCGGGTGCCGGAGGGCGCAAAGGACATTTTGCAGGAGAGCAAGTTCCTTGACCACTGCATCCAGCGTGGAACTAGGTACTTTGAGCGTATTTCTGTTCGAGAAAGCTACATTTTCTTCCTGCGAAAGAAGTCCGACCCCAATACGCCGTGGTACACCTTGGAGGTGGAGCCGGGCGGTACAGTTCGGCAGAAACGCAGTTATAGCAACGACCAGTATGCAGATCTGGAAGATGCCAAGCCGTTCATCGAGGAATGGCAGCAGGTGGTGCAGGGACGAATGACAGCATCGGAAATTTCTTTTGCAAAGCAGTCCAAAGAAATCCGTGCACAGGAGTTTGCAGCGTTAAAGGAAAACGGAAACATTATTCGCACAGGCGCGAATGCCGGTAAGTTGCTGGTTGACGAACTGATGCACGACCTGATGGAGGTGGAAAAGCGTGTTGGCTAAAATCGAACTTTCCCTTGCACCGTCTAAGGCAAAAGGGCTCTCGGAAGATGAACGCTTAGAGTTGGGACGGTTGCTCCTGAAAGCGGGATATCGGGTTGACATCGTGCGCCGCCGCCCAAACGCCAACCCGGGCACCCAGTACGAGTACTATATGATTCTGGACAAGGGGGATAGCAATGCCTGATACCCGCAAAGGACACAACCCCAGCGGTGCGCCGGACCCTACCCGGGCGCGTGCTGAAAATAATATCCAGAAGGACGAGAAACGGGTGCATGATCTTATTCACGTTCTGCGGTATGTGGCAGATGCCGCAGGGTTTGAGATTGCAGAGCGCATTGTCCTGATCGACAGTCAGTCGGGGAGGATCTATCGGTGAACAGAACAAAAAACGAATTGGCGGACTACGCATGGAATCCTGTAACAGGATGTCTGAAAGACTGCCGATATTGCTACGCAAAAAAGAGCGCTTTACGCTTTGCCAGCGACTGGAGACGAAATCTTGCAGAACGTCCGAAGGTTCGGCAGGTCGGAGCGAACCTCTTTGAGTTGGACGCTCCATGGGAAACCGCGAATAACCGCTTTCTGAACAACCCAACCGGATTTATGCCCACGATACATAGGTATCGTATGGATTGGCCACAAAAGGTCAAGGTGGGCTCAACCATCATGGTATGCACGGACGGTGACTTGTTTGGTCCGTGGGTGCCGGAAGATTGGATCCTTCAGGTATTCGCTGCGGCCGAAATGGCACCCCAGCACCAGTACATTTTCTTGACGCAGTATCCGGTGAGATATCAGAACCTTGCAAACCATGGGGTACTTCCACAGAAAAACAATTTCTGGTACGGCTCTACCGCAACGATTCGGTCAGACAGCGTGTGGGCAAACGAAAAGTATAATACGTTCGTAGCCATAGAGCCGCTTCTCGGACCGTTTGAAGGCGATGCAACAAAAACGTTCCGAAAGCTGAAATGGGCAGTTATTGGAGCGGAAACAGGCCAAAATGCCAAAAAGGTTATTCCAAAGGCTGGATGGATACAGGACATTCTGACATCGGCAGATGCAGCTGGTACGCCGGTGTTTATGCGAAGTAGCATGGAAAACGTGGTTGGCGTTCAGAGTATGCGGCGAGAGAAGCCGCAGCCCCTCCTTCAGAGAATTCCATCTGATGTGCAGAAAAGTCGTTTGTGGGAGCACTGCACGGTCTGTGGCAAATACCAGCCCATGAAAGAAATGTACGCCCTGCTCCTGCGCAGAAAGCGTGGTGATAACCCGGAGCGGGTGGCTTATATGTGCCCTGAATGCTATGTGAAATTCAGCATGAAGCACTTTGAGAAAGGAGAAAAGGAAGATGAAGTTTGAGCGAAGCGAACTTGGAGCGCTGTTTTCCAAGTTGCGCACGGCGGTGCTGGAGGTTCGGGCGGTGGGCACCGATGATGCAGGAATCCTGTTGAGCGGCTCCAATGCATACGCCACCAATCTGGAACTGAGCGTCCGTGCTGGTCTGTCCAAGCCGGTTGAGCAGGATGTGGTGGTTCCACCGCGCGGTGTTGATTTTATCAGCGGCACGGTAGCACCGGAAATCAGCATCGAGGCCGATAAAGGAATCCTCACCGTGAAATCCGGCACGGCCAGGGCACGCCTGAACACAACGCCGGCAGAGAACTACCCGGAGTTTTCTGGCCCGGGCAATGATGCAAAGCGGTGTATCGTGGGGGCCAACGATTTAAGCTGGGCAATCTCCAAAGTCCTCTATGCGGTGTCGAAGGACGATAAACACCCTGCGCACCGTGGCCTGTGCTTCTCTCGGAAAGGCGAGGATGTGCTGGAAATCTGTGCGCTGGATGGATACCGGATGGCGATTGCCAGAATCAATTGCACAGCTGATGGTGATTTTCGCTTTACGCTTCCTGCGGCCACGGCAAAGGCAGTTGATACGCTTTCTATGGATGGTAGCGTGGAAATTGTGCGTGACCGGAAAAAGGCTGTTTTCAGTGACAGCAATTTCGAGGTGAAGTCCCGCCTGATTGCGGAGCCGTTTCTGGACTATGGTAAGGTTGTGGCCCAGAGAAATGAAGGAACCCGAATTGCGCTTGACAGAAAAGAACTGCTGGGCGTTCTGGGTCGCGTCAAGCTGGCCCGGTCTGCAGACGCAAAAGAAAAGAGCGTTCTGGTAATGGACCTGGAGCCCGGCGGCACCGGCAGAGCATCAATGCGCAGCACGATCGCGCAAATGAATGAGGAGTTTTCCTTTAGCGGAAAGTTGGAAGACCCCTTGCGAATCGGCTTCAACCTTGAATTTCTGAGCGAGGCTTTGAAGTCGATGGAAGAGGACGAAGTCAGCGCATGGGTAGTTGGGCCGCTGTCCCCTGTAAAGCTGATTGAACCGCAGTATGAAGCGCTGGTGCTTCCCGTTAAGGTAAGGGGTGAAGCATGATGCAGGATAGAACTTTTCGCGGGCAGTCTGCAGATGGCGTTTGGCATGAAGGATTCCTGATTCGCTCCCCAGGTGTGAAAAACAGCCGCCCGGGCGAGGGCTGGTACATCAACTCCGAGCAAGAGCCGGCATACGCCCATCTGGTCAAGCCTTTTACGATCGGTATGAACACAACTCTGACGGACGGAAACGGGGTACCTGTTTTTGAGGGGGACATTTTGGAAGACGATCGATGCGGAAAAGATGTGATTTTTGCCGTAAGATACGGCGAATACATCGACTACGGCGTAGGCCATATTGGTTTCTACGCGGAATTTTCGGAGAACCGAAAGGAGTTTGTCGAGCATGGTCTTGCAAGCCTGGTTCTGACCGCAAAGGTGGTTGGAAATGTAGTTGATACGCCGGAGCTGATGGGCATGAGCACTGGAAAGGAGTAGTAACATGAAGTGGATTGAGACGATTACCCCGAAACAGGCAGCTGAAGAGCTGGGAGTACCTTATCACGGCTGGATGAGGGAGATGGATCGGGCATGGATCAGCGAAGACCAGAAGTACAGCGTGATGTCTCGTTTGCTCCGCACGGAATGGGGCAAGGTCGAACACGTCACGATTACGGCGGCAGAGGGCGTTGGCCGGAGTGACGGCAGTGGGGATATCCCGTGGGCCGTCAAGATGGAAATTAAGAACGACCTGTTCGGCGAGAAGCGAGTTGCCGTCGAAGTGTTCCCAACGCAGGACCGGCTGGTGGACGTCTGCGACTGCTATCACCTCTGGGTGTTTGAGAAAGGTTTCCAGCTTCCGTTCGGCATCCACCCGCGCGATAAGAAAACGGTGACGGTCAATCGCGGCAGTACCAGAGTTCGGGCCATTGACGGCGCAGGACGCGAACACAGCATCAAAGAGCTGCTGGAAGAGAATGGTGCGGCGGACGTTCCTAAACAGGCATATGCACAGGCTATGGCCGGGTATATGATGAAAAATCTTCTGGGAGGGTGATGCAAAATGTGGCTTTGGATTGTGCTGGTGGTTCTGGCGGTGATGGCTGCACTTCTGATTTATGCGGCGTGCTGCGTGGATGGTGATATAGACCGCCAGAGCGAAGCACACCCGCCGAAATCGGAGAAAGGACGAGACGATGGCAAAGTATGAGATGCTTATCGCAGCATCCGGGAAACGTGGCTCTGCGCTCCTGCCGTGCGTTGTTGTCGATGAAAAGGGCATTAGGCGTGCTGCTGTACGAGCTAAGGCGATGGCCAGAGCTTGCTACCCGGAGTATGAAAAATTCAATGTGGTGAAGATGAAGGTGATTTCTAATGGGTGAAAGAGGTCTGATGGACAGCGTAAATGACGTGGTCAAGGCTGCGTTTGAGCTGTACGCGGCTGATGGCAAAAAACTGAACGATGGCGATAGTTTCACTGTGAAACTCAATAACGGCGCACTCACCATCTCGGTAAAGGACAAGACGTTAAACGTAGAACTTGAGCCGGATAGGGATGCCGCAGGAGATACGCCGTATGAACTGGATATGACGCTCGGTATGTATCAGGATGATGCCGATGTTGGCATGGAGGTGGCAACACGTGGCTGAATATATTGAGCGTGAAGCATTGCTGAGGGAAATGTTCAACAGCGGGCGTGCGGCATATCTCGTCGTCATGGATGCTCCAGCGGTTAATCTGAAAAGCCTGCGACCGACATGGCGCGACCCTGACAAAGACCCGCCGAAGGTAGAAACAGAAGTGCTGATTCTGTACCGCAACGAAATTGACGGGTACGGAATAACGACGGCACACTATGAGGATGGAAACGTTTTTTTACAAGATAGCGAATGGAATTGGAAGGATCTTCCCGATTGGGGGACATACGACGAGGAGCAGGACGACTATCGAATCCCGAAAGGCTGGTGGGAATACCGCCACTTTAACCCGGACGAGGTTTACAACAATCAGGTTGATCGGCCTGTTGTTGGTTGGATGCCTTTGCCGTCGAAGGAAGTGACACAGAATGGCAATCAATAAGAAAACCCGTGAGGCGGTATACCGGAAGTACGGAGGTCGCTGCGCATATTGCGGCAGGGCGATTGCCTACAAAGATATGCAAGTAGATCACTTCCGACCGTTGCGGGTGTGGGATGAAGTAGATGGCACGGCAGATGATATTTCAAACCTTATGCCTGCCTGCCGGATGTGCAACCACTACAAGCGCGCAAACTCCCTGGAAGTATTTCGCCGGTATATTGCCGAGATTCCACGCAAGCTGCGTGATAACTATATTTATAAAATTGGCGTAGCTTACAGGAATATTATTGAAAACGAAAAGCCGATTAAGTTTTTCTTCGAAACTGAGGAGGCGAAGACCAACCCTGAATATGCTATTACGAGTCCGGAGGAAATGGCCCGTTATTTGATGGGGTTTTGCCGTTGCCGTTTGGCGACCGGAAATGGTTGCCCGGGTTGCCCGTTTGATAAACCGACCAGCGACAACGGGGATGGAGAGTGCCGTTTATATGTCCCCGACGACTGGGATTTTTGAGGAGGTATAGAATGGATAAGCAAAAGATTAAGAGTGTTCCGAGGCTGACGACCAACAGCCCGGGG
>OGHJ01003104.1_pt1 | contig 12661 bp, 9 predicted proteins | sample 1571351 | NCBI WGS metagenome assembly OGHJ01 (sample SAMEA2582037, study PRJEB24529) | metagenome | biome: Human gut stool | place: China | collected 2011 | reverse complement strand
CCAGGACAATCAGGATCACAACAGACAAAATAATTTTGTAGTAATTTGAAAAAATTTTCTTCATAGCTGCTCCTTTCATTCTACATTCAGGAATGTATATCCCCAGTCCGGATCATCGATATATCTTGTGCCTATCTGCTGATATACAGGTTCTCTTTCTACATGATGTTTTTGCTCCTTAATTGTACTTGATAATGATATCATTATACAATTGAGCAATCGGAAAAGCAATTGAGCGGATGGAAACCTTCCTCTTCATTAACCATAACGAAAAATTTTGCACTATTTGTTACAAATCCGTTGAAGATTTATACTTAAGTTTATACTTATTTGCATTTTCAGAATAGCATATTTCAAAAAACGAGACATCCCTTCCGAACCGAAAAGCAAAAACTAAGGCAAAAATGGGCGAAAACGACATTCTATTTTGCGTTTTCTTATTATATAATGATGCCAGTGGCACATGTCTGGTACGGAACAATCCGCAGGCATCAATGATATCGAATGGAGTATAAGATGCGTATTCTTATTTGCGATGACGATTTACTGATCGTAGAAAAACTGCAAAAATATCTGAAAAGCTATTTCAGTCATCTGCACCTGAGCTGTCCGGAGATCGTCTGCTTTTCAGACGGGGAGTCCCTGCTTGCGGATCCGGGAGACAAGGATATCCTTTTTCTCGATATCGAGATGCCGGGGCTTGACGGAATCTATGTTGGAAACGAACTGAAAAAGAAAGATAAAGATATTATCATTTTTATTATTACTTCTTATTCCGAATATCTGGATGAAGCCATGCGGTTCCATGTATTCCGTTATCTGTCCAAGCCCATAGACAGGCAGCGTCTGTTCCGGAATCTGAAGGACGCTCTGGATCTGTATCATTCCAGACTGATGAAGGTGCCTATTGAGACCAGGCAGGGCGTACACGTTCTTCCGGTCTCTTCTATCATTATGGTGGAGGCACAGGGGAAAAAAGTGATCGTCCACACCACGACGCAGGACTTTGAAGCCATCCATACCATGCCATACTGGCTGGAGCTGCTGCCTTCCAACCGCTTTTTTCAGACGCACCGGAGTTTTATTGTCAACTATGAGCACATTACCGACTTCGACCGTATGCTGGTGCATCTGGCGAACAGTCAGTTTGACGCTTATCTGACGAAACGGAAATACAGCGCCTTTAAGAAAGCTTATCTTCTCTATTTAGAAAGTACGAGGTAAGTTATGGAAAGTATTTTTTCTATTATTTTTGCATTTCTGGTGGAAGCCATCATTCTCCTGCAATATGCCAGCCGACTATTTTCTCCGAAACGCCCCCTGTCCGACAGGCTTGTCGTGCTGAGCCTTTTGTATACCTGCCCGTGTGCCGTAGCCTTTTTTAACATCAAATGGCTGAATATGCTTTTGTATCTGTTTACTAATTTTCTGTTTCTGGTCACACAATACGATGTCAAATGGCGCGCAGCTGCCTTCCATTCCACATTGCTCGCTGCTGTCATGGGGATGTGCGAGCTGATCGTATATAGTATCATCGCCAGGACCGCTCCCCATTTTTATATGCAGATGGATTCGCTTCACAATACGATTCTTTTTATCCTGTGCAGCAAGATCTCCTTTTTTGCAGTCATTTATCTGCTTACACATTTGTTCAAAAGTCTGCAGGAAACAACGGATCCCTACGATAACTCTGTTTTGCTGCTGATGATCATTCCCGTCACATCGGTATTCATCATGCTTACTTTTGTGGGAATAGGTGATCAGTATACATTGACCCCCGGGACAAACCGGATGATCTCTCTCAGTGCCTTTTTCCTGTTACTTATGAATCTGCTGGTATTTGGAATCAATCAGTACAATCGGGAAAAAAATCGGAAATATACAGAGGTGCATCTGTTACTGCAGAAGGAAACAGATTTTACGGAATATTATAAGATGCTGCTTTCGCAGAGCGAAAACCAGGCAATTCTCATTCATGATATTAAGAAGCATTTGCAATCCATTGCATCTCTGAACGAGCAGAATGCCCCGGACAAAGTCAACGCCTATATTAACGAACTGCTTCTCTCTTCGGATTTCAAAGAGTCCGCCCGCATCTGCGACAACGAACTTCTGAACGCCATTATGGCAAGGTACAGGCGGCAGTGTACTGAACAGGGAATCAGTTTTACCGCTGACATCCGCAGTGGTGTACTGCATTTTCTGCCGGACAGTGACCTTACTTCTCTTTTTTGCAATTTGCTGGATAATGCCATTGAAGCTGCCGGGAAAGTTCCCGACGCTTATATCGAAGTCAATGGCAGCAAGCGGGAAAATACACCTTTTGTTCTGATCACAGTGGTCAATTCCTGCCGCGTAAACCCTTTTAAAAATGATGTGGCAGATCCAGCCACTACCAAAGCGGATAAGCGTTCTCACGGCTTCGGGCTGAAAAGCATCCGCAAGATCTGCGAAAAATACCACGGGGATATCCAAATGTACTATAACGATGCTACTCTGACCTTCCACACGGTGATAACGCTCCGGGGATAGGTTCCCTTATTCCCACATTCCCGTCACGAAGCACATCAGTGCCGCCCAGGTATATAAGGGATAAAACAGTCCCTGGTCATCCACACCGGCTTTTAGGATTTTCTGTGCTTCTTCTTGGGTCACCAATAAAAAGCCGTCAAAGCATTCCGTGCCAACAGCACCTTCCTGGCTTACCTTCGGCATTTCTTCCCGGTTCAGAGTGATCTGCACCAGTGCATTGCTCTCGTCCGTCATGCCCGGGGTGCTGAATACCAGGGGATTCACCAGACGGATGCTGTCACTTTCTTCCAGTGTGATGCCGGTCTCTTCGCAGAGTTCCCGGATTGCCGCATGAAACACCGGATTTTCCTGTGCCGCATCCTCCGGATCTAACAGTCCTGCCGGAACGCTTAGCAGGAACTGTCCCGCTGGATAGCGATACTCACGACTTAAGCAGAGTCTCGGCTCCTGATCCTTAACGTTCAGGATCACAACACAACTTACCGCATCCGGCAGCATCTGTTTAAATTCTTCGTCGTTTTTTACCGCCGCAAGATTATCTTTTACTCTTCTGGTGGCATCAAAATAATGTTTTCCCGGCTCATATTGCAGATCAAACACCTTGATGAATCTGCTGTCATAGACGGTCTCTACCTGTTCTTTTTTTATGATCGGTCTGTTCTCCATGTTCATTTCCTCTTTCTGTTCCGTAGTCTTGTGCGCTATCGGCCGTTTCTATCTGTCATTTTTATCTACCATTTCCTTCTGCCGTGCTGTAATCGTTCTGCAGGTTTTCCGCCTCACCCGCTGCTATTTCCAGCCTGCTGAGAACCTGTTCATAACGTCTCTCCGCTTTTTTCCAATGGATGAGCTTATGCCACCCTTGTACATAATCCGGTCTGCGGTTCCGGTACTGTAAATAGTAGGCATGTTCCCACACATCTATCAGAAATATCGGTGTATATAATCTCAGATCCGGCACATCCTGGTTCGCTGTGGTCAGGATCATAAGGGTACCGTCCTGATCGCTCACAAGCCATGTCCAGCCGGAACCGAATACTCCTATGGCACTCTGCGACATCTGCTCTTTCCATTGTCTCACGGATCCGAAATCACGGATCAGTGCCTCCGCCAGCGCTCCACAAGGCTCCTGCCCCACAGGGCTTCGCATGCTGTCAAAATACAGCTGATGGTTGTATACGCCGCCACCGTTATTGTGAATACTTTCCCGGGCTTCCTCCTGCAAGGATGCAAGTTTATTATCCTCCGAAGTGAGCAGTTCCGTCAAGGTCATTTGCTGTAACTGAGGATAATCCGCGAGAATTGTATTCAGCTTGTCCACATAGGTCTGATAATGCTTATCATGGTGAAAATGCAGTGTCTCCTCATCCAGTACCGGAAGCAGGGCATCATATTCATAGGGCAGGGGCTGTACGACAAAAGGATAATATTCTTCTAACATGAGACTCCAATCCGCCTGTGGGATACAGGCTTGCGATCATACAATATTTACCATACGCCTATTATATGCCGCACTTACGGATTTTATTTTCGGATTTGCACTTTTGCAGTCAGCGTTCTTCTCTTTTTGACATAAATCAAGCAGGAGAGAAAATTTATTAAATATTCCCTCCTGCTTAATTACATTTTTTATATTTTTACAGCTGTGCAATATCCACCAGTGTCAGTTCCTTACAATCGTTCATATGCTCCATGCTGGTCACGAGAGCATTGGCGGTGTCCATTGCGGTGATGCAGTAGATACCGGTCTCGATAGCGGTACGGCGGATCAGGAAACCGTCTCTGGTCTTGTCGCGGCCCTGAGTAGGGGTATCGATGACAAGGTCGATCTTGTGTCCCAGGATCAAGTCCATAACGGTCGGGGATTCCTGAGAGATCTTGTTGACCTTTCTCGCCTTCACACCTGCCTCATTCAGAGCAGCTGCGGTACTTCTGGTAGCATAAATGGTGTATCCCAGCTTTTCGAAGCGTCTTCCGACTTCAATGGCTTCACCCTTATCCGCATCCTTCACGGTGATGATCATGTTCTTATACTTGGGCAGTTCTACGCCTGCTCCCAGGAATGCCTTGTACAGAGCCTCATTGAAGGTCTTGGCGATACCCAGACACTCACCGGTAGACTTCATCTCCGGTCCTAAGCTGATCTCGGCACCACGGATCTTCTCGAAGGAGAACACGGGCATCTTGATGGCAAAATACTCTGCCTCAGGCTGTAAGCCGGGCTCGTAGCCAAGCTCACGGATGGTCTTGCCGATGATCACTTCGGTAGCCAGATCCACGATAGGAATGCCGGTTACCTTACTGATATAAGGTACGGTACGGGAAGAGCGGGGGTTAACCTCAATGACATATACTTCCTCACCGATGGCAATGAACTGGATATTGATCAGTCCCTTGACATGCAGTGCCTTTGCCAGTCTTCTGGTGTACTCTGCGATCTTCTCTTTTACTACTTTATCAATGGTCGGCGCCGGATATACGGAGATACTGTCTCCGGAGTGGATACCGGTTCTCTCGATATGCTCCATGATACCGGGGATCAGAATATCGGTACCGTCGCATACAGCATCGACCTCGATCTCCTTACCCTGTAAATACTTATCTACCAGGATCGGGTGATCCTGTGCGATACGGTTGATGATCTCCATGAACTCTTCGATCTCTTCATCGGAGATAGCGATCTGCATGCCCTGTCCGCCCAATACATAGGAAGGACGTACCAGTACGGGATAGCCCAGTCTGTTGGCAACCGCCTTAGCTTCCTCTGCCGTGTACACGGTACCGCCGGCTGCACGAGGGATCTCGGTCTCTTCCAGAATCTTGTCAAACAGTTCTCTGTCCTCAGCGGCATCTACATCCTCCGCCTTGGTACCTAAGATAGGCACGCCCATCTTCATCAGGCTCTCGGTCAGCTTGATAGCGGTCTGTCCGCCGAACTGTACCACAGCACCATCGGGATGCTCGATATTTACGATAGATTCCACATCTTCCGGAGTCAGGGGTTCGAAATACAGCTTGTCCGCAATATCGAAGTCGGTACTTACGGTCTCCGGGTTGTTGTTGATGATAATGGTCTCATAGCCTGCCTTGGAAAATGCCCAGGTAGCATGTACGGAACAATAGTCGAACTCGATACCCTGTCCGATACGGATAGGACCGGAGCCCAGTACCAGGACTTTCTTGCGTCCGGTGGTCTCCTTGGCTTCGCACTCGCCGCCAAATACGGAGTAGTAGTAAGGAGTAGATGCGGCGAACTCTGCAGCACAGGTGTCTACCATCTTGTAAACAGCCTTAATGCCGTTGTCATAACGCATCTTCTTGATCTCTTTCTCGGTCTTGCCGGTCAGTCTTGCGATGACGTTATCCGGGAACTCGATTCTCTTGGCTTCCTTCAGCAGATCCACTGTCAGAGGCTGTGTCTCCAGTGCATGCTCCATCTCGGTCAGAATGGCGATCTTGTCAATGAACCACAGGTCGATCTTTGTAATGTCGTGGATCTGTTCATAACTGATACCCTTACGGATTGCTTCAGCGATCACATAGATTCTCTGGTCATCCACGATCTTCAGACGCTCTAACAGTTCCTCCACAGACAAAGTGCTGAAATCATAGCTGCGCAGGCAGTCCACATGCTGTTCCAGGGAACGGATAGCCTTCATCAGTGCTCCCTCGAAGTTATTGCAGATACTCATAACCTCACCGGTTGCCTTCATCTGTGTGGTCAGAGTACGTTTTGCAGTGATAAATTTGTCGAAAGGCAGTCTGGGGATCTTTACTACACAGTAATCCAGTGTCGGCTCGAAGCTGGCATAGGTCTTGTGGGTAATGGCATTTTTGATCTCATCCAGAGTAAAGCCCAGTGCGATCTTCGCTGCTACCTTCGCAATGGGGTAACCGGTCGCCTTACTTGCCAGTGCGGAAGAACGGCTGACACGGGGATTCACCTCGATAACACAATATTCAAAACTGGTGGGATGCAGTGCAAACTGTACGTTACATCCACCGGTGATCTGCAGTTCGTTGATGATCTTCAGAGCGGAAGTACGTAACATCTGGTACTCCTTGTCGCTCAGCGTCTGGGAAGGAGCTACTACAATACTGTCTCCGGTATGCACGCCGACGGGGTCGATGTTCTCCATGTTACATACGGTGATGCAGTTGCCTGCGCTGTCACGCATTACTTCGTACTCGATTTCTTTCCAGCCCGCGATACAACGCTCTACCAGTACCTGTCCTACACGGGACAGACGTAAACCGTTCTCCAGGATCTCTTCCAGTTCTACCTGATTGTGTGCAATACCGCCGCCGGAACCGCCCAGGGTATAAGCAGGACGCAGTACAACAGGATAGCCGATGGTGTTGGTGAATTCCACACCGTCTTCCACGTTCTCAACGACCTTGGATGCTGCACAGGGTTCGCCGATACGCTCCATCAGATCCTTGAACTCCTGACGACCTTCCGCATTACGAATGGTAGCTGCGGTAGTACCTAACAGCTTTACATTGTGAGCTGCCAGGAAACCCGACTCCTCCAGCTCCATGCCGAGGTTCAGACCAGCCTGTCCTCCCAGGGTGGGGAGAATGCTGTCGGGTTTTTCCTTTTTAATGATCTGCTCCAGAACCTTTACGTTCAAAGGCTCAATATATACCTTATCTGCGATATCTTTATCGGTCATGATGGTCGCAGGATTGGAGTTCACCAGGATTACCTCTACTCCCTCTTCCTTCAGGGAACGGCAGGCCTGGGTACCTGCATAGTCGAATTCCGCTGCCTGTCCGATGACAATAGGACCGGAGCCGATTACCATTACTCGTTTTACATTAGGATTCTTGGGCATCTTAGTTCTCTCCTCTCATCATATGAATGAACCGGTCAAACAGGTAACCGGAGTCCTGGGGTCCCGGACATGCTTCCGGATGGAACTGTACGGTGAAAATGTTCTTGCCGGTGTAGGACAGACCCTCGTTGGTACCGTCGTTGACATTGATGAATGCGGGAACCGCTACGGACGGATCCAGCTTGTCGGTATCTACCACATAGCCGTGGTTCTGAGAGGAAATATATACTCTTCCGGTCATCAGATCCTTTACCGGATGGTTGCCTCCTCTGTGTCCGTATTTCATTTTATGGGTATCTGCGCCGGTAGCCAGAGCCATCAGCTGATGTCCCAGACAGATTGCGAAAATAGGAATCTCGGTATCGTATAACTTTTTGATCTCGGCGATCACACCGATACACTCCTTGGGATCTCCCGGTCCGTTACTTAACATGATACCGTCAGGATTATCATCAATGATCTCCTGTGCAGGAGTTCCAGCGGGGTATACGGTCACCTCACAGCCTCTCTCTGCCAGGGATCTGGCGATATTTCTCTTGGCTCCCAGATCTAACAGAGCTACCTTCAGTCCCTGTCCGGACAGCTCCGTTACCAGTGCGGGCTTAGGCTCTCTGACACCCTTTTCATAAGCTTCTTTATCAAAACGCGCTGCACCGGAGAGCGGTCCGTTCTGTGCCAGATCCGTGGTGGGCGCTACCACATATTTTTCCTTGCAGGTCACCTTTTCCACGACCTTGCCTGTGGTATACTCCTTCAGCTTCGGAAGTACTTCGTTCAGGTCATAGGCTTCATTGGTGGTGATCATGCCGTTCATGGTGCCCTTCTCACGCAGGATCTTGGTCAGCGCACGGGTATCGATACCGGCGATACCGGGCACGCCGTTCTCCTCTAAGTATTCCTGTATTGTGCAGTCACAGCGGAAGTTGCTGGGAATACGTGAAAGCTCTCTGACGATGAATCCATCCGGCCAGGGTCTCTCCGACTCGCAGTCATCCCTGCATATGCCATAGTTACCGATCAGGGGGTAAGTCATGCATACAGCCTGTCCTGCATAGGACGGATCCGTCAGGACCTCCAGATATCCGGCCATGGATGTGTTAAATACGATTTCACTGATGATCTCTTTGTCTGCACCGATGTGCGTTCCTTCGAACACCGTTCCATCTTCCAAAATCAAAAATGCCTTCATTCTTTCCTCACATTCTGCCGCTTTTGCGACGTTTGTATTTCTCTCAGTAGCCTACGATACCTGCGAATTGCTCCGCTGGGTATCTGCATTGTCTACGATACCTGCGAATTGCTCCGCTCGGTATCTGCAATATCTGCGATACCCACGTATTGCTCCGCTCGGTATCTGCATAATCTACGATACCCACGTATTGCTCCGCTCGGTATCTGCAATGTCTACGATACCCACGAATTGCTCCGCTGCTTCGCAGCTCTCGCAATTCTGAAAACATTCGGATTCCGCGGATTTGCTTCCGCAAATCGCTACATCCTCATGTTTTATGATTTAAACCGGCACCTGCCTCCCCGTGCCAGCACGGTCGGCCTCTGCCGTTTAAATCTGGTATCTGCATAATCGATTTATTATATCATAAAAAAAAATGCGTCGCAATAGACCCCGTCTGCGTAAAAACCTACAAAAAACAATTACGCAATCCCGATACTCCTTGGAGAATCTGACAAAGCTGTGTAAAAGCTTACATTTTCCATTGCTTTTTCCCCTGGGTCTGATATAGAATAGATATGTATTTTCTATTTTTCAATTATCACAAAACGCTGTTTTCCTACAGCAGATTGGACAGGCATCTATGGATCGTATCGAAAATGCTCAAATGAACTCCCTGGGAACCCGCAAACTCTATTATGAAAATGTGCACCAGACGGATTTTACCGCTGTGGTGATGGAATGTGTTCCCGACAAGGAAAATGGATATTTCAGAATCGTTCTGGACGCTTCTGCTTTTTTCCCGGAAGAAGGTGGTCAGTCCGCCGACAAAGGCACCTTAAACGGTCAGGAAGTACTGGATGTCAGCATTAAACAGGGCATCCTGTATCATAAAGCGGCCTGTGAGTTTCCCGTCGGCACCCGGATCACCGGTCATGTGGACTGGAACCGCCGGTTTGATTTCATGCAGCAGCACTCCGGAGAGCATATGATCTCCGGCTTACTGCACTCTCATTTCGGACTGGAAAACGTAGGCTTCCATTTAAGCGACAGAGAAGTGACACTGGATATGAACGGAGAAGTCTCTCTGGAGCAGCTGCGTCTCATCGAGCAAGAGGCTAACACTTATGTCTGGAAAAATCTTCCGGTCAACATCAGCTGGCCCACCGCCGAAGAACTGGCAAGCTTAAATTACCGCAGCAAACTGGCACTCACGGAAAATGTACGTATTGTTGAGATCCCCGGCGTGGATCTGTGTGCCTGCTGTGCTCCACATGTAGATACCACCGGACAGATCGGTCTCATCAAAATTGTAAATGTACAGAGCCACCGGGGCGGTGTCCGCATCAATATTCTCTGCGGAAACCGTGCTCTGGCAGATTATACCGAAAAACAGGATTCCGTCTGGGCAATTTCTTCTCTGCTCTCCGCGAAACAGCCGGAAGTAGCAGGTGCTGTTGCCCGCGCCAAAGAGGATGCAAGGCTGCAAAAAGAACGCGCCAACGCCCTGCAGGCAGAGCTGCTGAACGTACAGGTGGACGCACTCCCCTCCCCGGAAGAAGTTCACCACGTGCTTCTCTTCGTCGGTGAACTGGATGCCATCGCCCTACGTAACGCTGTGAATACCCTGACCGAAAAATATTCCGGTTACTGTGGTATTTTTGCCGGAGACGATACAAACGGTTATCGATTTATTGTAGGCAGTGCTTCCTGTAACTGCCAGGAACTGGCAGACCGTATGCGCCGGGAACTTTCTGCAAAAGGCGGCGGATCCGCTCCCATGATCCAGGGGAATGTTGCTGCCACGGCAGATACCCTGCAGGCAATGTGGGCGTCTCTGTAATCCCATGTGGTGTTTCAAAATCATGACATATTATCTGGGCAAGGAAAGGTAATATAATAACCCCCGGGTCATGATGTTGCGTCATGCACCCGGGGGCTTATCTTCTTTGCTATTTATTTTTCATTCTTGTCAATCTCAGATCCGATTACTGCTCTTTAATTGCTGCGTTTTTCTTCAGTGCTACGCTGACTGCCTTCGCAACACCACCACCTACTACACAGCTCATAGGCATCTCCATTGCTCCGTTGATACCACAGAATGCTACGGCGAACATAAACAGATTCGCTCCGGTTGCATTCATGCTCTGCAGATACTCGGTATGACCGAAGCAGATCATCAGAGTGGACATGAAGAACAGGGTGTTCATAAATGCTCCCAGCAGACCGGTCACGAAGTAAGTTACGGTCTTCGTCTTATCGATCTTCCACAGTGCCTTGAAGATCACACCGGACAACCATCCCATCAGAGTTCTGGTAGGGATGCATACCAGGAAAGTGAAAAACGGATTCATTGCTACCAACGCTGCTCCAAAAGGATCTCCTGCAAAGCACTGGTAAAAGCTTGTCAGTCCAAATACCAGTCCCAGTACGGCTCCGCCTGCGGGTCCTAAGAGCATTGCACCGATGACTACGGGAATGGTCAGAAGGGAGATTGCTAACGGTCCGATGCGCAGATACCCAAGCGGGGTAAATGCCAGAATCAGCATGATCGCGATGAGTACGGCCAATTGTACCATCTCAAGTGTCTTGTTTTTTTTCATATGAAATTTCCTTTCCGCGCTTTTTGCGCCTTTGCTACTATTCCTCCATCTGGCGTCCTTTGGACTGCCGGAGGATATAATTACAAGTCATTCAAGAAAATAACATAAATGTATACAAAACACAAGTATATTTTTTAATACAATCAACGTACGGTGCGATACCACTTCAGCGCCGATGTATAAGCTTCATATACTGTATCCATATCAATATTTTTTAACAGCATCAGACGGGATACCTCCGCCCAGTTGGCTGTCTCATACTGCAGCATGAAATCGTACACCGGTGCCAGTACGCCGATGTGGTAGATCAGTGCATTGCTGATCTCGCCGGCCACATGGACCACCTTCAAAGCTTCTGCCATAGGTTTCTCGAGGATCACATCCAGCACGGAGAACAATCCCATCAGGAACAGTTCGTCCTTCTGTGCCTTCAGACCAAATGCTTCCGCCAGATTCTCGGCAAATTTCGCACGAAGCAGAGAAAGTCTGGTGACCTCGTTCGGCTTATCCGCATACAAAGCATTGGCTACTGCCGTGTTGATCCACTTTTTCAGTTCCCGCTGTCCCAGCATGGCAGCTGCATGACGGATAGACGTAATCTCCGAATTTACAGCCAATGGCTGAACCATTTTCAGCAGATCGATCGTAAGTGCGGTATCACGGCTGATGATATCCGCCGCTGTCGTGAGTTCAAAGTCCGGACTGTTCACAATATTCAACAGGTCAATATAATTGCCCTTCAGGGGCACCACATCCGTCTGTCCCTTCGTAATGGGAACACGATAGAACTTACCCTCATAAAAACGATATCCACCGGTCTCCTTCAGTCTCTCGAAGTCCTCCATGGTATCAATATTACCGGCACACAGACTGATATTCGGGAATAATTTTCCGAAATAAATCTTAGCTTTGTCAATGGCGATTTTGCGGTTATTCAGAAGGACATAATCCATCAGCTTCAGGACTTCTCTGTAATTTTCAAAATCACTGACCGCAAGCTTGCGAATGGCAAGTTTATAGCCTTGCTGTTTCAATTCCTTCAGACGATTGACATACATTTCAATCGGCGGAATGGTATTATCGATCAAAAGTACGATTTTTTCATGAGGTGCATCGCACTGCTCCGTAATATCCGCAAAAATAGAAATATTGGTGATCGGTACAAAAATCTCTTTTCCCTGAGACAATGTATCGATTCCCATCTTTTGGATCAATTCCAATCCGGTGATCTGTGATGCTCCGTCAAACTGTGCTGTTCCAAGCAGCAGCGGATTCAACAGATAATTCTCTCTCTGGGTAAAAAAGGAATAGGCACATACGGCCATTTTTTCATCAAAAAGCGGTACTAATGTAAGCAGCATATATTTACCTCCCAATTACCTATATTATACCGATTCCGACAGGACTTTACAAGTGGTACTATCAGCACAGAGATGTTGTAAATTGAAAGTTACGAAAGCATAGCCGCGCATAGGCATAGTGAAGACAGCGATGGGCGCTTGCGCACAAATCGCTGT
>OGHJ01003102.1_pt1 | contig 12667 bp, 11 predicted proteins | sample 1571351 | NCBI WGS metagenome assembly OGHJ01 (sample SAMEA2582037, study PRJEB24529) | metagenome | biome: Human gut stool | place: China | collected 2011 | reverse complement strand
TAAAATCAACAATGTATTAGGACAAGCTTTAGTGGCTAAAAAAATGGGAAAAACAAGAATTATTGCTGAAACTGGTGCTGGGCAACATGGTGTAGCTACAGCCACAGCAGCAGCCTTGCTTGGACTTGAATGTGAAATTTTTATGGGAAAAGAAGATACAGATCGTCAAGCTTTAAATGTTTATCGTATGGAACTTTTAGGAGCTAAAGTACATCCTGTAACTACAGGGACAATGACTTTAAAAGATGCGGTCAATGAAGCAATGAGAGAATGGACAAAACGTGTGGATGATACGATGTATGTTTTAGGTTCTGTGATGGGACCTCATCCATTTCCAATGATGGTGAGAGATTTCCAAAGTGTGATTTCTAAAGAAGCAAGAGAACAAATTCTTGAATATGAAGGTAAACTTCCTACAGCTGTGATGGCTTGTGTTGGTGGTGGAAGTAATGCGATGGGAATGTTCTATAATTTTATCAATGATAAAGATATAAAACTTATTGGTTGTGAAGCCGCTGGTAAAGGTGTCGATACAGCTTTAACAGCAGCAACAATTGCGACAGGATCATTAGGTGTCTTCCATGGAATGAAATCTTACTTCTGTCAAGATAAATACGGTCAAATTGCACCTGTTTATTCTATCTCAGCCTGTTTAGATTACCCAGGTATTGGACCTGAACATGCTTATTTACATGATACAAAACGTGCACAATATGTACCAGTTACAGATGATGAAGCAGTGGATGCTTTTGAATATCTGGCAAGAACCGAGGGAATCATCTGCGCTATCGAGAGTGCCCATGCGGTAGCACAGGTGCGTAAGATTGCGAAGAATTACAGCCCGGATCAGAGCATTATCGTATGTCTGTCCGGCAGAGGTGACAAGGACGTGGCAGCCATCGCAAGATACCGTGGCGTGGATATTCATGACTGATCGTTTTGACGGTAAAGCCATCATAGGAGTAACAGACAGAAGAAAGTAAAAATCAAAACAGAAATTACAAAATAAGAAGATGGAGATAACAACAATGAATAATTATTTGGATAAAGTATTTGATACTCCCAATAAAAAAGCATTCATAGCTTTCCTTACCGCAGGAGACCCGGATGCGGACAGCACTGTGAAATTTATCTTAGAGATGGATAAGGCAGGGGCGGATCTCATAGAGATCGGTATTCCCTTTTCTGATCCCACGGCGGAAGGTGTGGTGATCCAGGAGGCAAATATCCGTTCTCTTAGCAATGGTATGACCACGGACGGTGTGTTTGAGATCGTGCAGAGGGTGCGGGAGCAGTCGGAGATCCCCCTGGCGTTTATGACTTATGTAAATCCCGTATTCCATTATGGGTATGAGAAATTTTTTACAAAGTGTGAGGAACTGGGCATCAGCGCTATCATTATTCCCGATGTACCGTATGAAGAGAAGGCAGAGGTGGAGGCTCCCGCTAAAGCCCATGGCGTGAAGGTGATCTCCATGATCGCACCCACTTCCGAGAGCCGTATCCGTCAGATCGCATCGGAGGCGGAAGGATTCATCTATGTGGTAAGCTCCATGGGTGTCACCGGTGTGCGCAGTGAGATCAAGACCGATCTGCCCGCCATCGTGGAAAGCATCCGCACTGTGACTGACGTTCCCTGTGCTATCGGTTTCGGCATCAGTACTCCCGAGCAGGCCAAAGCTATGGCATCCATATCCGATGGAGCCATTGTCGGAAGCGCCATCGTGAAGATCATTGCAAAGTATGGCAAAGACGCAGCTCCTTACATCGGAGAATATGTGAAGAGCATGAAAGAGGCTGTAGCGGAAGCGTAAATAAGATTACGAAGAATAAGGAAATAAGAAAGTGATAGGAAAGCCGGAGTGGTCGCAAAGACTGCTCCGGTTTTTGCATCTGAAAATAAAAAGAGAGGGAAATGATGCAAGTATGATGCAATGGTGTGTTATTATCTGTTATAATTTGATAAAACAACCATCGTAGACTGTGGGAGGAAACGGAACATGAAGATGTGTAAAAAATGTTGGCGAAGGAAACGTTTGACCGGGGTAATTCTGGCATGTTTATTTCTTACGGCCTGCGGCGGAGAAACGCAGGAAACTGAGAGTAAAAATGTCGTGCAGGAAAGTGAAACGGTAAGTACCTCCAACACCGTCGAACAGACAGACGAACAGATACAGGAGGCAGTGCAGGAAGCGGAAAACTTTGTGCAGACCGATAATATTCTGGAAAACCTAAAAGGGAAAAGAGATCCAGAAGTGATTTTAAAGGAAATGTCAAAACTTCCTTTTAATATGGAAGATCTGAAGGCCTACCCGGTGTATGTGTTAAGTGATCAATTCGAAGAGCGCAGCGGGGCAGAACTGCTGACGGAATTTTATGAGCAGTCCACGCAGGGGAATCCGGCACAATTATTGATGGTAAATTACTGCTATAATGAAAAATGGATCCTTTCTTATGCGGAATTTGACGGAAGTACCTATTATTTGCTCAGAGGCAATATAGATGCCGGGACTGTAGAGGAAGACTATAAGGAAATGTATTTTCATTCCCTGAATATTATCGAAAAGAAAGATATAGAACCGGACATGGCACTCATCATGATCGTATTTACCAATCAGGAAGATGTTTCCGATGAACAGGCGGAGCAATATGTGAAATGGTCGGAAGAGGGAAAAAGGCCTGATGACATAGAAATATATTATTTCTTAAATCTGAGATACGGTCTTATGAGCGGCGACGATGACTTGAAAATACTGGAAGAAGTGGAGAGAACAGCGGATAGAATGACCGTGTACCGGATAGCAAAGGACTTCACAAATACATATTTTCAAGAGGAATACACAGGCAAAGCTGAGATCATGGGAATCAAGGGACTTTCCGGGGTGGATACGGACAGCAAGGGTGACTGCACGGTGGAAGTAGAGTTCCGGCCGGTACAGGAGGATTCGCTATCGTATCTGTTTATGACGTTTGGATATGATGAGATGGGATGGACAATCCGCAGTTACGGACTGGAAAAGTAGGCGGACATAGGATACAAAAATTGTATGAAAATCCTACAAAATTTTGTTGACAAAACAGTATTGCCTATGTATAATAAATCAGTGTGTGAATCAACACATCGTAGGAGACTTGTGTTTTCTACGCAACATATTGCATAGGAGTCGCTATGTTAGTAAGTTTATCTGATGTATTAACATCCGAAGGCAAGGTAGAGACTGTTGCCATTCCGCTTGAGATGACAAGCTTTAAGAGCCGCCAGGGAGACTTCCCTATTATGGAGAAGACACCCATTAATCTTACTTTTACCAACATCGGTGTGAACAAGGCAAAAGTAACCGGCACTGCAGAGCTTACCTTTGATACGAAATGTGACAGGTGCCTTACTGAAGTACCTACAGCAATGAAGCTTAAGTTTGACAGAATCGTTTATTCTCCGGAAGCGGAAGTAAGTGAGGAAGAAGATACAGAGCAGAGCTTTATGGATGGATGGCAGCTGGATGTAGAGGCTTTTGTGTACGATGAAATTCTGGTGAATTGGCCGGCAAAGATCCTGTGTAAGGAAGACTGCAAGGGCATTTGCCCTGTATGTGGTCAGAACAGGAATCTGAAGGAATGTGGTTGCGATACTTTCGTACCGGATCCTCGTATGGCAGCAATCCAAGATATCTTCAACGCGAATAAGGAGGTGTAACGATGTCTATTTGTCCTAAGAATAAATCTTCCAAAGGTAGAAGAGATAAGAGAAGAGCAAACTGGAAAATGAGTGCTCCTACATTAGTAAAGTGCAGCAAATGCGGCGCCCTGATGATGCCTCATAGAGTATGCAAGAAGTGCGGCTCCTATAACAAAAAAGAGATCATCAGTGTAGACTAATTCCAGAAAGCAGAAAAGCAGTCAGAGGTTGCTTTTCGAAATGAATGACAGAGAATTAAGGGTTGGGCAGATTAGCTTAACCCTTATTTTTTCGCATAATTTGTCCTTGATTTTTGCAATATGGTCTAGTATAGTTAAATGGGTATGAAATACGGAGGTGTAATATGGCAGAATTTGTTAAAGTAGCAGTAGACGCCATGGGTGGTGATAATGCACCGGTTGAGATCGTCAAAGGCGCGATCGAAGCTGTGAATGAAGATCACCGTGTTAAGGTTTTTCTTGTTGGACAGGAAGAAGTAGTAAAAGCGGAGCTGACGAAATATACTTATCCTGAAGAACAGGTAGAGGTGGTGAATGCAGCTGAGATAATCGAAACAGCAGAGCCTCCTGTTATGGCTATCCGTAAGAAGAAAGATTCTTCCCTTGTGAAAGCCCTGTATCTGGTGAAGGATGGTACCTGCGATGCTTATGTATCGGCGGGCAGTTCCTGCCGGGAGCTCAGGAGCGATCCTGGTAGGCGGTCAGGTGATCGTAGGCAGGATCAAGGGTGTAGAGAGACCTCCGCTGGCACCGCTTATCCCGACAGCAAAGGGATGCTCCCTTCTGATTGACTGTGGGGCGAATGTAGATGCCAGAGCTTCCCATCTGATCCAGTTTGCCAAGATGGGATCTGTCTATATGGAATATGTCATGGGAGTAAAAAACCCGAAGGTAGCGATCGTTAATATCGGAGCTGAGGAAGATAAGGGAAATGCACTTGTGAAGGAGACCTATCCACTCTTGAAGAACTGTCCTGATATTAATTTTGTAGGAAATATAGAAGCAAGAGATATTCCAGAGGGCAAGGCAGATGTTATTGTATGTGAGGCCTTTGTTGGAAATGTGATCCTCAAGATGTATGAAGGCGTTGGCGGCGTTCTGATCAAAAAGGTCAAAGAAGGCATGATGACCTCACTCAGAAGTAAGATCGGTGCATTGCTGGTAAAGCCGGCTTTGAAGAATACGCTGAAGGCATTTGATCTTGAGCAGTATGGTGGTGCACCGATGCTTGGACTCAATGGTCTTGTGGTTAAGACACATGGAAGCAGCAAAGCAGTCGAAATTAAGAATTCTGTTTTACAATGCATTACATTTAAAGAACAGAATATTAATGAAAAAATAAAAGAAAAAATTACTATGGAAGAAAGCTAGGAAAGGAATCAGCAGGAAATGGAATTTGAAAAGTTAAAAAAGGTAATTGCCGACGTTCTTAATGTCGACCCGGAAGAAATCACTATGGAGAGTACATTTGTGGATGATCTGGGAGCAGATTCACTTGACGTATTTCAGATTATCATGGGTCTTGAGGAAGTATTTGACATCGAGATTCCGGCAGAAGAAGCAGAGAAGATTACTACCGTAGAAGAAGCAGTTAATCTGATCAAAAATGCAGTAAATCAGTAAAGCGCCGAGAAATTAAAACGGCTTATGAGAAGTTTGAAAAGCCCTTTGTATAAAGGGCTTTTTATATATCAGATAAAGACAGGTAAAAATATGCTTTCACAAAACAGTAAAGAATTAGAAGAGAAAATAGGGTATCATTTCAAAGACAAGGCTCTTTTGAAGCAGGCACTGACACACAGTTCTTTTTCAAATGAACAGAAGGTCAACAAGCAGAAAAATTACGAGAGGCTTGAGTTCCTTGGAGATGCTGTACTGGAACTGGCTTCCAGCAAGTTCTTTTATCAGCAGCATCCGGAAATGGCAGAAGGACAGCTGACGAAACTGAGATCCTCTATGGTCTGCGAACCTGCACTGGCTTTCTGTGCCAGAGATATTGAGCTTGGAAAGTATATTCTTCTTGGTAAGGGGGAAGAGGCTACCGGAGGAAGAGAAAGGGATTCCATCACTTCAGATGTCATGGAAGCAGTGATTGGGGCTGTTTATCTGGATGGTGGTTTTGAAGAAGCAGAAAAATTTATCCTGAAGTATATTCTTTCTGATCTGGAAAACAAGAAGCTCTTTTATGATAGCAAGACAATATTGCAGGAGAGAGTGCAGAAGGATGGAAGGGAACTCCATTATGTACTGGTGGAGGAAAGCGGCCCGGATCATGACAAGCTGTTTACCGTAGAAGCTGTTATCGGCGATGAAACAGTGGGCAGCGGAACTGGAAGAACTAAAAAATCAGCAGAACAGCAGGCAGCCTATGCCGTTTTGCTCAAGTGGGGGAAACAGTAGTTTTATGTATCTGAAAAGTATTGAAATTCATGGATTTAAGTCCTTTGCCAACAAAATCGTATTTCAGTTTCACAATGGAATTACTGGTATTGTAGGACCGAACGGAAGTGGTAAGAGTAATGTTGCAGATGCCGTGCGCTGGGTACTTGGTGAACAGAGGATCAAACAGCTGCGAGGAGCATCCATGCAGGATGTCATTTTTTCAGGTACAGAACTGAGAAAGCCACTTGGGTATGCATATGTGGCAATCACACTGGACAATTCCGATCATCAGCTTGCTATTGATTATAATGAAGTAACTGTGGCAAGAAGAATTTACAGGTCTGGTGAAAGCGAGTACCTTCTGAACGGTACACCCTGCCGTCTGAAGGATGTGAATGAACTCTTTTATGATACCGGTATCGGTAAGGAAGGATATTCCATTATCGGGCAGGGACAGATTGATAAGATCCTGAGCGGCAAACCGGAAGAGAGACGTGAGCTGTTTGATGAGGCAGCTGGTATCGTCAAATTTAAAAGAAGAAAACTGGCAGCCCAGAAGAAACTGGAGGATGAACAGCAGAATCTGGTGCGTGTGAATGATATATTATCCGAACTGGAGAAGCAGATCGGACCGCTGGAAAAACAGTCGGAAACAGCAAAGATCTATCTGAAAAAGAAGGAAGAACTGAAAACACTGGACGTAAACATGTTCCTTCTTGAGAATCAGAGACTGCAGGAGCAGTTAAAAGATGCACAGGAAAAATATGATATTGCCAGTGAAGATCTGGAGAATACTTCTAAGCAGTATGAAAATATCAAAGAAGAATATGAAAAAATAGAAGGACAGATCACACTTCTTGATGAGACCATTGAGAAGAACAGATCAGCACTTACGGATACCAGTATGCTTCGAGGAAAGCTGGAAGGTGAGATCAATGTCCTGAAGGAGCAGATTCATTCTGCCAGAAATAATGAAGAGCATTTGAAACAGCGCAGGGAAGCTGTTTTAAATGAGATTGCAGCAAAGAACCAGGATAAGGAAGGCATACTTTCTGACAAGGGACAGATCGATGAACAGGTTGCTGAGATCGAAAAAAAACGGGATGAGGCGAAAGCTGCCCTGACAGCAGTTCAGAGCTGTATTGAAGAACTGAATAATCAGATCGAAGGCGGTAAGAATGCGATCATCGAGGCTCTGAATGCCAGAGCAACAATCAAATCCAAGCTTGGCCGGTATGATACTATGACAGAGCAGGTAAATATCCGGAAAGCAGAGCTGACATCAAGGATCCTTCGGATGAAGTCAGACGAAGCACAGCAGGAAGAGACTCTGAAAGCATTAAATGATGAGTTTGAGAAGATCAATGAAGAGATCCGTACTTTAAATGATGCTGTGGAGTCCAAGGAAGAGAAGCTGACACTTCTTCGGGAAACACTGGCTGACAAGGACAAAAAGCTCAGGGATACTCAGGTAAGCTATCATCAGGAAAAATCCAGACTGGAGGCACTTTCGAACCTGACAGAACGCTATGAGGGCTATGGTGGAAGTGTCAAGAAGGTCATGGAACGCAAGGAGCAGGAAAAGGGTATCGTCGGTGTTGTTGCGGATATCATTAAAGTAGATAAAAAGTACGAGACAGCCATTGAAACAGCACTTGGCGGTAATATCCAGAATATTGTTACAGATGATGAAGAAACCGCCAAGCGTATGATTGGTTATCTGAAACAGACGAAGGCCGGAAGGGCGACCTTCCTTCCTCTTACCAGTATTACCCATCCACAGGAGTTCAAGAATCCGGAGTCCCTGAAGGAAAAGGGTGTGCTTGGCATGGCAGATGAACTGGTACATGTCGATGAGAAATACCGTAATGTGGCAAAGGCCATGCTGGGAAGGATCGTTGTTGTAGATCAGGTGGATAATGCCGTCAGGATCGCACGAAAGTTCGATTATGGGATCCGCATGGTCACACTGGAAGGAGAACTGCTCGTTCCAGGTGGTGCTATCAGTGGTGGTGCATTTAAAAACAACAGTAATCTCCTCGGAAGAAGAAGAGAGATGGAGGAGATGGAAGCCAGTGTCAAAAAATACCTGAAAGAGGTGGATACCCTGCTTCAGGAGATTGAAGATACCAAAGCAGAAAGAAATAAGCTCCGGTTAAGCCTGGAGGAGGACAAGGCTTCCCTGCAGAAAAAGTTTATCGAGCAGAATACGGCCCGTCTTAATGTAATTAAAGCAAAGGAGCGGAAGGAAGAGGCTTCGGAAAGCTCGCTCGAACTGAAAAACGAAGAGAGGGAGATTGAAAGCCAGATCCAGGAAATCCGCCTGAGTAAGGAAGAGATCAGCAGGGAACTGCATGATTCAGAAACTCTGGAAAAGCAGACGGAAGGGAAGATCAAAGAATGTCAGGTGCTTCTGGATGAAAAGAGAAGTGAAGAGTCAGAAAACCTTGCAGGTGTGAATGCACTGGAAGTAGAAGTAGAAAAGATGCTCCAGCAACAGGGCTTCCATCAGCAGAATGTAGACCGTATCAATACTGAACTGGAACGTTCGAAATCGGAGCTTTCAGAGATCGAGGAAGGGCTTCTTGGCAATACGAGAGACATCGAGCAGAAGGAAAATAATATCCGGCAGATTGAAGAAACCATACAGGCTTCCCATACATCACAGAACGATACTGAGAAACAGCTGCAGGAAGATATTACAAAGAAGGAAGAGCTTTCCGCAAAACAGAAGAATTTCTTTAAAGACAGAGAAGCACTTTCTGAAAAGATGGCAGGACTTGACAAGGAAGTTTACCGTCTGAATGCCCAGAGAGAAAAGCTGCAGGATATGACAGAATCCCAGATCAATTATATGTGGGATGAGTATGAGATCACGCTTTCTGATGCAGCAGGCATGAGAAATGAGGAGCTGAATGATCTGCCTGCCATGAAACGGGATATTTCCACTTTAAAGGATCAGATCAAAAAGCTTGGTGATGTCAATGTCAATGCGATTGAAGATTATAAGAATCTGATGGAGCGTTACAGCTTCTTAAAGACGCAGCATGATGATCTGATCGAAGCGGAGAAAACGCTGGAGGGTATCATTACGGAGCTTGATACAGCTATGAGAAAACAGTTCCATGAAAAGTTTGGTGAGATCAGCCGGGAGTTTGACAAGGTATTCAAGGAAATGTTTGGCGGCGGTAAGGGTACACTGGAGCTGATGGAGGATGAAGACATCCTGGAAGCAGGTATCCGGATCATTGCACAGCCTCCGGGAAAAAAGCTGCAGAATATGATGCAGCTTTCCGGTGGAGAGAAGGCGCTGACAGCAATCGCTCTGTTATTTGCCATCCAGAACCTGAAGCCTTCTCCGTTCTGTCTTCTGGATGAAATTGAGGCAGCACTGGATGAAAGTAATGTATCCAGATTTGCAAAATATTTACATAAGCTTACCAGGCATACCCAGTTTATTGTTATTACGCATAGACGTGGAACTATGGAGCAGGTAGATAGGCTGTATGGTATTACTATGCAGGAGAAGGGTGTTTCTACTCTGGTAAGTGTAAATCTGATTGACAAGGAGTTAGATGACTAATGGCAGGTTTTTTCAGCAGATTAAAAGAAGGTCTGACCAAGACGAGAAATAATATTGTCAGTAGTATAGATGCTGTATTTGGCGGATTCTCTACTATTGATGAAGACTTTTATGAGGAATTGGAAGAGATCCTGATCATGGGAGATATCGGTGTGAATGCTACCGAAAAGATCCTGAAGCGGCTGCGGGAACAGGTAAAGGAAAAGCATATAAAGGAACCGGCTGCCTGTAAGGAGCTTCTGATCGAAAGTATCAGGGAGCAGATGCAGGTCGGGGAAACAGCGTATGATTTTGAAAATGAACAGTCAGTAGTACTTGTGATCGGTGTAAATGGTGTTGGTAAGACGACTTCTGTCGGTAAGCTGGCAGGGATCCTGAAGGATCAGGGCAAAAACGTCCTGATCGCTGCAGCGGATACTTACCGTGCAGCTGCCGGAGAGCAGCTTCTGACATGGGCTAACCGGGCCGGTGTTCCAATGATTGGCGGCAAAGAGGGAGCAGATCCTGCAAGTGTAGTATATGATGCAGTGAATGCAGCAAAGGCCAGAGGAGTAGACGTGCTTCTCTGTGATACAGCTGGAAGACTTCATAATAAGAAGAACCTGATGGAAGAGCTGAAGAAGATCAACCGGATCATAGAAAGAGAGTTTCCGGATGCCCACAGGGAGAATCTGGTAGTCCTTGATGGAACAACCGGACAGAATGCTTTAAATCAGGCGAGGGAGTTTGGGCAGGTAGCAGACCTGACAGGTATCATCCTGACAAAGATGGATGGAACGGCCAAGGGAGGTATTGCTGTAGCCATTCAGTCAGAGCTTAACATACCTGTGAAATATATTGGCGTTGGAGAACATATAGAAGATCTTCAGAAATTTGATCCGGAGCAGTTTGTAAATGCACTGTTTGATGTGAAGGAAGAGGATCTGGCAGAAGAGATGACAGGAGGAAACGAAGATGGAGAATAAGATGCTGACTCTTGAAAAATTCGAAGAGGCTTCAGAGGTCGTTAAGCAGGTTACCCAGGAGACCAAGCTGGTTTACAGTGATTTTTACAGTGCACAGACCGGGAATAAGGTATATCTGAAACCGGAAAACATGCAGTTTACAGGTGCCTATAAGCTCAGGGGTGCTTACTATAAGCTGAGTACCCTGACCAAAGAGGAACGGGAAAAGGGACTGATCACAGCCTCTGCAGGAAACCATGCACAGGGTGTTGCCTATGCGGCAAAGTGCTATGGAGTAAAGGCGGTTATCGTTATGCCTACGACAACGCCTCTTATCAAAGTCAACAGAACCAAGAGCTATGGTGCTGAGGTTGTTCTTTACGGAGATGTTTATGATGAAGCCTGTGAGCATGCCTATGAGCTTGCAAAGGAGCATGGTTATACCTTTATCCATCCATTTGATGATCCTGTAGTTGCGACCGGTCAGGGAACAATTGCCATGGAGATCTTCAAGGAACTGCCTCTTGTGGATTATATTTTGGTGCCCATTGGAGGTGGAGGGCTGGCTACCGGTGTTTCTACACTGGCAAAGCTCCTGAATCCGAAGATCCAGGTGATCGGTGTGGAACCCGCAGGAGCAAACTGTCTGCAGGAATCTTTAAAGGCAGGAAAGGTAGTGACACTGCCGAAAGTAAGCACGATCGCAGATGGTACAGCAGTTAAGACACCTGGAAGTAAGATTTTCCCATATCTTGTAAAAAATCTGGATAATATCATTACTGTTGAGGACGAAGAACTGGTAGTTGCTTTCCTTGATATGGTTGAAAATCACAAGATGGTGGTAGAAAATTCGGGACTTCTTACAGTAGCAGCATTGAAGCATCTGGATGTAAAGGGCAGAAAAATCGTTTCTATCTTAAGCGGCGGCAATATGGATGTGATCACGATGTCTTCTGTTGTACAGCAGGGACTGATCCTGCGTGACAGAATCTTTACCGTATCTGTGCTTCTGCCAGATAAGCCAGGTGAACTGTCCAGAGTGGCAGATGTGATCGCAAAGCAGAACGGTAATGTGATCAAGCTGGAGCATAACCAGTTTATATCCATTAACAGAAGTGCTGCGGTAGAGCTTCGGATCACGCTGGAAGCCTTCGGATCGGAGCATAAAGCCCAGATTATTAAGGCATTGGAAGATGAAAACTACAAACCGAGACTGGTTCGTACAAATATTTAGTAACTGTCTTTAAATTTCCAGGAAAAGCCGTATACTATAGGTAGTATATGGCTTTTTTGTGAGTGGAAGATGTGAGGGGAAGCAGAAAGAGGATGCACCGCACGGAACAGGAGGTCTTAGGTGAAGAAAAAGGGAATCAGATATATAAAAAAGTACACTATGCTTACAATTGCCTGTGGTATTTTTGGCATAGGCGTTGCGTTGTTTGTAGATCCTAATGATCTGGCACCGGGTGGCTTTACAGGACTTGCCATCATGATCAACCGGCTGATCCCGGTGAGTACCGGTATGCTGTATCTGATCTTAAATATTCCGGTCATTCTGCTTGGAATCCGGAAGTTTGGATGGAAGTTTACAGTTTCTACCCTGTATTCCATTCTTGCGGTTTCCCTTTTTACAGATCTGTTCCATCTGATGACACCAGTTACCTATGATCCCCTTCTCGGTGCGATATTCGGCGGAGCGCTGATCGGCGTGGGAATAGGCCTCGTAATGAGAAATGGAGGAACAACAGGAGGGGCAGACATTGTGATCAAATGTCTGAAGATCAGGATCCCACATATGAAAACTGGGACATTGATGCTGATGCTCGATGCTGCGATCATTGGAATGTCTGGGATCGTATTTGGTAATTTTAATGCAGTGCTTTATGGAATCTTATCCTCGGTAGCTACGTCAGCCGCTTTGGATTTCGTACTGTACGGAGGTGATGAAGCGAGACTGATCTATATCATCAGCGATAAAGCAGAAGGAATCGCTGAAAAGCTGCTGGAAGATCCCACCAATCAGGATTACTGGGATCTGCGCCGCGACCTGATGCGCCGCGAC
>OGHJ01003099.1_pt1 | contig 12679 bp, 9 predicted proteins | sample 1571351 | NCBI WGS metagenome assembly OGHJ01 (sample SAMEA2582037, study PRJEB24529) | metagenome | biome: Human gut stool | place: China | collected 2011 | reverse complement strand
TATATAGTCATATGATAAGTCATATATTTTTTCTGATATTGAGCTACTACTAAATTTGTTTTTAGTAACTATTTCCCAGGTATCTCCATTGTCATAAGATACAACTACATTGCCTTCTTTATTCGCTCCATATAATTCCTTTTTTCCAGTATAATTGTATGCATATACTGCTACACAACCATTCATTTCTTGCCATGTATACCCTTTGTCTTTAGAGTAATATTCTTGTGCAAATAATACATTTGGATCTGTTATTGATTGTAATGATGAATAATATGTTGAAGACTCTTCATATTTTGCTTTTAGTCCTGTATCTGTCCAAGTTTTTCCTCCATCATGTGTGTATGTTAATGTTCCTCCACCCCATGATGAATTTGCAAATCCATATATCGTTTCTTCATCTGCTGCAAATCCACCATAGAAATTACCTTTGTTCATTACTAAATTTGTGAATGTCTTTCCTCCATCTGTTGATATTACTCCAGTATAATCTTGGGCTGAGAATAACATTAAATCTGGGTTGTAGTAATTAAAATGGAACTTTCCACCTTGCATCATATTTGATATTCCACTTGCTTGTACAAAGTTAATTCCTCCATCACTACTTCTAAAAGCATTATCTCCACCTAATGTGATAACATTGTTATCATCACTTGGGTCTATTATAAATGCTTTTTCTCTTGAAGCAAAATTTACGTTGTAATAGAAAGTTGTGTCTAGGTTTGCTTTAGAAATTTGCCAAGTTTTTCCTCCATCAAAGGTAACATTTACTAATGTTGTAAAATAATTATTTACATTTCCTCTAAATTCATAAACCATATGATTTGGGTTTGATTTTGATACAGTTAACATTTGTGGCCATCTAGTATCATAAGTGTCTGTTGTTATTTTTGTAATTTTTTCATTTTCAAGTGTATAAATTCCATCCCAAGTTTGAATATAAAGTGTATTTCCTACAACATCTAGTCCTGTAACACCTTTTGTTGAAGCTTCTACAGTTTTATTAGGATTATTTTTAAATTCTGTATATTCTTTTTCTATTTTGTTTGTTTTTGTGTTTATTAAAAATAGTCCATATTGGTTTCCTATATATAGTTTACCATCATCTGTAAATCTTATAATTCCGTCTGCTACTTTTGGATCATTTATTATTAAAGAGAATGTCTCACCACAGTCACTTGATTTATATAATCCAACTTCATTTTCTTGTAATGTTGTTAATAGTCTGTAATCTGTTGGTTTTGTTCTTATTTGTGTATCTCTTTTATATGGTGTTGAAAAATATAAATCTGTCGAATAGTTTTTACTTGAATTATAACTTGTTGGATCAAATTCTAACCCATCCCATAGATATCTATAGCCTTTAATTCCTATTTTTAGGGTCTTATTCCAGGTTTCAGCTTTATCATAACTTATGTGTATTCCACCGACATTTGAGTATTGGCTTAATCCTAGTGTTGCAACATGGTTTGTATTATGTGGATCTATTGCAAACATTCCTGCTCCTGGTGATGTTAATCCTGAATTGGCTCTAGTCCATGTTTTTCCATGGTCTGTTGATTTGAATAGTCCTGCTACATCTATACCATATAACATTAAGCTTCCATCATTTGAAGATTCTAATGAGACTGGCCATTGGCTTCCTGCTCCAGCTGTTCCATATGTTTTCATTTTTTCGTTCGCCATTACAACTGGTTCATATGTAACTTTGCTATTTATTGGTGTTATTTGTTCTAAATCGTATTTTTCTTCTTTTGCCAAAGTATCTAGATTTTTTATTAAATAATGTAAATCTACTAAGTTTATTTTTTGGTCTTCATATATATCTGAATTATTTTGTTGTTCTTTTGATAATTTTTCTAATCCTATTAAATATTTTTCTAATTTTTGTATGTCATCATTGTTGACTTGTTCATCTAGATTTACGTCTCCTTTTTTTGCAGTTGTTGATACTGCTTGAATTGTATTTATATAGATATTACTTGTTATTGTAAATGTTAATAATAGTATAAATATTGTTTTGTTTATTTTTCTGTATCTTATTAAAATACAAATCATTATTATTAGAATTATTGCAATAATGAATAATAATATATTTGAGTTATCACCTGCATATGGTAGTCTTCCACTTGCTATAGAGTCTTTTTTTTCTTGATTGCTTTCATTTTTTGTTGATGTTTCATTATTGTTTTTTCGATCTTCTTGTGTTTCATTATTACTAGTATTGGGGTCTTTACTATTATTTATTTCTTCATTTTTATTATCATTTATAGTATTATCTTCTTTTTTGTCTTCATTGCTATTATTGTCACTTGGTTTATTATTGTTTGTATTTTCATCCTCTTTGTCTGGTTGCTTGTTATCATTTTGATTATTTTTTATATTTATTTCTATTGTTTGATTTTCTAAAGATATAATTTCTTCATTTTGTTCTTCATCAACTGTTTTTAGATTTTTTATGTTTATTTTTGTATTTTTATTTTGTTGATTGCTATTGCTTTTTAATTTTATTTTTAATATTTCCTCATTACCTTTACTACCTTTATTTGTTATTATAAATTGACCGTTTTCTTGGTTATATTGTAAGTTTTCCCATGAATTTGATGTAGTAAAATTTGAATTGGTTATTGTTTCAAATATTTCTTTATCATATTGAATTTCTCCACTATATGTATATAATGTATTTTGTTGGCTTGGTATTTTTATGCTTATTTCTATTTCTTGTCCATTTTCTATATTATTTTTGTCTGTGTTTATTTCTATTTGTTGATTTGTTGCATATGATATTAAGTTGATACTGATTATTGCTAATATATTGATTATTAATGTTATTTTTTTCATATATCCCCCAATATTTTTTTATTTTACAATTTTAAATTTGGAACAGCGTTTAAATCTAATTCATCTCTTTTACCATCAACGAAATTATAATAACCAGCAGATGCAATCATTGCTGCATTGTCTGTACATAATTTTAGGTCTGGCATATATACTTCAATTCCTATTTCTTTTAATTTTAAAAATTCATTTCTTATGTAGCTATTTGCTGAAACACCTCCAGCTAATGCTACTGTTTTTACATTTATTTGTTTTAAGGCTTTTTTTGTATTTTCTATTAATATTTCTGTGACTGTTTTTTCAAAGCTTGCACATAAATCCGCTTTGTTTATATCTGGTGTTTTATGGTGCAAATTTATTACAGCTGTTTTTATTCCACTGAAGCTAAAATCTAAGTTATTAAAGTGTGTTTTTGGTAATGTTATTGCTTCTGGATTTCCTTCTTTTGCTAATTTATCTACTTTTGGTCCTCCTGGATAACCCAAACCTACTACTCTAGCCACTTTATCAAATGCTTCACCTATTGCATCATCTCTAGTTTTTCCTAACACTTCAAATTCTGTATAATTTTTTACATGTACAAGTTGAGTGTTTCCTCCAGACATCATAACACATAAAAATGGTGGTTTAAGATCCTTATGTGTTATGTAATTTGCTGCAATGTGTCCTTGTATGTGGTTTACTCCAACTAATGGCTTGTTTATTGCAAAGCTTAATGCTTTTCCATATGATAATCCTACTAATAATGCTCCAACTAATCCTGGTCCATATGTTGGAGTTACTGCATCTATATCTTCAAAAGTAACATTTGCTTCTTTTAATGCTAATTTTGTAACCCTTGAAATAGCTTCAATATGATTTCTTGAAGCTATTTCTGGTACTACACCACCATATTTTTCATGTATTGGTATTTGCGTATCTATTATATTTGATAATATTTCTCTTCCATTTTTTACTACAGCTACTGAGGTTTCATCACAACTTGATTCAATTCCTAGTGTTAGTATATCTTTTTCCATTTTAGTCACTTTTTCCTTTTCTTTTTACCTTTTTTATAATCTAAATATTAATTTTCCCAATGATAATATTCCTTTGCTTACCCAATTTATTGCTGGTGTTATTATTGTTCCTGCAAGCCCTGTTATCCATATTAATACAAATACAATATAGAATATTTGCTCATTATTTATAAAAAATTCTTTTGCTTTGTATGGTAGGAATGGCATTATTATTTTTGAACCATCTAAAGGTGGTAATGGTATTAAATTGAATACTCCTAATCCTATGTTTATAGATATTGTACTTGATATTAATAATAATATAATTTGCCCTACTGTTGATATCAAAAATGCTGTACTTGCAAATTTATATATTGCACAATATATTAGTGTAAAGATTATTGCTAATATAAAATTCATTATTGGTCCAGCTGCTGATACTATTGCTTCTCCTTTTTCCATCGAGATTTTTCTGGTATAATTTCTTGGGTTTACTTCTACTGGTTTTCCCCAACCAAATCCTGCAACTAGTAACATTAGTGTTCCTATTGGGTCTAAATGTGCAAATGGATTTAAACTTAGTCTTCCTTGATTTTTTGCAGTGTCATCTCCTAATTTATATGCTGCGTATCCGTGTGCAAATTCATGGAATGTTATTGCTATTAGCACTCCTGGTGCACTTATTAATAATCCTATTAATTGTGTTGGATTCGCTGCATATTGTATTACTACAAATAGCAACATTATTCCAACTATTATATACATCGTCCTTTTATCAAATGAAAAATTAAACATATTATTCCTCCAATTTTATTTTTTGATTTGATAACATTTTAATTTCATTTACTTGGTCTTTTCTTGTACTATAGTCTTTTTCTGAAACTTCTGTTATCCAATTACAATCCCCCATACCATATTGACATAGTAATTTTGCATCATAATATAATGTTTCTTCATTTGGATGCATTATTGCATGTGTTGTTCTATCAATATAGCCATCTTCGTTTGCAGTATATGCAAAGTGTATTTGGTAAACCTGTCTTTGACATTTTTCTTTGTTTAAATATTTTTCTAGAAATTCTTCAATTTTCTTTTTGTAGATGTGTGCCTGACAGTATAAATGGCACATATCTATACAAACTTTCATATTTTCACTATTTAAATATTCGCAAAGTTCTATTACTGAGCAATTTTCTTGTTCTTCCATCATATATATATTTTCAAATACTATTTTGGTGTTTGTGTTTTTCATTATTTTTTTTGCTTTTTCTAATACTGGTAATATTGTTAATTTTGCTTGACTCATCAATAATCTTGTATGTTCAACTATGTTAATTTTTATATTATATTTTTTTGATAGTCTTACAATTGTTTTTATTTGATTTAAAAATATATTTTTGTCTTTTAATAATACTATTTCCAATTCATATTCACATAGTGGTGGATGTATTGTTATTTCTTCTATATATGGATACCTTTCTAATATTTGCTCAATTGGTTTTTCTATTTTAAAATCTACTAATTCTTTGTCTGATTTTTTAAAATATTGTATTTCTATTCCTTTATATTCTTTTAGTGTTTTTTCGAATTCTTCTATTCCTTCTAAATATTCATTTGTTTTTGGATAAATTTTCATTTATATTTCTTCTTTCTTTAATATATATTAGTTTAATGGTTTCATTGTTGGGAATAATAGTACATCTCTTATTGATGCTGCATCTGTTAATAACATTACAAATCTATCTATTCCAATTCCTAGTCCACCTGTTGGAGGTAATCCTATTTCTAACGCATTAATGTAATCTTCATCCATCATTCCAGCTTCTTCATCTCCAGCTTCTTTTGCTTCAACTTGTTTTTTGAATCTTTCATATTGGTCTATTGGGTCATTTAATTCTGAGAATGCATTTCCATATTCTCTACCACCAATAAATACTTCAAATCTTTCTGTCATTTTTTTATTATTTGGACATTTTTTTGCAAGTGGTGAGATTTCTACTGGATATTCATATATGAATGTTGGTTGTATTAATGTTTTTTCTACATATTCATCGAAGAATAAGCTTATTACATCTCCTCTTGTTTCTTTTGTTGGGTCAGGAATTTCTATTCCTCTTTCTTTTGCTAAGGCTACAGCTTCTTCATCTGTTGTTATTTCATTGAAGTCAACTCCACAAGCTTCTTTTATACTGTCTATCATAGTAATTCTTTTCCAACCTGGTGTTAAATCTATTTCTTGTCCTTGATATGTTATTTTTGTTGTTCCTAATACTTTTTGTGCTGTTTGTGAGAATATTTTTTCTGTTATGTCCATCATATCGTGGAAATCTTGATATGATGCATATAATTCAAGCATTGTAAATTCTGGGTTATGTCTAATGTCCATACCTTCATTTCTAAATACTCTTCCTATTTCATATACTTTATCAAATCCACCTACTATTAATCTTTTTAGATTTAATTCTAGAGCAATTCTTAAATACATACTTATATCTAATGCATTGTGATGTGTTATAAATGGTCTAGCTGTTGCTCCACCTGATATTGTGTTTAATACTGGTGTTTCAACCTCTAAGAATCCTTCTTCTTCTAATATGCTTCTAACATTGCTTATTATTTTACTTCTCATTTCAAAAGTTTTCTTTACTTCTGGATTCATTATTAAATCAACATATCTTTGTCTATATCTTAAATCTGGATCTTTTAATCCATGGAATTTTTCTGGTAATGGTCTTAATGATTTTGAAAGTAATGTTACTTCTTTTGCGTGTACAGATATTTCTTCTGTTCTTGTTTTAAATACAAAACCAGTAATCCCTATTATATCTCCAATATCATATGTTTTAAATGCTTTGTAGCTTTCTTCTCCTAAATCATTTATACTTACATAACTTTGGATTTTTTCATCACTATCTTGAATTGTACAGAATGATGCTTTTCCCATTATTCTTTTTGCTATTATTCTTCCTGCTACTGTTACATCTTTTTCTGCAAATTCATCATAATTTGCTTTAATTTCTCCTGCTGTGTTTGTTCTATTAAATTTTGTTATTTCAAATGGATCTTTTCCTTCTTCTTGTAATTCTTTTAATTTGTCTCTTCTTATTTGCATTAGATGGTTTATATCTAATTCTTCTACTTCATTATTATTTTGATTATTATTTTCGCTCATTTTAATTCTCCTTTTCAATTTTATTCATACCATTCTAGTTCCCAGTCAGAAATTTTAACTGTGTCGCCTTCGCATACGCCTAATTCTTTTAGTTTGTCTTCTATTCCCATGTTTTTCAATGATTTTTGTAGATAATACATTGATTCATTGTCATCTATGTTTATTCTTCCCATAAGTCTATCTACTGCTCTTCCTTTTACATAGAATATTCCGTCTTCTTCGTATGTTTCCCATTCTTGACCTTTGTCTTGTAATGTGTAGACTACTTTGTCTTCTATTTCTACTAGTTCTTCTTTTGGTAATGTTTTTAATACTTCTGATACATGGTCAATTAATTTTTCTATTCCTTCCCCTGTAACAGATGATATTTTGTATAATTCTAATTTTTCTTTTTTTGCTAATTCTTCTAGTTTTTTGTAGTTTGTGTCATCTTGCATTGCATCTATTCTTGTAGCTACTAAAATCTGTTTTCGTTTTGATAATTTTTCACTATATTTTTCTAGTTCTTTATTTATTGTGTAATAGTCATCTATTGGATCTCTTCCTTCTTCTCCAGATACATCTATAAAATGTAATAATAGACGTGTTCTTTCTACGTGTCTTAGGAATTGAATTCCAAGTCCTACTCCTTCACTTGCTCCTTCTATTATTCCTGGTATATCTGCAATTACAAATCCATCCCCATCTTTTGTTTTTACAACTCCTAAGTTTGGTTCTAGTGTTGTAAAGTGATAGTTTGCAATTTTAGGCCTTGCGTCTGTAACTTTTGATAAGAATGTTGATTTTCCTACATTTGGAAATCCTAATAATCCAACATCTGCTAATAGTTTTAATTCTAATATTATTTCTTTTTCTTCTCCTTTTTCTCCATCTTCTGAAAATCTAGGAGCTTGTCTTGTTGGTGTTGCAAAGTGTGAGTTTCCTCTTCCTCCTCTACCACCTTTTAATATTAGTTCTACTTGGTCTGGTTTTGATAAATCTGCTACAACTTTTCCTGTTTCTGCATCTTTTACTACTGTTCCTATTGGAACTTTTACATATAAATCTTCTCCGTATTTACCATTGCAACGGTTTCCGCTACCATTTTCTCCATTTTTTGCTCTAAATTTTTTATTGTATCTAAAATCTATTAAGGTGTTTTTGTCTTTGTCTACTTGGAAATATATATTTCCACCGTTTCCACCATCTCCGCCGTCTGGTCCACCTGCAGCTACATATTTTTCTCTTCTAAAGGTTGCTGCTCCGTTTCCACCATCTCCGGATTTAATTATTATTTTTGTATAATCTGTAAACATTAATTCCTCCTATTTTACTAAATAATTCATTTTCTCTTATAGTTGTCAAAAAAGGGCGTCCCATTTGACAACTTAATCTTTTTCAAAGTAATCTAACATCATTGCTTTTTTTACTTTTTTCATTGTTTCTTTTGCAACTTTTCTTGCTTTTTCTGTTCCTTCCATTAATATTTTATCAACTTCTTCTGGGTGTGCTTCATAATATGCTCTTTTTTCTCTTATTGGTCTTAGTTCTTCAATTATGTTTTGTGCTAATTGTTTTTTGCAAGCTACACATCCACGTTTTCCAGCTTTACATTCTTCACATACTGTTTTTACATCTTCTGGTTTTGTGAATAAGTTATGATAATATGCTACCATACATACCTCTGGATTTCCTTGGTCATCTTTTTTTATTCTAGCAGGGTCTGTTACTGCACTCATTACTTTTCTTGTTATTTCTTCTTCACTGTCTGATAAGTATATTGCATTTCCTAGAGATTTTCCCATTTTTTCGTTTCCATCTAGTCCTTTTATTCTTTTTGAATTTGATAGAACTGCTTTTGGTTCTTTTAATACTCCCTCTCCATATATGCTATTAAATTTTCTAACTATTTCTCTGCATTGTTCGATTAATGGCAATTGGTCTTCTCCAACTGGAACTAGTTCTCCTTCGAAGGTTGTTATGTCTGCTGCTTGGCTTACTGGATAACCTAAAAATCCATATGTTACACTTTCTCCAAATAAGTCTTTTTTCTGTGCTATTTCTGTTTTTACTGTTGGATTTCTTTGTAGTCTAGCTATTGTAACTAAATTCGAATAATATACCGTTAACTCTGCTGTTTCTGGTATCATGGATTGAACATATATTGTTGTTTTTTTAGGGTCTATTCCTACTGATAAGTAATCTATTGCTACTTCTCTTACATTTTTTCTTACTTTTTCTGGATTGTTAAAGTTGTCTGTTAATGCTTGTACATCTGCTATTAATATAAATGGGTCATATTCTGGATTATCTTGCATTTCTACTCTTGTTTTTAGTGAGCCAAAATAATGACCTATATGTAATTTTCCTGTTGGTCTGTCTCCTGTTAATATTCTTTTTTTGTTCATTTTTTATATCATTCCTTTCCTAAAGGGTTTGTCAATTTTCCTTGTTATACTATGCATAGAATTATACCATATATTGCTTAAAATTTCAAATAAATTATGTGGTTTATATAAAATTTTTCCATATTATTTATTTTAGTGATTTTTTTATTTTTTGTAAATATATTTATAAAAGAAAAATTTAATTTTATTTATAGAAAGGATTTTGTTGATGAAGAAAATTTTGTTTAAAGGTGTTGGTTCTGCTGTTCCAACTCCATTTGATGAAAATGGTGTTAATATTTCTGAATTTAGAAAGTTTTTGCAATTCCAAATTGATAATAATGTTGATGCTTTAATTGTTTGTGGTACAACTGGTGAAAGTTCTACTATGACTAAAGATGAAAAAATTATTGCTATAAATTGTGCTTTAGAAGTTGCAAATGAAAAAATTCCTGTTATTGTTGGGACCGGTTCAAATAATACTAGAGAAGCTATTGAAATGTCTAAAATTGCTGAAAGGATTGGTGCTAACGGTATTTTGGTAGTAACTCCATATTATAATAAAACAACTCAACGAGGGTTAATTGCTCATTATAAAGCTATTGCTGAAAGTGTTAGCCTTCCTATTATTTTGTATAATGTTCCTAGTAGAACTGGTGTAAATATTGAACCTCAAACTTGCTTGGAATTATCAAAAATTGATAATATTGTTGCGATAAAAGAAGCTAGTGGAAATATTTCTCAAGTTGCTCAAATTTCTAATTTATGTGGAGATAATTTGTATATTTATTCTGGTAATGATGACCAAATTGTTCCTATATGTTCTCTTGGTGGAATTGGAGTCATTTCTGTTTTGTCAAATATCAAACCTAAATTTGTACATGATATGGTTTATGATTTTTTGGATGGGAATATTGATAAAGCTAGAAAAATGCAATTAAATGTTTTACCTTTAATTAATTCTTTATTTTCTGAGGTTAATCCAATTCCTGTAAAATATGCATTAAATGAACTTGGTTTTAACTTTAGTGTTCCTAGATTACCTTTGGTTGAATTTAGTGATACTAATAAGAAGGTTTTGAGACAATATTTAAAAACCGACTATTATATATAATAATAGTCGGTTTTTAATTAATCAATAATCCCAAGCAAATACTGATATATTTCACTTTGGGCAATATTGAATTGTTCTACCTTAGATTTCAGTTCCAGGATTCTACAAGCTACTGTTTGTACAGATTTTATTCTGATTGAAATCCTTTCATTAAAAGCTCCAACATTTAAGAGATAATCCTTTTCTGGCATTTCCTCAGTCATTAGTACTGAAGTTTGAAATTGCTCATATGCCAGATAAATGTCCGAATAATCCTTTGCCAAATTAATTCCTGTGTTCTTATATACCTCTGGAAAATCTGTCAAGTTTTGACAATCCGTTAAAATTTTTACTGCTTTCTCTCTTAAATTTTGATAACCTTCTACTTCTGATTCTAAAATCCGCATTTTTTACCTCCTTAAATTTATTTGGAGGCATTTTAAAACCTCCAAGTTTGAATTACTTTTTGGTTTTATACACCTGTAACGATATAAGTATAGCATATTTCAACTTTTTTTGCAAGTTAATTTTATGTAAATTGTTTTTTTAATTTATCACTAAGCTAAGATTTTCTTAACAGCTTCACTAATCATCTTTCCATCAGCAGATGCTCCTATTTTTTCTTTAGCTGATTTCATTACCATTCCCATTTCTTTAATTGAAGTAGCTCCTGTTTCAGCAACTATTCCTTTTACTATTTCTTCTACTTCTTCTGCTGATAATTGTTTTGGTAAATATTCTGTTAATATACTTAATTCTTCTTTATTTTGATTAATTAAGTCTTCTCTTCCACTTTTTTCAAAATCCGCTTGTGCATCTTTTCTTTTTTTAGCTTCTTTTGCTATTATGTCTATGATTTGGTCATCATTTAACTCTATAGCCTTATCTTTTTCAACTTGTAATATTGCAGCTCTTATCATTTGAACTGTATTCTTTCTAATCAGATTTTTTTCTTTCATTGATTCTTTTAAATCTTCTAATAATTTTTCTTTTAACATTTAAAATTCCTTCTTTCTTTTTTGAAAAATTATATATTTTAAACAATTTTTCCTATTAAATCATATTCACTTACTTCTTCTATTTGGCATTCTATAAAATGATTTAATATGTCCTCTTGTTTATAATTTTGAGCATCTTTTATATATACTAGACCATCTTCTTCTGGTACATCTTGCATTGTTCTTCCAACAAAATATTTTCCATCAAAAGATATGTCTTCTACTAAAACTTTATAAGTTTTTCCAATTTTATTTTCTTGTTTTTCTAAAGATATTTGTTTTTGAGCTTTCATTATTTTGTTATATCTTGCCTTTTTAGTATTTCCGTGTATTTGTTCTGGAAGTCTTGATGCTGGTGTTCCTTCTTCTTTTGAATACATGAAAGTTCCTAATTTATCAAATTTTGCTTTTTTAACAAATTCTAAAAGTTCTCCAAATTGTTCTTCTGTCTCGCCCGGAAAGCCAACTATTAAACTTGTTCTTAATGTAACATTTGGTATTTTATTTCTTATTTTTTCTAACAAGTTTTCTATTTTTTCTTTTGAAGTTTTTCTATTCATTCTTTTTAATACTACATTTGATATATGTTGTATTGGGATATCAAAGTATTTGGCTATTTTAGGATTATTTGCAACTGTGTCTATTAGTTCATCTGTAATTCCTTCTGGGTATGAATATAAAAATCTAATCCATTCAATTCCATCTATTTTGCTTATTTCTTGTAATAGTTCTGCTAATCTACTTTTTCCATAAATGTCTTCTCCATATTTTGTTGTATCTTGTGCTATTACTATTATTTCTTTTATTCCTTCACTTGCTAATTTCTCCGCTTCTTCTAAGATATCTTCCATTCTTCTACTTACAAATGGTCCTCTAATATATGGAATTGCACAATATGTACATTTATTGCTACAACCTTCTCCAATTTTTAAATATGCATAATTTTTTCCTGTTGTAACAACTCTATTTAAAAATTCATCATATGTTGGCATTGGAAGTGGTCTAATTTCTGAAATTTTTGTACTTGTTTTTGTTTTTGCTTTTTCAACAATATCTCTTTTTATTAAATCTTCAATTTTTTTCCACAATTTGTTATATTCATCTATTTTTATAAATAAATCTACTTCTGGTAATGCTTTTACTAAATCATCATAATATCTTTGTACTAAACATCCCATTGCGATTAAATATTTACATCTTTGCTTTTTATATTC